>ENA-OOWO01001210-OOWO01001210.1-human-gut-metagenome-genome-assembly--contig:-NODE-1210-length-16904-cov-2.806457_pt1 | contig 16904 bp, 10 predicted proteins | sample MGYA00241579_ERZ501327 | MGnify/ENA primary metagenome ERZ501327 (study PRJEB25962, sample SAMEA2042836) | human gut metagenome | biome: human gut; feature: human-associated habitat; material: faeces...
ATGGAAGGCAGGGCAAGGCGTTATGCGCCATGGACGGCGCATAAAAGCCGGTTTCGTCAAGCATAAAAAACCAAAAGGCATAATTCCTACAGATTCTTAATGGCGTAGCGTAGCGAACGAGAGAGTACTTGTGTGCCGCTGTGCCTGCAGTGTGCGGACCGTCCTTATATCAATAATAACTCATCATATCCATAATGAGGCATCAATCCTCCTCTATGATGTGCATCTCAAGAAAATCAAAGTCAATATCCTCAACAAAGTTATCCTTCGTAAAGCGTGTCTTTCCATGCCTCTTGAAATCACTTACGTTGCTGTCAAGCCAGATGGGCTTTCCCAGGTCAAATGCAAGGCAGGCATCCTCAAGTGCCTTAAAAATCTTGTGTGTACGTGTGTCGTCACTGTCATTTTCTATTGTAATATCACGCATCAGGTGCGTGTCAGTATAAATCTTAAACCAAATACGCATATTATTCTCCCAAAAGTCTTCTCTGACGATTGCATTCATACATGAGCAAAGTGGCTGATATTGCGGCATTAAGCGACTCCACAGCTCCCTCCATAGGGATGCGGATATATGTGTCCGCCATGTCAGCTATCTCATCTGATAATCCATTACCCTCATTTCCTATCATAAAGCCACAGGCTCCGGTGTAGTCCGGTCTGTCATAAGAGCACTTACCCTTTAAATGAGCTGCGTAGAGAGAAACTCCCTTTGACTTTGCATACTCTATAGTCTCCGGAAGGTCATCTGTAATGTAAAACGGCACACGGTAGAGTGAGCCCATGGTTGAGCGCACAGTCTTTGGATTAAAAATGTCCACTGTTGTGCGATTCATTATAATACCGCTTACACCTGCGCCCTCACCGGTACGGATCATAGTGCCTAAGTTTCCCGGATCCTGTATACTCTCAAGCACAAGAAGCTCTGTCTTGTCGCCCTTAAAAAGTTCATCTATCTCATAGTGCGGCATCTTTACTATAGCAAGCACACCCTGCGGAGTCTGCGTGTCAGACATGCTCTTAAACACCGAGTCACTCACTATTTCTGTTTTGTCAAGGAAACGCTTCTTCTCTTCCTTAAACCTGTCATCATTAAAAAATGACTCAGACATATATACGGCACTTACCCAGTCATATGGCGCCTCAAAGCTCATCTTTGGACCCTCAACCACGAATACGCCCTGCTTTTTCCGCTCCTTTGCCTTGCTTAAAAGAGCCTGCACATTTTTTATGCTTTTGTTTGATGCACTTGTAATCATTTTCTTCTCTTTCTATATTGATGATATGAGGGTCAAAAAGTATTTTGCCCCTCATTTATGATTAACATTCGTCTTTCTCCGAATGCATAAATGCCCCTGCACCGGCACATGCACGCAATTACCTGCATTTGATGTGCCGGATACAAGGGCATTCATATTTATCGTAACTATATTAGATACTAAACCAGAGATTTAGAGATATCGTACATGTACTCGTCTACACTCTTCTTCATAGCAAGTGCCTCGTCGATATCGAAATCTACGAAATTGCCATCCTTGTGGGCAATAACTCTGTTTGACTTGCCCTCGCAGAGTAAATCAACTGCCATAGCGCCCATGATTGTAGCATATACACGGTCCTTACATGAAGGGCTTCCACCTCTTTGCATATGTCCAAGGATAGTTGCTCGAGTCTCGATGCCTGTAGCAGCCTCGATTTCCTTAGCCATCTCCTGTGAATGTCCTACGCCCTCAGCATTGATGATGATGTAATGCTGCTTGCCGAGCTCTCTTGCATGAGCTACTCTCTCGATGAGTGCCTCAAGGTTGTTGTCATACTTCTCAGGAAGTAATACTTCCTCAGCGCCGTTTGCAAGACCACACCATAATGCAATGTATCCTGCTCCACGTCCCATAACCTCAATGATTGAGCATCTCTCGTGTGATGTAGATGTATCACGTACCTTGTCAATAGCCTCCATAGCTGTGTTGCAGGCTGTATCAAAACCGATTGTGTAATCTGTACATGCGATATCAAGGTCGATTGTGCCCGGAAGACCGATTGTATTGATGCCAAGTGCAGCAAGCTTCTGCGCACCCTGGAAAGATCCGTCACCACCGATAACTACGATAGCATCGATACCATGCTTCTTACAGATTTCAGCACCCTTCTGCTGTCCCTCTGCTGTAACGAACTCCTTACATCTGGCTGTCTGTAAGATTGTACCACCGCGTGAGATTGTGTCTGAAACGCTCTTTGAATCCATATCCACGATTTCTTCATTTAACAGACCTGCGTATCCTCTCTTGATTCCTTTAACCTTCTTGCCCTTTGAGAGAGCCTGACGAACAACGGCACGAATCGCTGCGTTCATTCCCGGTGCGTCACCACCACTTGTAAGTACACCTATTGTGTTAATCTCTTTTGCCATTGGTATAACCTCCATATGTTAAAAAATTATCATTTATTCTAATCCCAATCTATTGTACTTGTTTTAGCACATTTTTTCAATATTCTTTTCAACAATTTTCGCATTTTCTTTGTCTAAAAATTCCAAAAGCTGCTCCATGAGCTCATTATTTGCATTTACGGAATAATTTCTGCCAAGTTTTTTCATCTGCTTTGTATCTGCGATGTAAATTATGACTTCATCTCCTCCGTCAGATTCACGGATTGTCTCAAGAAGCCTGCTCTCATTTTTCTTATAGTCCTCCATCGTATCAAACCTGAGCCATAGCTGCTTCGGAAGCTCATCAAACGGTATGATTTTCTCGCAGATTATCTTGCCGTTCTGCTCATCCTCGACTGTCGCATGTCCGATAACAAATATTTTAGCATCGTCCTGTAAATATCTCTGGTAGCGCTCGTAATCTCTCGGAAAAATAATTACCTCAACAGTTCCTGTCAGGTCCTCTATCGTGATAAAAGCCATGGCCTGATTGTACTTGGTAAACTTAATCGTCTTTGTAGCTATCATGCCTCCGATTACCACGTGCGCATTGTCCTCTATCTTTACGGCACCGCTCTCCTCTTCAAGCACAAAATCTATCGCATTTGCTGTGATGTTTTTCTTTAGGGTAGCTGCATATTTTTCCAGAGGGTGTCCGCTTAAATAGATGCCAAGCACCTCTTTTTCATAGGCCAGGGCTTCCTCAGCGTCATATTCACCAACATTTGGATACTTAAGCTCAAATGACTGCCTATCCTCATCTGAGACCAGGTCAAACAGGCTCATCTGCCCTGCCATTGTTGACTTTTTGTCATGCTGCACCCTGTCCACAATCGATGCATACACCATTGCCATCTGCTTTCTCGTGCCGTCAAGCGAATCGCAGGCTCCCGCCTTTATCAGATTCTCAATCGCACGCTTGTTGATAAGCTCCTTCTGGCAGGTTCTCTCGATAAAATCTGAGAGTGTGCGGTATCTGCCGCCACTTTCCCGCTCCTCGATTATCTGGTCTATTACCGGCCTGCCTAGAGATTTGATGGCGTACATGCCATATCTGACATGGTCACCCTCTGCGGTAAACTCGCCCTGTCCACAGTTGATATCCGGCGGAAGCACCTTAATACCCATATCACGACAGCTGTAAAGATACTGCGCCGCCTTGGCTGAATTGTCTATAACAGAAGTCATGAGCGCTGCCATAAATTCGACCGGATAGTAATTTTTAAGCCATGCAGTCTGAACACTGATTTTCGCATACGCGGCTGCATGTGATTTGTTGAACGCATACTTAGCAAAATCAACCATCGAATCGTATATGCTGTTGGCAGCCTTTTCATCTATGCCGTTTGCCACACAGCCCTTTATACCGCGCTCCTCGTCTCCGTACACAAAGCTCTGGCGCTCTGCGTCAATGACATACTGCTTCTTCTTACTCATGGCACGGCGGATGTTGTCCGCCTGACCCATTGTATAGCCTGCGAGCTTCTGCACTATCTGCATAACCTGTTCCTGGTATACTATACAGCCGTAGGTCGGCTCTAAAATACTCTCAAGCTCAGGTGTCACATAGCTTATCTCCTTTGGATTGTTCTTGCCCTTTATATAGTTGGGAATGAAATCCATAGGACCCGGACGGTAGAGCGAAATACCGGCTACGATGTCCTCAAAGCTCTGTGGACTGAGTTCCTTCATGAAGCTTTGCATACCGGCAGACTCTAGCTGGAATACCCCTTCCGTCTTTCCTGTTCCGATAAAGTCAAGTGTGCCCTTATCGTTGAAATCAATATGGTCGATATCCACATCAATGCCCCTTGATGCCTTGATATTCTTCACAGAATCCTTTAGCACCGTGAGTGTACGAAGCCCCAGAAAATCCATCTTTAAAAGGCCAAGCTCCTCGAGCTGTACCATGTTGTACTCTGCGGTAGGGCTTCCGTCGTTTGCCCTTCCAAGAGGCACATAATCGCTCGCCACACCCGGATAGATTACCACACCTGCTGCATGCACGGACGTGTGGTTTGGCAGTCCCTCAAGCCTTTTTGCCATATCTATCATTTCATGCACTCTCGCATCACTGTCGTAAATGCCCTTAAACTCCGGGTTCATCTGAAGAGCCTTGTCAATCGTGATATTAAGCTCCTGAGGCACCATCTTTGCAAGCCTGTCAGTCTCTGCATATGGGAAATCCAGCGCCTTTCCGACTGATTTTATGACTCCTCTTGCTGCCATCGTACCAAAGGTGACTATCTGTGTTACAGAATCGTGTCCGTACTTCTGCTGAACATACTCTATGGCGCGATATCTCTCCGCATACTCGAAATCCACATCGATATCAGGCATGGAAACTCGCTCAGGGTTAAGAAATCTTTCAAAAAGCAGATTGTATTTAACCGGATCAATATCCGTGATTCCGGTACAATAGCACACCCTGCTTCCCGCCGCTGAGCCTCGTCCCGGGCCTACCCAGCAGTCGTGCGTGCGGCACCAGTTGATATAATCCCACACGATAAGGATATACTCTATAAAGCCCATTGTCTTTATGATACCAAGCTCATAGTCCATATCTGCATGTATCTTTTTAAGCTCATCAGCACTGTACTCGCCACAGCCTATGTATTTCTCCCTAAAGCCCTTCTCGCAAAGCTCTGTAAGGAAGGCTTCGGCACTATCATAGCCCTCTGGCACCTCATACTTTGGAATCTTGTAATTGCCAAACTCAAGTGTCACATTGCATCTGTCGGCAATTTTCTGCGTATTCTCAATAGCCTCTATGGCATATGGGAAAAGCGCTCTCATCTGCTCTTCGCTCTTTACGAAAAACTGTCCGCCATCATAGCGCATCCTGTCCTCGTCAGACACCTTTTTCCCGGTCTGGATGCACAAAAGCACATCATGTGCCTCCGCATCGGACTCGTAGGTGTAGTGCACATCATTAGTACACACTAACCCTATTTCAAGCTCCTTGCTCATCCTAAGAAGCTGCTGATTCACAAGCTTCTGGTCATCAATGCCATGATCCTGCAGCTCAAGGAAGAAGTTGTCTTTTCCAAAGCAGTCCTGATACTTCCTTGCAATCTCCTTCGCCTCGTCATAAAAGCCTCTTACGATGTATCTGGGGATTTCTCCTGCCAGACAGGCAGACAGGCATATAAGCCCCTCGTGATATCTCTCAAGCGTCTCAAAATCCACTCTCGGCCTGTAATAATAGCCCTCTGTGAACCCTATTGACACTATCTTCATGAGATTGGCATAGCCTGTATTATTTTCAGCAAGCAGAATCAGATGATAATACCTGTCATCACCGTGGCTTGTCTCCCTGTCAAAGCGCGAATTTGGTGCCACATATACCTCGCAGCCTATGACCGGATTGATATCATTTGCCTTTGCCGTCTTGTAAAACTCCACCACACCATACATATTGCCATGGTCTGTGATTGCGGCAGAGTTCATGCCAAGCTCCTTTACGCGCTTTACATATTCTTTTATCTTGTTTGACCCATCGAGCAGGCTGTACTCGGTATGGGTGTGAAGATGACAAAATGACATTTGGATTCCTCTTTCTTTATTTTTGTATCGCCCCCGCCCTTCATGGGGTGTGCGGCTATCTCCTCAAAATAAAAGGAGATAAGTTTATCAGCTTCCCAGCTCTATGTGTATAAACACCGCAAGCGAATTGGGCTCCTGCATATATGTGATAGTGCCGCCTCTTGCTGTCGGAATCAGATATTTGTAGTCACCCTTCTCAAAAAGACTGTGACATGCAGTATCATAGGTTTCTCTGTCCGAAAACTTGAACGTGATATAGTTAGATGACGTTGTCATGCCCTGTAAGACTTTAAGGTCGTAGGATGTAAAATACAGCCCATTCCTGTAATAATAGTCATCCTCCACTGACGCTTCCTGCGGCAGCATATCCTCATTGTCCAATGTACGTGTAAGCTTTACCACATCAAGCGGCACTCCGAACCAGCTGTATGATATGCCCTTTCCCAGATAATCACCATCACCGTAGGTACAGTCCACTGCACACCACGCACCGTCCAGATATACCATATTCCAGGCGTGGTTTGCATCAGATGTGGTGCCTGTCACAATAAGTGAGCTGATACCGGCCCGGTCACACAGATACTTAAACATCATCGCATAGCCCTGACAGACCGTCCTACCAAGCACTGCTGAGTACATATCCTGGTTGTGAGGAGAATTTTCCTCATACTCGGCATGCTCTATCACATATTCATAGAAATGCACAGCCTTGTCATAATCCGATGCACCTTCATCGATACCTGCCATACAGGCTGACACATAGCCTGAAATCGTACTTATTGCGTTGTCGATATCAGACTCAGACATATTGTATACAGGCGAAAAAATGATGCTGTTTCTCACAGTATACTGACTCTTTTCTATGTAGAAAAACTGTGGATTGTCCAGCAGCACAAACTGCTGTATACGGCTTACGTTGTCAGTGTCTGTAGTATTTAACGAAATTCCATCCATGCGCTTTTGCATCATCGCATAAATCTGCCTGTAAATAAGCTTGTCATCATCTGACAGCTTCTCGTAGTAGTAGTGATATTCCCCTGTAAATACTGACTCATCGTACTCTGTCTGTTCGCCGTTTAAATAGTCTGTTGTGGTCTGCATTTGCCCCTTTACTGCCCTGTGTATAGCTGTAGGAAAATCAGCTATAGCACCTGTAAACCCTCCTGCCTTTAAGCATTTTGCAGCGAACATAAAGCAACAGGCAGCAAACACAAGTGCCGGTATGATTTTTAAAAGCTTTTTCATCTATTCCCCCATTTTAATCGTTGTCTGTCACTCTTTTAGGTGTGAACAGCAGCCATAGCAAGCCTGCATATCAGGTACAGTACAAAAAGATGCACCGGGTAAAAGGCGTAAAAGACATATTTTAGTGAAATGCCTCTTTTTCCATTGTAATAGCGAAGCGGTATAAGCATAAAAAGTGCAAAAAACTCTATGGTACCTGAGAAAAGTCCAAGCAGTATGACTGCCACGGCAAATGCAACATCCCGGTTTGAAGAAAGCAGGTACATCATGACAATGCACCCTACACCCGCCGCACCATAATCACAGCAAAGCACAAACTCTGCAATAATCATCATAACAAGCACCACTGATACCATTACTATACACCTGATCAGTGTGACAAGAAACCACTTGACTGCAGAGGATGCCTTTTCTATTTTATCGACCGACTTAAGCCAATCAAGCACTGTGATGGCAAGCAAGCCTAAAAGCAGTGTAAAAAACACATTGTTGCTCTTAAATTCGAGCACTGTATTGTTTATTGCAAGGTCAAACGGTATCTCAGAGATAAGCGCGAATATAAACATCCTCGCAGCATATTTTTCCCTGCTGTGTGTATATTTGAAGCCCTCCACAAGCAGGAAGCAGAAAACAGGAAAGGCCATGCGCCCTATAGAACGCATGACCCAGTAGATATCAATAAGCGTTTGTCCACCTATCCCGTTATTTATCATCTGAAGAATAACCGTTGCCGCAATATGGTCTATAAGCATGGTAAAAATGGCTATAAGCTTAAGCGTGCTTCCACTGATACCAGACTTTGCGATAACTTTTTCCAAAATCCTATACTCCTGCCATATTTACGGTAATTCTGTCAAGATGCCAGATATCGTCCACATATTCCTGGATTGTTCTGTCTGAAGAGAACTTTCCTACATGTGCGATATTGAGCAGTGCACTCTTTCTCCATGCGCTCTTGTTCTTGTAATAATCATTAATCTTCTGCTGTGCATTTGCATATGAGCGGAAGTCTGCGAGGATAAAGTAGCGGTCAGCCACCTGTCCCTGCTGTGGATTGAGCAGTGAGTTGTAAAGCTCCCTGAAAAGCTCATGGTCATTTGGTGAGTATGTGCCGTCTACGAGCTGGTTTACTACCTTTCTTAGCTCGGCATCGTTATTATATACATCAACAGGATTGTAGTCATGTCTGTTCTCGTGTGAGATGACCTCATCAGAGCTCATTCCAAAGATAAACATGTTGTCAGCCCCTACCTCATCGAACATCTCGACATTGGCACCATCCATAGTTCCGATAGTGAGCGCTCCATTGAGCATAAACTTCATGTTTCCTGTTCCGGATGCCTCCTTGCTCGCTGTGGAAATCTGCTCGCTGACATCTGCTGCCGCAAAAATAATCTCGGCATTGGATACCTTGTAATCCTCGATAAATACTACCTTGAGCTTGCCGCCAATAGAAGCATCGTTATTTATCACATCAGCCACACTGTTGATGAGCTTTATTGTTTTCTTTGCATTTCTGTAGCCTGCTGCTGCCTTTGCTCCAAAAATGAATGTTCTAGGATAGAAATCCATAGACGGATTTTCCTTAATCTTGTTGTACAGATACATCACATGAAGGATGTTCATGAGCTGTCTCTTGTACTCGTGAAGTCTCTTAACCTGCACATCAAAGATAGAATCCGGATTTACATCAATACCATTGTGCTCCTTGATATACTTTGCTAAACGCACCTTGTTTGCTCTCTTAATCTCAGCAAACTCCTGCTGTGCAACAGGGCTGTCCGCATAAGCCTTGAGCTTTGAAAGCATTGTAAGATCTGTAATCCAGCCGGCTCCTACCTTTTTTGTTGCCCAGTCTGCAAGGAGTGGATTTGCATGGGCTAAGAATCTACGCTGTGTGATTCCGTTTGTCTTGTTATTGAACTTCTCAGGGAACATCTCATAGAAATCATGAAGCTCCTGATTCTTAAGTATCTCTGTGTGAAGCTTTGCAACACCGTTTACAGAATAGCCTGCAACGATAGCCATATTTGCCATCTTGACCTGTCCGTCATAGAGGATAGCCATCTTTCTTACCTTGTCCTCATTGCCAGGATATCTCTCATTAATCTGCATCACAAATCTTCTGTTTATCTCGTCAACAATCTGGTATACACGAGGAAGCATTCTCTGGAATATCTCAATTGGCCACTTCTCAAGCGCCTCAGCCATGATTGTATGGTTAGTGTAGGCTACACATCTTGTAGTGATATCCCATGCATCATCCCATGACAGATGCTCCTCGTCCACAAGGATTCTCATAAGCTCTGCGACTGCAACTGTAGGGTGAGTATCGTTCATCTGGAAAACAGCTTTATTTGGGAGATCTTTTAAATCGCTGTGATGCTTTTTAAACCTTGCAAGTGCACGCTGGATGCTTGCTGATACAAAGAAATACTGCTGCTTTAAGCGAAGCTCCTTGCCCTTTACATGGTTATCGTTTGGATAGAGCACCTCAACAAGGTTTCTTGCAAGATTTTCCTGCTCCACTGCCTTGTCGTAGTCACCCTGGTCAAAGGACTCGAGCGAGAAGCCGTTTTTTGGCTCTGCATCCCATATCATGAGAGAATTGACCACATTGTTGTCATAACCGACTATAGGCATATCATAAGGCACTGCAAGCACCGACTGATAGTCCTTCTGCTCGAAATGAAGCTCTCCGTTTTCATCTGTGCTCTCCTGCACATATCCTCCAAACTTGACCTCATAGCAGTACTCCGGACGACGAAGCTCGAATGGATATCCGTCCTTGAGCCAGTTGTCAGGCACCTCAATCTGGAAGCCGTCTGAAATCTGCTGCTTGAACATACCATATCTGTATCTGATTCCACAGCCGTATGCAGGATATCCAAGTGTGGCAAGTGAATCCATGAAACACGCTGCCAGTCTTCCGAGTCCACCGTTTCCAAGTGCCGGATCAGGCTCCTGGTCCTCAATAGCATTGATATCCACACCAATCTCATTGAGAGCCTCCTTGACCTCCTTGTATGCTGAGAGGTTTATAAGGTTGTTGCCGAGAGCTCTTCCCATCAAAAACTCCATGGACATATAGTAAACAACCTTTGGATCGTCCTTGTCCATCACTCTCTGTGTGGCAATCCACTCATCCATGATGACATCCTTTACGGCCTCTGATACAGCCTGATAAAGTTCCTGCTGTGTGGCATCATCTATAGTCTTACGATATTTATTTTTTAAATTATCTGATACAGTCTTAATAAACACCTTTTTGCTAAACGTATTATCTCTCATCATATTCCTCCTTATGGCACTAAAAGGGAGCAAATTAATGCTCCCTCTCGTGCAGAGATTATTGTTTTTCAACTGCAAGCTTAACAGCCTCACCATTAATCTTCCAATCCTTTTCATAACCCTTAAGTTCGCCTGATTTAATTGATACGGCAAGAACCTCGGTCTTGATTTCATCACCAAACTTTTCAAATACATTTGAAAGCTTCTCATCTGCCTCGTATGTCACAGCGATGTGGTCCATAACCTCAAAGCCTGCGTCCTTACGCATTGTCTGGATCTTACTGATGATTTCTCTTACGAAACCTTCCTCGATAAGCTCAGGAGTGAGGTTGGTGTCAAGAACAACGGTTATATTGTTGTCAGACTGTGTCACATAGCCCTCCATCTGAGTCATCTCGATAAGTAAATCCTCTTTAGATAATACAACTTCATCGCTAATGCTGTCAAGCTTGAGAGAGCCGGTGCTGTTAAGCTCCTCCATGGCCTTATGACCATCAAGCTCAGCTAAAACTGCCTTAATCTGGCCAAGGAATTTACCATACTTAGGACCCACTGTTCTAAGCTGTGGCTTGAATTTGTATGTGGTGTAGTGTGATACATCATCAGTGAACTCAACCTCTTTTACGTTGAGCTCGTCTGCGATGATATCCACATAAAATTCATCCAGTTTTTCCGGAGCCTTTACAAACATTTTTCCGATTGGCTGACGGTTTTTGATATTTGCCTCGTTACGGCATGCACGTCCGAGTACTACAACCTTTAGTACCTCATCCATATCAGCTTCGAGCTTTTTGTCAATCAGCTTCTCATCAACTACAGGATAGTCGCACAGATGAATTGACTCCGGTGCGCTCTTGTCGATAGAGCAGACAAGATTTCTGTAGATATCCTCTGTCATGAAAGGAATCATAGGTGCTGCCGCCTTTGATATGGTGACAAGTGCTGTATAAAGTGTCATGTATGCGTTTATCTTGTCCTGCTCCATGCCCTTTGCCCAGAAACGCTCACGGCTGCGGCGTACATACCAGTTACTTAAGTCGTCTACGAACTCCTGAAGGTACTTTGCCGCCTCCGGAATCTTGTAGTTTGACAGGCACTCATCCACGCCTGCCACTGCTGAGTTGAGCTTTGAAAGAATCCACTTGTCCATTACTGCAAGCTTATCATACTCAAGGCTGTATTTTGTAGCATCAAAATTGTCGATATTTGCATAAAGAACGAAGAATGCGTATGTGTTCCAGAGTGTTCCCATAAACTTACGCTGTCCCTCAAGCACGAGCTTTCCTGAAAACTTCTTTGGAATCCATGGAGCTGATGCTGTGTAGAAATACCATCTGATGGCATCCGCACCGTATGTCTCAAGTGCATCAAACGGATCTACCGCGTTGCCCTTTGACTTGGACATCTTCTGTCCGTTCTCATCCTGTACGTGTCCAAGCACGATGACATTCTCATAAGGAGCCTTGTTGAAAAGGAGTGTAGACTCAGCCATGAGTGAATGGAACCATCCACGTGTCTGGTCAACTGCCTCTGAGATAAACTTGGCCGGGAACTGCTTCTCAAATACTTCCTTGTTCTCGAATGGATAGTGGTGCTGTGCAAATGGCATGGCTCCTGAATCAAACCAGCAGTCAAGTACCTCTGGTACACGGTGCATATCCTTGCCACACTCAGGACACTTGATTGTCACAGCGTCGATGTATGGTCTGTGGAGCTCTACCTCTGCTGCCTTTGGATCTCCTGCTTTTTCGGCGAGCTCTGCACGGCTTCCGATACACTCTCTATGTCCGCATTCACACTCCCAGATATTGAGTGGTGTGCCCCAGTAACGGTTACGTGAGATAGCCCAATCCTGTATATTCTCAAGCCAGTTTCCGAAACGTCCTGAACCGATAGACTCAGGAATCCAGTTTACTGTATTGTTGTTTCTGATAAGATCATCCTTTACCGCTGTCTCCTTGATGTACCATGACTCTCTTGCATAGTAGATAAGAGGCTTGTCACATCTCCAGCAGTGTGGATACTCATGCTCAAATTTCGGAGCATCGAAGAGCTGCTTTCTGCCGCTTAAGTCCTTTAATACCTCAGGATCTGCATCCTTTACCCACATACCGGCAAACGGAGTCTCGGCTGTAAGCTCTCCCTTGTCGTTTACAAACTGTACAAATGGAAGGTCATAATTTCTTCCGACATTGGCATCATCCTCACCAAATGCAGGAGCGATATGAACGATTCCTGTACCGTCTGACATAGTAACATATGTGTCACATGTCACGAAAAAGCCCTTCTTGCCCTGCTTATCGGCAACCTGCTTAGCACAGTCATAAAGCGGCTCATACTCCTTGTACTCAAGATCCTTTCCTTTGTATGTCTCAAGCACCTCATATGCCTTCTTGCCTGCTTCTGCGTCCTCTTTTGAAAGAAGCTGTGAGAGCACCTTGTCTGCAAGTGCCTCTGCCATATAATATGTGTAGCCATCAACAGCCTTTACCTTTACATATGTGTCATTAGGGTTCACACAGAGTGCCACGTTGCTTGGAAGTGTCCATGGAGTTGTGGTCCATGCGAGGAAATATGCATCCTCTCCTACTACCTTAAAACGTACTACTGCTGATTTTTCTTTAACTGTCTTGTAGCCCTGTGCCACCTCCTGTGCAGAAAGCGGTGTTCCACAACGAGGACAGTAAGGAACAATCTTGAAGCCCTTGTAAAGAAGTCCCTTATTCCAGATTTCCTTGAGAGCCCACCACTCTGACTCAATGAAATTGTCGTCATATGTGACGTATGGATTGTCCATATCAGCCCAGAAACCTACTGTGTTGGAGAAATCCTCCCACATACCCTTGTATTTCCATACAGACTCTTTACATTTCTTGATGAATGGCTCAAGTCCGTAGTTCTCAATCTGATCCTTGCCGTCAAGGCCGAGAAGCTTCTCCACCTCGATCTCAACAGGAAGTCCGTGTGTATCCCAGCCTGCTTTACGTGGCACATATTTGCCCTTCATGGTCTGGAATCTTGGAATCATATCCTTTATGGTACGTGTCTCAACATGTCCGATGTGAGGCTTTCCGTTTGCTGTAGGAGGTCCATCATAGAATGTGTATGTCTCTCCTTCTTTTCTGTTTTCCATAGATTTTCTGAAGATATTGTTCTCTCTCCAGAACTGCTCTGTCTTCTTCTCGCGTTCAACGAAGTTCATATTGGTGTCAACTTTGTTGTACATGACTATCTCTCCTTATTCTATATTGTTCGTGAACATCCCAACATGCACCTCAAATTCGACTCTTACGAGGCTTCCTTGTGGCTTACTCCACTAGAATTTCCGGTTTATGGAATATTCACAAAAAAGGCACACATTCCTGTAATTAGGAACGCGTGCCTGATACGTCTATACCACCTATTACAATGTACTTAAGGGAAATACCCTTGCATACCCGCCCCTGTAACGTAGGGAATACGTCAGAACCTACTCTCGCAACGCTGTATGGCGATTTTAGCCTGCGGCTCAGAAGTGATTTTCAAAACGGCTCTACTCATACCGGCTCTCACCTGCCCCGGCTCTCTTTGACTTTCCTGCCATCTCTACTGTCTTCGTCACTGCCTTTTACTAACTGTGTTTAAGTATATAACTGAAAAGCCACTGTTGTCAAGATGTAATTGATTCTGTAATAATTTGATAATAATTAACTCTAATAAATGCCATCATACTCAAAATTCTGATAATCAAAATCATCATAATCATAAGAATCATAATCATAATCGTAATCCTCATAGGAATCGTCATCATTATAATACTCATAGCCCTCATCAAAGCCCTTCATGAACTCCTTTTCAAAATCTGTGCTTACGTTTGAGCCTGCTATAACCCAGAATATTATGCTGACTATAACTGAGATAGCTGCTGTTGCTATACCAACTATACCAAACACCTTGTTGTTGCCCTTTATGATATGTATAATACCAAAAATGATAGCAAGCAGAGCTGTCACATAATTGATGCATGTACAAAACAGTACAATAGATGCGATTCCAAGTACCAGAGAAGCTATACCAAAGCCATTGCTGTTCTTTGGCGGCTGGTTGTATGGATTAGCTCCATACTGTGGCTGATTGTAGGCTGTCTGTCCGTATGCAGTCTGATTGTAGCCACCCTGTCCGTTTGGCTGCTGGCCATACTGCGTCTGTCCGTAAGCTGACTGATTAAATGAGCCCTGATCATATGTGTTCTGGTTGTATGTACCCTGGGCATTTGGATTCTGATTGTATGCACCCTGGGCATTTGGATTCTGATTGTATGTACCCTGATTTGCATAACCATATGCACTGCCCGGATTATTGACATATCCGTCTGTGCTGCCTGTCTGGTCTGATGACTGTCCATGTGCATTCCCACTTTCCTGCTGGGATACAGGCTGATTATATGTGTCTGTCGGCTGATTGTACGTGTCCTGCGGCTGGCTGTATGTGTCTGAGCCATTTGCTGTTTCTGAAGACTGACCGAATACACCTGTATTGTCCGGTGTGCCTGACGACCGGTTGTCATTGTTCATATAATTGTTATCGTCCATAACTTCCTCCATATATCCTATTGTTTATGTAGCCATTGTGTTATCGTGTTAGAAATATTTTATCATATATTACAATAATGTAAATATTTTTATCATAAAAATATGTAAAAATGGCAGGAGCAAATGCGCTCCTGCCGTAAAAAACATATTACTGCTCTTAGAAATCAAATTTCTGACTAAGCTCTTCCTCATTCTCCTCAACAGAGTTTTTGAGGTCATCCGCAAGCATATAGATATTTTCCAGTACCTTCTTGCACTTTGCCATGCTCTCGACTGTGGTATCAGCCATTCGAAGTCCCTCCGTTGAAGAAGCTGCAACCTCTTCTCCTGTAGCTGAAAGGTGTGTGATATTGTCTGATATGACTGTTGTTGAATCAAGAATCTTTTTGATACTCTCCTCAGCCACATTGATATCCTTCATCAACAGCTCAACGGCCTCTCCCATGGCATTAAACTTGTCTCTTGTATCGTCGATAAGCTCATTCTGCTTCTCTACCGATGATACTGAGTTCTCGATACTCTCGTTGGCACGCCTTGTGTCCTCATTGAGCTTGTTTATAATCTCTGTAATATTGGCTGATGCATCCTTTGTCTGCTCTGAGAGCTGTCTGATTTCATCTGCTACTACCGCAAAGCCCTTTCCTGCTTCACCTGCCCTGGCCGCCTCAATTGAAGCATTGAGAGCAAGCAGATTTGTCTGGTTAGAAATATTGATAATCGACTCAACAAAGCTCTTTACTTCCTCTACCTTAGCTGTAAGACTCTGGATAACTGACACTGTAACATTGCTTGCCTCTGCCACGTTGTGTGCCTGCTCCTTGAGTTCTTCCACAACATCAGCTCCCTGCTTTACGGTCTCATCAGTCTGGCGTGAGGCATCTATCATAGCCTTGATTCCACTTTCTGCATTGTCTGTATTTCCCTGAATATCAACACACATAGCTGCCTGCTTCTGGATAGCCTCCGCAGTGCTCTCTGTGCTGTCTGCTATCTCCTGGATTGAACTATGGCTCACCGCAACAGACTCATCGAGATCATTTAACATGGTCATAGCCTCGTCAAAGTGCTTTGAAATATTCTCCGCAACCATTACCATCTTCTTATTGCTGTCCACCTGTGCCATAGCAGATTCTTTGATTTCTTCCATATTTTCATCGAAGAAATGGGTAAGAAGAATCGTGATGCTGTCTGACGCATATCCCACAAGTACAAGTACAAAAACTGCTATCACATCATTCTGAAGAACTGTACCCCCTATTCCAAGCTGCATTACAAGCCTGATGACGCTGGATATGATTATTACTGCGTTCATCACCATCATCATCTTTATATCCAGATATATCATCGCTGCAATAACAAGCGGCAGGGCATATGTCCATGTACCGATTGTTGAATTGATCAGTGCGATAATAAAATATCCTGCTGTCATGGCGCTTACAAGTATAAGCGCACCTGTTCTGCTGTCTCTTTTTGTAATAAATGCAATTACAGCTATTACTATTACTGCTATTGCCGCAACAAGCTGTATACTTATCCTGGTAATATCAGCATCTTTTGTCCCAACTGCTGCAAATAACGTAAATGCTATATATGCAAATACTATGATTACCGCCAGGAATACACGTTTGTTGGCTCTGTTATACTGTTGACTATTCATAAAATCCCCCTTCTTTTGTTTGAGTTTTTAGAGTAGCTTTATTATACAACATTTTTTTATAATAATCCACTACTATTTAGTGCCAACGTACCATTTTTCTCATTTTGCTCCTGATTTGAAGAAAATTCTCCTTTCAAATAAACATTTACACAAAAACACCCGGCAG
>ENA-OOWO01001222-OOWO01001222.1-human-gut-metagenome-genome-assembly--contig:-NODE-1222-length-16797-cov-2.244475_pt1 | contig 16797 bp, 10 predicted proteins | sample MGYA00241579_ERZ501327 | MGnify/ENA primary metagenome ERZ501327 (study PRJEB25962, sample SAMEA2042836) | human gut metagenome | biome: human gut; feature: human-associated habitat; material: faeces...
AGCGAAGATAGAGTTTTCAATCAATAGCCAATTTTTGACTGCTTACAGTAAAAGCCCACGCCTGAGGCGTGAGCATCAACTTTTACTCTTGATAGCTATTTCTAAAATTTGGCGATTTTGAAAAAACAAGAATAAAGCTAACGCTTTTTATCTATATGTCTGTATTCTGTCTTGCTACATAGGCTATACGATTTATATTATGTGCAAAGTTAATACTTTTTTTATGACAAGAAAACTTTTACCGTACAGAAAATTGGATCGATACAATGCTTGTCTTTCCGAAGTTTTCCGGAAGACGTTCTTTTCGGGGGTAACAGAATGCATTCCCCAAAGGGTTTACAAAAAACTCTTTCATCTTTCATATTATCAGATAACGCACTATCATACAACATATTACAAGATGAAAGATAGAAAGAGTATCTTTCAGGCTTCTTTCATTGCAGAGAGCGATAAAAAGTTCTCAGCCAAATGATTTTTCGGTCTCAAGCGAACGATTTTTCATTCTGCGTCAAACGAAATGAAACGTAGCTGAAGGGTTCCTGAAACATCCTTCAGCCTGTAATACCAATATTATGAGAGACTTACAGTGTAACCTGAAAGATGAAGGGTGTTTTTACAGAAATTCTGGGTAGGAAGATTTTAAAGAAAAATCCCGGATGCACGACGTGTTCGTATGACGTAGACATCCGGGATTCGTTTATCGAGACAAGTCCTTTTTCAGAACCTATCAATTAAACCATTTCACATAGCAGAAGTCCTGACGGTGAGGCAGGTCCTTATTTTTAGGGAACATACGGTATGCAACCTTGAAACTTCCGGCATTATTGATGGAATGAACCACCTCGAAAGTAAACAAGTCACCCTCTCTCTTCACTACCTCCAACGGTTCTACCGAATAGATATGATCTTTACCATCTGCATCCGTGTGCAAAGTAACCAGTTCTACTCCAATAGCATCATCCAACCCTTTTTCGTCTATCACGATACGAATCGTATAATCCTTCCCGCTTTCAATCGTTCCGTTTATTAATTCGTCACACTTGTCAGCCGATACGACTTCTATCTGATCCCACTTAGAGGCTACGGTTTCTTTCCATGCCGCAATTTCCTTTGCCTTGGCATAGTTGTCGGCAGCCAAAACCTTAAAGCGGGCAGCTTCTTTATTGTAGAACTTCGAATAATAGTCGTCCAACTGCCGCTTCATCGTATAATGGGGAGCAATGTGGGCTATTGAGTTCTTGATGGTCTTAACCCATCCGGCAGAATATCCCTTACTGTTGCGCGCATAGTACAATGGCAGAATCTCGTTTTCCAACAAGCTATAGATAGTTGCCGCATCCAACTGATCCTGATAGGCTTGATTGTCATACGTACGTTTCTCTGTCAAAGCCCATCCGGCGCCCTCACGATAGCCTTCGAGCCACCATCCGTCGAGCACAGACAAGTTCAGCACACCGTTCATCAAAGCTTTTTCGCCCGATGTTCCGCTGGCCTCCAACGGACGCGTCGGGGTGTTCATCCAGATATCGACACCACTTACTAAACGACGCGCCAACTGCATGTCATAGTTCTCCAGGAATATGATTTTACCCAAGAATTCAGGCCGCTGCGAGATTTCATAAATCTTTTTAATCAATCCCTGTCCCGCTCCATCGGCAGGATGAGCCTTACCGGTATAGAGGAACTGAACAGGATAGTGCGGATTATTCACAATCTTGGCCAGACGGTCGAGGTCGGTGAAAAGCAAATGCGCTCTCTTGTATGTGGCAAAACGACGTCCGAAACCTATCAGCAAGGCATTGGGATTGATTTTGTCCATCAAAGAAATCACACGTGAGGGATCTCCCTGATTCTTCAACCAGCTATCACGGAACTTTTCACGGATATAGTGGATCAGTTTCGTCTTCAACTCCATACGGGTTTTCCAAATCTCCTCATCCGAGACGTCAAAAATAGCTTCCCAAATGCTTTCGTTACTTTGGTCCTTCATGAAGTCTTTGTCGAAATGCTTCCGGTAAAGTCTTTGCCATGATGTCGAAGCCCACGTGGGGAAGTGCACACCGTTAGTTACGTAACCTACATGGCTTTCTTCCGGGAAATAGCCTTTCCATATATTAGCAAACATCTGTTGAGACACTTTTCCATGAAGCCAACTTACGCCGTTCACTTCTTGGCATGTGTTACATGCAAAAGTCGACATACAGAAACGTTCCGAATGGTCATCGGGATTCTGACGTCCCATACCAATCAACTCATCCCACGAAATGCCCAAAACCGACGCATAACCGCTCATATACTTGCTGAACAATCCCTCGTCGAAATAGTCGTGACCGGCTGGAACCGGAGTATGCACCGTATAAAGAGAAGAGGCACGAACCAATTCCAATGCCTGATTGAAAGAAAGTCCTTCCTGTACATAATCCAATAAGCGCTGGATGTTACACAAAGCGGCATGGCCTTCGTTGCAGTGGTATATGTCCTTATGAATACCCAGTTTCTTCAACGTAAGTACGCCACCGATACCCAATAGTATCTCCTGTTTCAGACGGTTCTCCCAATCGCCGCCGTAAAGGGCATGGGTTATAGGCCGGTCGAATTCAGAATTCATATTGTTATCGGTATCCAAAAGATACAATTTAATACGTCCTACATTCACTCTCCATACGGAAGCATATACCTTATAATTCAAATAAGGTACTTCTACAATCATCGGGTTGCCATCGGCATCCAGTTGACGTTCAATCGGCAGGCTACCGAAATTCTGTGCTTCGTAATTTGCAATCTGCTGCCCGTCCATGGACAAAGTCTGCGTAAAATAACCATAACGATAAAGGAAACCGACTGCACACATATCTACGTTGCTATCGGAAGCCTCTTTCAGATAATCACCGGCCAATACTCCCAAACCACCGGAATATATCTTCAACACGTGATTCAGACCGTACTCCATACAGAAATAAGCTACAGACGGACGTGTCTTGTCCGGCTCTACGTCCATGTATTCACGGAATGCGGCATATACGTCGTTCATTTTACGTACGACCGAACTGTCTTTCGACAATTCCTCCATCTTCTCATAGCTGAGACGTTCCAGCAGCAACACCGGATTTTGTCCCACTTCGTCAAACAAGTCTTCATCCAAACTGCGGAACAGCACGCGAGCATCATGGTTCCACGCCCACCACATATTACGAGCTAACTCTTCGAGTTTATCCAGCTCTTTGGGAATCCTTGACTTTACATCTACTTGTTTCCAATTTGCTCCATTAGAACAACTTGCTTTAATTTTCATAGACTCTCAAATTAAATTTATAAAATATATTTGCAATATTCATGTTTATTCTCCCCTACGTTGCTTCGCTTTATGCAAAGCGATATCGTAAGCTTGATAATAGTATCGGATAAAATGCTTCCACAAAGCATGTTCCGATATGTCGGCAGCTTTATGGCGTATCTTTTCCGCTTCTTGCGGTGTGAAAGCAGCATAAGCCGTCACGGCATCTTTAATAGCGTCTGCCACTTCGGAAGAATTATAATCCGTCCGCCGTACGACTTGTACGCCATCGGTCAGTTCTCCATCTTTTCCCAACAACTGATTTACCCATAATCCGAAACCGGACAGATTGGTTGTAATGCACGGTACGTGGAAAGCCACACTTTCCAATGGCGTGTACCCCCACGGCTCATAATAAGAAGCATAGACGGTGAGATCCATTCCAATCAACAAATCATAGTAATGCATATTAAAAATACCGTCTGCTCCATCTAAGTAACAAGGAACGAATATCACCTTTACCTTATCGTCCGGCAGATTCCACATGTTGTATCGTTTCATGTAATCAATGACCTGGTCATGGGACATCTCATGTAGCCAATGGGTCAATAAGGGCCATTCCAACGGCGTGTCATAGGCCTTTCCTGAGGCAAGCCTTTCCTTTAAATCCTCACGGGGACAACAAACCCATCCGGGAACCTGTACAAAAGCCAGCACTTTCCGCGTTAAATCCTTATTCCGCAAAGAACGGTTCATGGCTTCCATATACAAGTCAATACCCTTATTGCGAAACTCATACCGCCCGCTGGTCGAAATAATCATCACATCGTCATCGAATTCCGTACCCAACAATGCACCTGCCACTTCACGCAACTTACGACGAGCCTCTCGGCGCTTACGGGCAAACTGAGCTTTCGACGGAACGAAATCCTTTTCAAAACCATTCATCAGGACCACATCGGCCGGTTTGTCCAATAATTCCGCACACTCCCGGTTCGTCACCTCGCTCACAGTGGTAAAACAGTCCACATGATGAGCTGTTTCGCGCTCAATGGAATGCTTGGACTGTACATTCAGTTCCTGTGCCATCTGATTTCCATTGTATGCGAACAAATATTCATAAAGCGGTTTATGGTTCCCGGCAATGGAACGTCCGATGGTCGTAGCATGCGTCGTAAATATAGTGGCAACCTCCGGAACATGCTTCTGAATATACAAAGCTCCCAAGCCTGTCATCCACTCGTGAGCCTGATAAACGACATGTTCACATTGCCCCTTTAAAACATGATTATAATAGCTTTCGACGACCAGTCCGGCTGCATAAGAAAACATAGACGCTTCATCGTAGTCGCCATAAGCGTGAAGCGAATCAACTCCGTAGTCTTCCCATAAGCGGGTATATATATCGTTTTTTATAGCAAAGTAAGGTTGGAAATCCACCAAAACCGCAATGGGGTGCCCCGGAACATTCCACCGGCCTATTCGTACGTGCAAATTTTCATTTTCAGCCGTATCTCTCCAAGATTTCAACAAGCTTGCATCTTCTTCGAAAAGCGGGTTCTCTTTCTCTTTCCACACATCCGGACCGATAAACATGATGTGATCTTTCAATTTATCTTGTAATGTCTTTGCCCGAGTGGATAATACCGTATAAATACCGCCTACCTTATTACAAACCTCCCAACTCGACTCAAAAATAAAATTAGGAACATACACTTCTCTACTCATTTCTAACCTTTTATAAAACAAAGGCAAAGGTACGAAATTTACAGTAATCCCAAAAGGAAATGGCCTGTTATTAAACACATTTCATTAAAAATATTTTATAATCATAGAGAGTTGTTTGCAAACACAAGGGATAGAAAGAGTATATTCAAAAAAAACATTAAACCGTTTGGCATACTGACGAACATGATTTACCTTTAAATAAAAGTTACACGTATGATGAAAAAATATATCGTTACTTGTCTCGTTGGTTTATGTACGGGTCTCACTACAGCCCGTTCACCATTTAAATGTACGCTTTACGACCGTGAAAACAAAATTTATCTTCATTTGGACTTGTATGAAGAAAGCATCAATGTACCGGGAATGGAAATGTTCGGTCCCATGAACGGATATATGAACGGAAACGTGTACGGTATATGGATGATTACTTCTTCCAAGATTGAAAATGAGAAAACCGCCACATTCAGGCTATCCAATGATTTGGGTTCGGAAACACAAGAAGTCAAACTGACGGTAGAAAACGATTCCACATACTTGTTGGAACAGCAAGGGGGGACGGTTATCAAAAAGGTCGTAAACAAGAAACTGGTCAAAATACCACGCAACTTGACATTCAACCTCCAACGATAGAATCTACAAAAAAACAGGAAAAGCCTTATTTAAAGTCTCTTCCTGTTTTTCTGTAACAAACCGGATTACTTCTTCTTGAATTGGAATCCTAATTGCATGCCATCGTATCCGCTGGCAATATTACCGATCATGTTCAGTGTACTATTACCGGTCATTGTCGTTATATTCGTCAAGAAGTCGAGCAATTTATCCGCCTTGAAAGTGATTTGCATCTCGTTGCCCTTCAACGCAAGGTTTGCTGTGACCGGACGGCTCAGCAGTCCTTTGCGCTTCAAGGTTATCTCATTGTCCTGGACAGTATAAGTTCCCGTTGAATTCCGTGAGCCGATCGTCATGGTATATGTACTATCTCCGTCGAACGAAATATCAACTTTGCCTTCCTCGAAACCGATTTTAGCGAGATACTTCTGCAACGTTTTCTCCGCAGTATTCGTCATCAGACTTCCCCCGGCTTTCTTCAAGAGGTTGGAGGATTCGAACACCACAGCCGGGCTTTCATACGTCCAGTCTCCTTTCAAACTCGAATTTTCCACTTTGGCTGTCCCAATCAGATTCTGGAATATAGATCCCAAGACATTACCCTTCTCTTCTGTTTCGGTTTGTTGGGTTTCCGTCCCCTTATTACCCCCCAACACATTCTTCAACAAGTTACCCAACTGCGCAGATGCAGTCGTGGTAAACAACAGACCGCAACAAACTACAATCCATTTCAAACTCATTTTTTTCATTTTGCTTTATTTTATCGGTTTTCATTTAACAACGATCTTGACGGCCTTATCCTCCGTACGCAGGATGTATATGCCCGGATTAAGGTTAAGCATTTCCTCCCGTGAACGGGCAAGCAACACGCCGTGCAGAGAATAGACCTCTACATTGGCTCCATCTTTCGCATTCACCTGCCGTACGGCATCCGCAGGCAACTGGACGTACCCGTAACCGGAAAACTCCGAATCTTCGTATTCATCGTCCAATGCCGAAACGCCATAGGCATACGACTGATATCCGGTATCGTCCAACCGGACTGTGCAACAGGTTTCACTAAGAGAGTCGGCAACGAATACCGGATGCTCGGTCCACTGCTCATCACCGGAAATTCCGTACACTTTCACCGTATAAAACGTAGCGTTCTCCGAAGGACTCCAACTGAATTTAAAGCTATTTGAAGCCACCTCCACAGCCGTTTCCACTACCGGAGCCTCCAACCGGCCCTTAGGCTTATACTTCAATACGATGTCCCCATTCTCCAACTCCCGGATTTGGGTAATAGGTTTGTTCATCCACGTTCCTGTGAAAACAAGTGATGCCGGTGTAGTCTCATTTGTCAGGGCTATATTTCCCTCCGTTCCGGGATAAGGTTGTCCTCCCAATGCGTTCAGCAAATCAGCCGAACTTTCTGCATTGTACGGACCTACATAGCGGTTATTGGCCGGAATGAAACTCATACGTTGATGTGTGGCATTCGTATTCAGCATATTGTTCTTCCATGCCGTCTCATCATAGTCGACATGCACCACCAACATTCCATGTCCCAACTTCATCAATCCATTGTCCCAACCCACGTGCTGACGGTTCTCCAATACGTAATATTCATCCGGATTTGCCTCATTGACGACTTTATAGCCTACCCCACCCGCTTCCAACGGACGTAATCTGACTGTAGTACTATGTTCCAACACCGTCAGCGGACGCCAACCCAACAAGTCGCGTTCGTATGCAGTCAACCCACAAGGTGTCTTACCATTGTCGCAATAATTACCGGAATCCATCAACGACCAATATGACATGCCCAATGCGGTATAGTTCGTATCATATTCGTCCGGCAAGCCTAAAGCATGAGACACTTCATGGCACATTGTACCGATACCCGAAGGCTGATTGCCCGAACTGCCTTTTGAAAGTTCACTGCAACACGCTGTCACGGACACCGTAACCCCATTAATCGTCATCGGGCGGATCATTTCTTTCGGCCAAATGGCGTCTTCCGTCACTCCGGGATCCGATTCCGGTAAACCGGCATATATGAAAAAGGCTAAATCCACAGTGCCGTTTCCATCATTATCGAATCGCGTTTTAAAATCAGAAACCAAAGTCGTGGCCTGTTCCAGAGCCTCGCTGCAAAATTCTGAAAAACGGATATCTTTGGCACCCGATGGCGAATTTTCTCCATAATAAGCCATCGGCTTGTCCAATGTCACCGGGCCGATCACTTCAAACTCCGGAAGAAACAGACTGTCGCTTTGTTGGGCAAAGTAATCGCGTACAGCCCCTCTGCTGCCAGCCCCCGTGTACAAGATGCCGTCTCTCGTCCCGTTGCAATACTTATCATAATAATCGGCTATTCCCTTTGCCGTTTCCGCCACCGTGAGCTTTTCATCGCTGAAGTTTACCAGTATGACCGGTATCCGAGGACTTCCCAATGGCTTTATCTCCACCCTATCCTGGGAGCTTGCCCTCATAGCACGTACGGTCGCTGTTTTCTCTTTATCCCGTAGCCGCAATGAAGTTACACGAAAACGCCCGGTTTCCTCCTTTTCTACCAAAAAGCCCTCCTCATTCACATAATAACTTCGATATTCGTCACCGCAAAAACGGATATTCTGAAACGTACCGTCACTCATTTGAGCACGGAATACATGAAAACGGGCAGGGACAGCATAAATTTGTGCAGACAGCGTCAAAAGCCCCAAAATATGCAGTAATCTCATAAAATCTTCATTTGTAGGGCAAAAGTACAAAACTTTTTTATGATTCTTTCATCATAGACTTTTTTTCTTTCACAGAAATTCACAAGCCCCACAAGAATACTTCATTCATCGGACTCCACCGTTTCTGCATTGAGGAGTCCCTGTGCCTCGGCATTCAGATAAAAACGGTTCCGATTCAAACGCTCTTTCTCATCTTGCATAGCCTTAGCATAAAGTTCTCCGATGATACCGTCCGCCAAACCTATGGTAGGTACATACACGTAGTCCGAATGAATGCAGTCGGCAATAATCAGGAATATTTCTGCCGCCGGAACGATCACATCAGCCCGGTCCGGTTTCAGCCCGAAACGATCCATACGCTCTTCTACCGACAGCGGTTGCAGATCGTTATGCAAACTACGTAAGGACGTAATCGGCAATTTAAGTTCTTTCTTACTTTTTTCTTCCGCCAAACGGAACAATTTATTGATGTTGCCCCCGCTACCTATAATATTAATAGGTCCGTAATTGGCATACATACCTGCCATATCCGCTTTAAGCCCGTCTACAATCCCATCTTTTACCGCACGGTTCAACAACCGGATCGTACCGATGTTATAGCTCATGGAACCCACCAACCGGCCTTGGTGTATCAAAGTGATTTCCGTACTTCCTCCCCCCACATCTACATACATAAAGGTTCCTTCCTTATTGGGAAGTTTCTCTATATGGTTTCCATACAGGATGCCGGCTTCTTCTTTTCCTTCGATTAAATCAATGCGTATCCCCGTCTTCTTTTCTATCTTCTTGATCAAGGCCTTGCCGTTCTTAGCGTCGCGCATGGCGCTCGTAGCACACGCCCGATAATCGACCACATCGTACATACGCATCATCTGCTTGAACCCCTTGATCATGCGCATCATCATCTCGGCACGCTCTTTCCCGATCTTACCCTTCGAGAACACATCCATTCCCAGACGCAAGGGATAACGGATGAACAACACTTTCCTGAACTTTGTTTCTCCCAATGGATTATGATCGATGTTCTTAATCAATAACCGGGCGGCATTCGTACCGATGTCGATAGCCGCAAAATTCATTCCTTCCATCATAGTCATTCGTTACTTTTATCATTTTGCTTTTCCGCCACTTGCTTGGCGTAATAATCATATAACCGTTCCTGTGAGCGGAACGCTTCCGCACCCTCTGTTCCCTCGTAAAACATATTATGCCCCGTCCCGTCTACGATACGCCCTTTCCGGTTGTCCATCATGCCCCATTCCACAATCCGCTTCAATTCGGCACGAACGGCCGGATTGTAAACCGGAGCCATCACTTCTATCCGATGGTCCAGATTACGGGGCATCCAGTCGGCACTCCCTATAAAATACCGTTCGTCCCCTCCGTTGCAGAAAATGAGAATCCGGCTATGTTCCAGATAACGGTCGATGATTCCGTGAATACGGATATGGTCGCTTTTCCCTTGTATTCCTGTCACTAACGCACAATTTCCTCTCACGAGTAAATCGACCTCCACTCCGGCTGCAGACGCATCATAAAGTTTCCTCACAACATCTTCATCCGTGATATGGTTGATTTTAACCTTTATATAAGCTTCCTTTCCTTGCTTTTTATTTTTGATTTCCGTCTGTATCATAGCCAGAATATTCTTTTTCATGATATTCGGCGAAACCAGCAATTCTTTGAACTTCACAGGAAGGAAAGGTTTTTCTATGAAACGGAACACATTCGCCACATCCTTTACAATAGCTGGGGCGGCCGTCATCAACATGCAATCCGTATAGATTCGGGCGTTTCCTTCGTGAAAGTTTCCGGTTCCGATGCAGGCAATGTCGCGTCCGCCACTCATCTCCACCCATAACAGTTTGGAATGTACTTTCAGCCCCTCTACACCGAAAATGACGTTGATGCCCGCATCTTTCATACGCTTGCTCCATTTTATATTGCTGGATTCGTCGAAACGCGCCAACAGCTCGATTACCACCGTCACTTTCTTCCCGTTTTTAGCCGCAGCAATCAGAGCTTCCACTACCTTGCTGTCTTTAGCCAAACGGTAAAGAGTAGTCTTGATAGATTTGACACGTGGGGAAATTGCAGCCTCACACAGCAACTGGATATAATGGTCGAAAGAATGATAAGGCACATGCAGGAAACGGTCTTCTTCACGAATCAAGTCCAACATGCTTCGTGCACCGGCAAACTCCGGTAAAAGCAACGGTTTCCATGCCGGATATTTCAAATCGCCACGGCCGCAATCCGGAAACTTCATCAGGTCTTTATGGTTCTGGTAACGTCCGCCGGACAAGGTCGTATCGAATTTGTCGAGCGACAGGTTCAGCATAATCTTGCGGTATAAATCCTTCGGCATGGAAGCATCGAAAACAATCCTCAGGGGCTGACCGTTCTTACGGCTTTTCACCGCACGCTGCACCCGCTGCAATGTCCCGGCATCCGACTCATTATCCAATTCCATCTCCGCATCCTTCGTGAACTTGAAAGAATAAGCTTCGAAATGATCATAGTCCACGCTGACAAATATCATAGGCAGGCAATACCTTATCACATCGTCAATATACATGATATAATGCGTATCGTCTTCCACCGGAAGTTCGAGAAAACGACCGAACTTCTCCACCGGAACCCTGATAAGCGCATATTCTTTCTTAGGCTTTTTAGCTTCGTCATACCAACGGGTCAGTTTCACGGCCAAATAAATCGTATCGTCGGATTCATTAGCCAACCGCTCCGCCTGCGACAGCCATATCGGATTGGTAAATCCGGCCAGACTGTTCCGGAAATACTGGCGGATAAAAGACTGCTGCGCCTCGTTCAACTGTTTTTCATTGACAAGACGAATTTTCTCTTTTTCCAACTCTTTTGTCAACTGCCCGACAACGTGTCCAAACTCTTTATTATACCGGTTATTCAACTTGTTGATGACCTTGATGGTATGACGGGCTTCTTCTATCTGGGACTTCATTTGCTTCACGTCGCTCTCGGCAATACGCGTCAGCGTAGCCATCCGGACACGGAAAAACTCATCCAGATTATTGCTATATATCCCCATAAAACCCAAGCGTTCCAATAAGGGAACCGATGTGTTCTGGGCTTCTTGAAGGATTCTGTAGTTAAAATACATCCAACTTACGTCACGCGGAATGACGTCTATCGACTTTTTGGGTTCCATACGCGATTCATTAAAATGCGATACGACAAATATAGAATAAATATGATAAATAATAAAAGCTTCTAACCGGAATTTTATAAATAAAAATCCGGTTAGAAAACTTTTCAAGGCAGGTTATTGCTGGAAACGCTTGAATGCACGCAAATAATGCCTCAAGTCACTGAGCAACTCTTGCGTCTCCTGCAACAGGTTCAGATAAACCAAAGATACTTTCAAGCCTTGCGACAAATCCATCTGTATGCGGTCTTCCTGCGCCCGGCGCATCTCGGAAAGCTGCTGCTTGTAAGCCTCTTCTTCGGCCAGCAACGCGTCGATATGCTCATAGTCCCGGTCTTCCACGATACGTTCGCTCCGCATCAGGTAATCCACTATCTTTTTCTTGACCGGCAGAATCTCCTCTATGCACTCTCTCGAAAGCGGATTGAAATTATTGTCCACATGCTCCTTGCAAGGATCGGACATACGTTTCAGGCAATAAAGCATTTGCTCTCCGCTGTTGGAAGCCAAATGGAACCATGTGTTCTTTTCCAAGGAAATCCGCTTGTCGATACGGCGCATGCCCACCAATTCCCTTTGGCGTAGTTTTTTACGGCGCGATTTCTCTGCGTCTATACGTTTCACGGCACGGCGCAACGTCTTCAAGTCTTCGTCTACGAACCCGTTGACCACATCCTCATACGTTTTCCAAACGAAATCCAGCATCTCCTGTTGGGTGGCACAAACATGCTTTTTCAACAAACCCCAACATTCCGCCTTGTCTTTTGCATTCATAATACCTTTAAAGAGTTGTTCCTCGTAATCGGTCTCATCCTTCCGTTTGGTTGAGAAGTTACTCTTAATCAGGATGAATACGGCCACAAAGACAAACAAGGCCATCACCACCGCACCGCCGTAATACATGGCAATCGTGACCAACGCACAGGCTGAGAAAGCAATACCGGCCGTAAGGAACCATCCGCCGATGACGTTCAGCACGCCCGTGATGCGGAACACCGCGCTTTCGCGCGACCATGCACGGTCGGCCAAAGAAGACCCCATGGCCACGATGAAAGTCACGTAGGTGGTAGAAAGAGGTAATTTCAACGATGTCCCCAACGCTATCAGCAGACCGGAAAGCACGAGGTTGATAGAAGCACGCACCAAGTCGAATGCCGCTCCCTGAGCCAAAATAGCCTCATCTTTGTTAAAACGGGCGTCAATCCATCTCACCAAAGGTTTTGGGGTATATTTGGAAAAGAACTCGTTCACGTTGTTCGCCCCTCTCACGATGCTGCGCGCCACGCGTGAAGAACCGAACATCTCTTCGCCTTCGTCCTGACGCGACAAATCCACGGAAGTCTTCACCACATTCTGTGCTTTTTTCGACGTGGCCAAGGCATAGACCATCACCACACCGGAAAGGAACAGGAAAATAAACGGTGTTTTGGCACTTTCATTCAGCGAATTCATCATAAAAGTATCGGCCTGCCCGGCACCGTTTGCGGCAAAATCCTGATAAGCCGAATAAGCAGCCAACGGCACACCGACGAAATTCACCAGGTCGTTTCCGGCAAAAGCCAAAGCCAAGGCAAAAGTACCCATAAAAATAACAATCTTGAACACATTGATTTTGCACCAGTGGAACACCTGCATCAAGACGGTGCTTACCACGAAACACCCGCCCACCAGATACATCGTATTTTCTTTTATCCATGCGTTATATTCCGGAGTCATGAACGAACTGTCCTTCAATCCTTTCAGCAAAGCAAAATAAAGGATACACGTGGTGGCAATCCCCCCGAAAAGCCCTATTTTCCATTTCAACTTGGAAGTATAGTTAAACGTAAAAATCAAACGGGACAACCATTGTACCACCGTTCCGAAGATAAAAGCCACTGCCACGGAAAGGAATATACCCAAAATCACAGAAAGGGCCTTGTCCGTATTCAACAGATCGGCAAAGCCCAAAAGCCCGGTCTCGTCCGTGGCTATTTTCAACAACGAAAGGATGAACGTACCGCCCAACAATTCAAAAACCATAGAGACGGTGGTAGACGTAGGCATCCCCAACGTGTTGAAGACATCCAGCAATACCACATCCGTCACCATGACTGCCAGGAAAATACAAAGCAAGTCGTTGAAACTGAACATCTGCGGTTGGAAAATTCCATGCCGCGCAATGTCCATCATACCGTTACTCATCGTAGCTCCCACAAACACCCCGATCGACGCGATAATCAAGATGGTGCGAAAGCGTGCGACCTTAGCTCCGATAGCCGAGTTCAAAAAGTTCACGGCATCATTACTCACACCGACCACCAAGTCGAAAACGGCCAGCATGAACAGGAACACGATAAAACTAAAATAAACAATTTCCATAAGTTAAAAATATGTGTTGATAATTCTTTGGGTGCAAAATTACAGACGCGAGATGTAAGGTGTGTGTCATTCATGTTAAGATTATGTTACAATCCGACAGGAGTCACTTTGCATTTCTTTATAACACTGAAAAAGAGGAACTTGAATCTCTCGAAAAAATCTCCGCACAAACGAAAATCAATCTCAGCCGAATGAAAAATCGTTTGGCTGAGATTGATTTTTTGTTTTCAGCATGTTGTTTTTCAGCCCTCCTGTGGGAGGCGTTTGTAAATCTTTATGCCCTTGGACCGGTCTTAGCGGTCTTCCCATATTTCGGCCGTCGCCTTACGTGTCTTTTCAGGGATGTCCGGTGTGGCCGGATAGCCGATGGGGATGATGGCCGCCGGATACCACTCTTCGGGCAGTTTGAAAAGCTCTTGGCAGAGTTGCACGCGGAAGTTGCACACCCAGCAGGTGCCCAACCCCTGTTCGGCTGCCGCCAGGCACAAATGTTCTATGGCGATGGCCACGTCGATGTCGGCATGGTTTTTCTCGTCATACCGCCGTGTCCAGGCCGCCCCGTGGTTTTCGCAGACCAAGATGTAAGCCGGAGCCTCGCGGAACCATTCCTTGTCGTAGCATTGCTGCATGCGTGCGCGGTCGTCTTCGCCGGTGAAGAGGATGAATTTCCACGGCTGCTTGTTGACCGCCGAAGGGGCCAGACGCGTGCATTCTTTGATATATTCCATCGTTTCCGCCGGAATGGCGTCCGGCTTGTAGGCACGCACGGAATAACGTGCCTTGCAGATTTCTTTAAAGTCCATAAACTTGATATTTTAGAATCAGTGAACAAATGTACACAAAAAATAATAAAGCTGTATTTTATGCGGCTGAAAATCCATATTTCTTCTCAAAATATAATTTTGGGAAAATATGAAATGAAAAGTTTGTTCTTGTGAAAAATTAAACATACCTTTGTGATATGAGATTCCCGGATATGTGAGAGATGGAAAGGAAGCATACTAAACCCAATATATTAATTAAAAAATGAAGAAATCATGTTGACGCAAATTATTATCACTTCTATGACGGCCGTATTTTCGCTGCCTCAATTACCCTACGAGACCAATGCTTTAGAACCTGTTATCAGCAAGGAAACCATAGATTATCACTATGGCAAGCATTTACAGGCATACGTGAATACGTTGAATACGTTGGTGAAAGACACCGAGTATGAAAAGATGAATCTGGAAGAAGAGAAAAAAGATTATCATCTGGCGGAATGTGAGTGGGATGAAAAGACACCGGACGCTCCCTGGAAAAATAAAGAAGAATGCGAACGAAGAATTCATTATTTTAAAGGGGTAAAAGACAAAGAAGAACTGGAAAAACGGCTTTCCGGGCTCTTACGGATTTACCGGCCGGAGAAAGAATTTGCCGAAGATGCACTGACACGAAGCATTTTGGATGAATTTGAATATTTAAAAGGCAGACTTCCGGAGAAAGCAAAGGATGTATGATGAAAAATGCAAAAACCGCCCGAAGAAATCCTGTCCGAGAAGTTGACAAGACCTTGAAAAGCGATATAATAAAAGAATAAAGAATGTTTAAAATTCAATTATTGTGGAGGAATTTAAAATGAAAGTATTAGTTGAAACATCTGCAAGACATTTACATTTATCACAGGAACATCTGGAAATCCTTTTCGGAAAAGGTCATGAGCTGACAGTGAAAAAAATGCTGAGCCAGCCGGGACAGTTCGCATGTGAAGAAAAAGTACAGGTAATCGGACCAAAAAGTTCTTTAAAAATGTCTGTATTAGGACCTGTAAGAAAAGATACACAGGTTGAAGTATCTTTAACAGATGCAAGAGCAATCGGTGTTACAGCTCCAATTCGTGAATCCGGTGATATTGCTGGTTCAGGTGCCTGTAAGCTGGTAGGTCCTGCTGGTGAAGTAGAACTGACAGAAGGTGTAATCGCTGCAAAACGTCACGTACATATGACTCCGGAAGATGCAGAAGCAGCTGGAGTAAAAGATAAAGACATCGTAAAACTGGATATCCAGTCTCCAAACGGTCGTTCTTTAACATTTGGTGATGTTGTAGTTCGTGTAAGCGCAAGCTATGCAACAGCTGCACATATCGATACAGATGAAGCAAATGCTCTTTGCCCAGGTAAAGAATGCTACGGTGAAATGATTAAATAATTTAAGAAATCTAATAGAAAGCCTCATAAATGAGAATACTCATTTATGAGGCTTTTTTGCGTTGATTTTAGCAAATATAATCACAAAACATCATACTTGTGCAAAATGCACCAAAAACGTTTATGATTTTCGTATATTAATAATGACTGATTTTGATTGATTTTGAATGAAAATGATTGTATAATACAGTCATAGCAAGAGAGAACAAGGAAGAAAAAAACAGAGCAGGAGGGAAAACATGATTTACACAGTTACATTTAATCCATCCCTTGACTATATTGTTTCTGTGAATGGGTTTGAACTTGGAAAAACGAACCGTACCGATTCGGAACTCTTATTACCTGGAGGAAAAGGAATCAACGTATCTACAATTTTGAATACGCTTGGTCTTGAAACAACCGCTCTTGGTTTTATCGCAGGCTTTACAGGAAAGGCAATTGAAGATGGATTGGCATCACAGGGAATTCATACAGATTTTATTCATCTTCCAGAAGGCAATTCCAGAATTAATGTGAAAGTAAAACATGGTGATGAAACAGAGATTAACGGGCAGGGACCGGTAATTACTGACGAAGCAATTAATGGACTTTTTGCAAAACTGGATACTCTTACAAAAGAGGATATTCTTGTGTTAGCAGGAAGTATTCCAAACACATTACCAGAGGATATCTATGAAAAGATTCTTGCAAGACTTGAATCAAAAGGAATCCGTATCGTTGTGGATGCGA
>ENA-OOWO01001241-OOWO01001241.1-human-gut-metagenome-genome-assembly--contig:-NODE-1241-length-16685-cov-1.893626_pt1 | contig 16685 bp, 17 predicted proteins | sample MGYA00241579_ERZ501327 | MGnify/ENA primary metagenome ERZ501327 (study PRJEB25962, sample SAMEA2042836) | human gut metagenome | biome: human gut; feature: human-associated habitat; material: faeces...
CGGCGAAACCGCCGAAACTTTTATAAATCCGGTATTCATATTGAGTCTCCGTTTTTTCAAAATCTTTATCAGTATTTTTTCAAATATAATAATATTATAACACAAGAATTATATACCGAAAAGATATATTTGTCCATAATCACGTTAATAACGCAAGTCGGTTGACAACGGTGTTAAAATTAAAACTATAATTAAAAGAAGGCGACTGATAATATGAGAAAATTCAGCAAATCACACAAGCTCGACCACGTTTGCTACGATATACGAGGCCCGGTCCTTGAAAAAGCGAGCGAAATGGAAAACGCCGGCACAAAAATACTGAAGCTCAACATCGGCAACCCGGCACCCTTTAACTTTTCCGCTCCCGACGAAATAATTCACGATATGATATACACCCTGCGCGACGCAGAGGGCTATTCGGACTCAAAGGGTATTTTTTCGGCAAGAAAATCGATAATGCAGTATTCGCAGCTCAAAAATTTGCCGAATGTCGGAATTAACGACATATACACGGGAAACGGCGTCAGCGAGCTTATAACAATGTCAATGCAAGGACTCCTTGACAACGGTGATGAAATACTTGTCCCCGCCCCCGACTACCCCTTGTGGACAGCTGCGGTAACGCTTGCAGGCGGAAATGCCGTTCACTATATCTGTGATGAGCAGAACGAATGGAACCCCGACATTGACGACATCAAGAAAAAAATCACCGACAGAACCAAGGGCATCGTAATTATCAACCCGAACAATCCCACAGGTGCGCTCTACTCGGAAGAGATACTTAAAGAAATAGTCGAGGTGGCGCGCAGTCATCAGCTCATAATCTTTTCGGACGAGATATACGACAGACTTGTTATGGATTCGTTAAAACACATTTCGATAGCCTCTCTCGCTCCTGATATTCCGTGCATTACCTTTAACGGACTTTCAAAATCGCACAGAATAGCGGGATTCCGTTGCGGTTGGATGTGTATAAGCGGCAACAAAGCACCTATAAAAGATTATATTGAAGGGCTCAACTTGCTCTCATCCATGCGTCTTTGCTCAAACGTTCCGGCTCAGGAAATTATACAGACTGCATTAGGCGGCTATCAGAGCATTGACGAATTGCTTTTACCCGGCGGCAGAATATACGAACAGCGTGAAGCCGTTTGGAAAGCTTTAAACAGCATTGACGGCGTTTCCGCAATGAAACCCAAGGCGGCATTTTACATCTTCCCGAAGATAGACAGCAAAAAATACAACATCAAAAACGACGAGCAGATGGTATATGATTTCCTTGTAAGTAAAAAAATTCTATTGGTTCAGGGAAGCGCATTCAACTACCCCACGCCCGACCACGTGAGAATAGTGTACCTGCCCACAGTAAAGCAGCTTAATAAAGCCTGCGAGGAATTTGAAGACTTCCTTAAACATTACAAACAAAAATAAAAGCACCGACCGTTTTAAGGCCGGCACAGCAAATAAAAAACCACCCGCACAGCGAGTGGTTTTTTTATATCCGTCTGCCCCACGTTTCTTTGCGGAGGCGGTAAGTTTACGGGATTATATTCTGAGGGTGGAATTTAAGAATGATTTTAGGCGATCGCTCTTCGGATTGTCAAAAATCTCTTCGGGTGTTCCCTCTTCCGCAATAACGCCCTCATGCATATATATGACCTTATTTGAAACCTCGCGGGCAAATCCCATTTCGTGGGTGACTATAAGCATGGTCTTGCCGTCCTGTGCGAGTTTTCTGATAACATTTAAAACCTCACCGGTAATTTCGGGGTCAAGGGCACTTGTGGGCTCGTCAAAACATAAAAGCTGCGGAGACAGCATAAGTGCGCGCGCTATCGCGACTCGCTGCTGCTGACCGCCGGAGAGCTCGCAAGGATAATTTTCCGTCTTATCCCTGAGGCCTACACTTTCAATTATTTTTATCGCTTCGGTGCTGATAGCGGCAAGCTTATTCTTTTTATCTTCACGTGAGAGATTATTTTTTTTACACTCTTCTTTTACCAAAAGCTCTTTGGCAAGCGTTACGTTGCGAAGAACCGTATACTGCGGAAAAAGATTAAATGACTGAAAAACAAGCCCTGTGCAAAGCTGATTTTCACGCTTTTCTTCTCTTGACAGCTTCTCCTTACGTTCGCTGTCAAAAGTTACTCTTCCGCCTACGGAAATTCTTCCCTCGTCTGCAGATTCAAGTCCTGTTATGCAGCGCAAAAGGGTGGTTTTGCCGCTTCCGGAGGAGCCTATGACGGAGACTACCTCTCCCTCTTCTATTTTAAAATCAATGCCCTTTAAGACATCGGTTTTACCAAATCTTTTATGTATATTGTTTACTTCAAGTACAGTCATAAATTAACCTCTGAAATAATCGAGTTTCTTTTCAATCTTATTAAAGATAACAGTCAGCAAGCCGTTGAATATCAAGAAAAACGCGCCTGTATAGAACAGCGGCCAAATTATTCCGCGTGCCGAAAACCTGTCGGCAGCCATTATTATTTCCGCAACGGCTATTACCCTTGCCAAGGAAGTATCTTTTACAAGGGTTATTACTTCGTTGCTCATCGGCGGAACTATTCTCTTTACCACCTGCAAAAGTATTACCTTAAAAAATATTTGCGGCTTTGTCATACCGAGAACCTGTCCTGCCTCGTACTGACCCTTTGAAATGCTCTCAATACCGCCGCGGTAAATCTCGGAAAAATAGCAGGCGTAATTTATTACAAACGCTATCAGAGCCGCCGTAAAACGCACTTTAATAGGTGTGTTAAACAAAAGCCCCGGAACATACAGCACAACAAAAAGCTGGAGCATAAGCGGTGTGCCGCGAATTATCCATACAAAGGTCTTTGAAAGCCACTTCAGCGGCTTGAATTTTGATATAGAGCAAAACATAACAAGAAGTCCTGCGGGAACAGAAAACAGAAGCGTCAGCGAAAACAGCTTCAAATTCTCGCAGAACCCCTTTAAAAGCTCCATTGATATATTCACAAAAGAGTCCATAACTTCACCTTAAACAAACTTTTAGACGGCAAGCGCAGACGCGCCGCCGCCTCAAAAAGTTATTTTTTAGTTTTTTCAGCCTACAAGGAGCTGACCGCCGAGTTTATATTTTTCTGCGATGGTTCTGAGAGTACCGTCCTTTGCAAGCTCGTCGATTGCTTTGTTAACCTCGGGAGTTATATCGCTGTCTTTTCTGAAAGCGATACCGTATTCCTCATCTGCAAAATTCGCGCCGCTTACCATAACTATATTTGTATAGTTGGTGCCCTCGCCTATTGAACCGATGCCGGTAACATAGTCTATAACAGCGGCATCTGCCGTGCCGGAGGAAACCTCCATTATCGCCTTTGCCATTGAGTCAACCGCCGTGTAGTTTGCACCCTCAAAGAATGCGTCGCTTGTTGCAACCTCTTCTCCTGCGGATTCTTTTTCGGCAACTACCGTTGCACCCTTTAACGATCCTGCCGAAGAATATTTATCGGCATTTTCGCTCTTTGTTATGAGAACCTGTTTATTTGCCATATAGGGCGTTGAGATAGACATGGTGTTTTTTCTCTCGTCGGTTATTGTAAGGCCGTTCCAAAGGCAGTCAACATTTTTTGAATTGAGCTCGCTCTCTTTTGCCTCCCAGCTTATTACCTGGAAAGTGGGCGTAACACCGAGTTTTTCGCAAACAGCTCTTGCAAAATCAGCCTCAAAGCCCTTAAGGTCTGTGGTATTACCCTCTTCATAATAATCCATAGGAGCAAAAAGAGTAATGCCGATAACAAGCGTTCCTTTATCTTTAACATATGCAAGGTCCGAAGAAGTATCGGTTTTTTTGTTGCCGCAAGCGGCAAATGTGCATACAATCAAGGCAGCAGCAAGCAAAATACTTAAAATCTTTTTCATAACGTCCTCCGTGTTTTACCGTGGTAAAGTGTTAATATGCTAATATGATAACTTATTGAACTCGGTTTGTCAACTGTTATTTAAAACTGTCCCGTTTATCTCGCCGCGATAATTGATGAGTTCACTCACGGTGACAAGCTGAAAGCCGCGGTTCACAAGCTCGGGAATCAGTATTTCCGACGCTTCCGCCGTAGGTACAAATAAATCGTGCATCAAAACGATATCTCCGTCCTTGACGCTTGATAGCACCGTATTTACCGTGCGGTCCTTGTTTTGATGACTCCAGTCTCTTGTGTCAATCGTCCACAGGACGAGCGGTCTTTTCTCGTTTTGTCTTATAAAATCATTATAACAGCCGCACGGAGGTCTTACGACGCTTGGCTTTATTCCGACGGTATCAAAAATCACCTCATCATTTTTTGCAAGCTCGCGTAAAGCGTTTTCGTTGTCTGTTTTGGTAAGCACGACATGTCCGTAAGTGTGATTGCCTATTTCGCAGCCGTATTCTGTTATTTTCTTTGTTATTTCCTCGCGACCGTCTATTCTGCTGCCGACCACAAAAAAAGTTGCTCTGCCGCCCACCGCCTTGAGGCTTTCGAGAATTCTTCCGGTGACGGGAGTGTACGGACCGTCGTCATACGTCAGGGCAACCATCGGCTTTTCCGGATCAACAGACGTATCGTGCTGAGCTATGGTCTTTTTTGCTCTTATTTCTTCGTCACCGTTCATTCCGAAAACGGCATAAAGCAAAAACAACAGTCCGAATACCATCAGAATAATTCCGCAAAAAATCGCTGCAGGCCTTTTGAATTTTATTATCATGGCGCACACATCCGCTCCGTATTTTTTCTTAATACATATATATTGCCCTACGCCGTTATACAGACCGATTTTTACGACAATTTGGCTATTTTATATAAACCGACAAACAATATAAATTTATCTATTATGTCAATAACAAAAACACAAAAAAGATGTTATAATATATTATAAAGCACAAAAGAAGTGATACTATGTCGGACAAAAAAGATTTTACGGATAAAAGCAAAAACAGCAACGACACATTTTGCTGCATATATTGCACGGAAAGAAACGACTGCTCCGTTTTAAGCGTAAAAAAATGTCTCGGTGAGAAATGCTCTTTTTACGAAACGTCGGAGGAAAAGCTGCATTCAAATGATGCTTGGTCGAAACGCATGAACGCTTTGGACTCGGTAAAACAAACCGAAATTGCAAAAAAGTATTACGGAGGAAAAAAACCGTGGAAAGAATAAAAGAAAACACTACATTCAAAGAAGGTGACGTTGTTGTTTACGGCTCTCAGGGAATATGCCGCATAACGGGAACCGAAAAAATGCGCGTCGGCGGTAAAAGCACCGTATACTTTATATTAAATCCTGTGTATAGGAAAAACTCAAAGATTTTTGTTCCGTCGGACAATGAAAAGCTTATGGAAAAAATGCACAGCGTCATTGAAAAAGACGAAATAGACGAGCTTATCAGGAATGCCGCAGAGGACACATCGGAGTGGATTGAAAACGACGCCGAGAGAAAGGATTTTTTTAAGAGTGCTTTAGCTTCGGGAGACAGAGGCAAAATAATCAATGTGATTAAAACCATCCGCCTGCACAAAACCGAACGCGAAGAGAGCGGTAAGCGGCTCCACCAATCGGACGAGGCTTTTTTAAAGGAAGCGGAAGCTCTGATATATGAGGAATTTGCCGTTGTACTCGGCATTGAGCCCGTGAAGGTTCTCGACTACATAATGGACGAAATAAGCAAACTGTAAAAAGTGCCGTCGAAGCTCTGTTTCGGCGGCATTCTGTATTATGTGAAATGTCGAATGCACCGATAACAAAGCCGGAGCATCGAAAATAAGTGTCTCACAGGCAAAAACATCCGATAAGACCCTGCATTGACATTGACAAAAGAGCAAATTCAATTTAAACTATAAGCAGTCTAACCGTAAAGTCAAAATTACGGTATTATTGTATAAAACAGTAACGGAGTAATAAAAATGGAAAACAATCAGGAAAAGAAACAAACCGTACTCAGCTTAATACAACCGACAGGCACGCCGACCCTCGGAAATTATCTCGGTGCTTTGAAAAATTGGAAAAATATGTCCGACGGCTATGATTGCTTTTTCGGCGTTGCCGATTTGCACTCGATAACGGTAAGACCGAATCCCGCGGATCTTCGCAGAAGAACCACGGAGATGTACGCTCTTTTATTGGCACTCGGTCTTGACCCACACAAAAACACGGTGTTTGTTCAGAGCCACGTTCCCGCTCATGCACAGCTTGCGTGGATTCTTGACTGCTATACCCAATTCGGAGAGGCTTCAAGAATGACACAATTTAAGGACAAGAGCGAAAAACACCCCGACAATGTAAATGTCGGTCTTTTCGCATATCCCGTACTTATGGCGGCGGATATACTCTTATATCAGACCGACTTTGTTCCGATAGGCATTGACCAAAAACAGCATCTTGAAATAACAAGAAATATTGCCGACAGATTTAACGGCCTTTACGGAAACACCTTTAAGCTTCCCGAACCGTTTATAGGTAAGAGCGGCGCCAAAATAATGTCGCTTCAGGAACCGAATAAAAAAATGAGCAAATCAGACACCAATCCAAAGGCGTTTATTTCCGTGCTTGACGACGACAATACAATTATGAAGAAAATCAAAAGCGCCGTCACCGACAGCGAAGCACGCGTATACAGAAAAGACGGCAAAGACGGTGTAAACAACCTTATGGGAATTTACTCGTGCTGCACCGGAAAAACAGATGAGGAAATAGAAAAGGAATTTGACGGCAAGGGCTACGGCGACTTTAAAAACGCAGTCGGTGAAGCCGTGTGCGACGAGCTCCGTCCTCTGAGAGGAATACAACCGCCTTATAAGCGACAAGGCTTATCTCGCGGAATGCATGAAGGAGGGCGCAGAAAAAGCCTCCTACACCGCGGAACGCACTCTCAAAAAAGCAATGAAAAAGGTTGGATTTTTGCAGATTTAAAATATATTCGACAAAAACTGCATAGGGCAATAAAAAATAACGGCAATGATTAAATGTAACAATCATTGCCGTTAGCTGTTTTTTCTTATATTTTTTCGCCTCGTATACGGTTACTCGGGAGGCAGCCGAAGCCCCAATTCTGTCAGCCGCCGTAAAATACCACGCTGTTATCTTTTAACGCAAGAGATAATATCAAAACCGCCGCCGTCAGAAACGCTGCCGCAATCAATACATAAGAATATCTGCTGCTCATTTTTATACTTCCTCTATACCCCTTTTTACGGGTCTTGTAAGGTATGTTTCGCTGAATTGCATTTTAAGCTTATTAAAGCAAAGCCGGGCTTCGTCTTCCGATGTGAATATGCCGAATACAGTAGGTCCGCTTCCGCTCATAAGCGCAACCTTAGCACCGCAGCGCTTCATGGTCTGTTTGATATACGGGCGTTTCGGTACCTCTATCACCTGCTCGAAAACATTGTTCATTTTTTCGTACATAAGTGCGGTATCGCGGTTTTTCATTGCATACAGCATGGCGGTGCGGTCCGCATGACGTATACGCTGCGCCTCGTCTATCTGTTTGTATGCATTCACGGTAGAAACGCCCATATCAGGCTTACACAGAACAATAAAGCAGTCGGAAATTGCGGGAAGCGGAGCTATAACACCGCCTGTGTCCACGCAAAGGCTTGTTCCGCCCGTCAGAGAAAACGGTACGTCCGCTCCGACTTTTTCGCCTATCGAGCAAAGAGTGAATTCGTCAAAGCCAGTTTTATACAGCCTGTTCAATATATACAGCACTCCTGCACCGTCGGCACTTCCGCCGGCGAGACCTGCCGACATGGGAATTTTTTTACCAATTTCAATCTCTATACCCCTATCGGAAATACCGGCGTAATTAAAAAAGGCCTCGGCGGCTTTATAAGCAATGTTTTTTTCGTCCTTCGGTACACGTTCGTCAGAGGATATTATCTTAATGCCGTTTTCGCCTGTTCTGTCAACACGCACGATATCATAACAGCTTACCGACTGCATTATCATAAATAAGCTGTGGTAGCCGTTCGGAAGCTTTCCGACAACATCAAGCATCAGATTTATTTTTGCGGCTGCTTTTACAATCATAAATAAATTCCGTTTCGATTTAAATTATTATTCAATGGGCATCAGAAGAGGCGTGCGCTGCTGAAAGAGCGTCATCTCATTAAAGCCGGCGGCCTTCATAGCGTCATATGCTTCGGTAAGTCCGGCCGCAAGGTCTTCTGCAAAATGCGCGTCAGAGCCGAAGGTTACATATTTTCCTCCGAGCTCTTTAAAACGCTTTACAACATCAGCTTCGGGTGCAAGCTTTTTAATAGGTTGGCGAAGTCCCGCCGAATTCACCTCAAGTGCCTTACCCTTTTCGGCAGTCAGCTTTAATATTTCATCTACTTTTTTGCTGTATCTTGACATATCAATAATGATGCCGGATTTTGAATAGAAATACCTGAGAGGATATGTCAAATGAGCGAGTATATCAAAATTACCCCACTCCAAAAGGCCGAGAATTTCATCGAAATAGCGATTAAAATAATCGTTTGCACTCTCCTCGGTAAAGCTGTCCATATAATAAAAGTCCTGTGTATTGCGAAGATTATGCACAGAACCTATGACCTGGTCATACTCTCGCATGGCAAGCACCTTTTCGGCAAGCTCCGGGTCATAATGAGGCTGGCCGAGCTCTATGCCCTCAAGCACAAGCACCTTACCGCGGAATGCCGACTGTGCCATTGCCACCTCGTAATACGCCGAGCGTATACGTTTATCATACTTGTCCTGATAAAAACTGTCTATTTCGCAATGGTCACAGAAAGCCAAAGCGCGAAGTTTCGTAAGTTCTGCTTTTTCGCAGATAAACATTGCGGAATGGTTACCGTCGGGGGAATTATCGGTATGGACATGCAAATCAACTGTTCTTTTATACATCAAATCGCCTCAAGTGGAATTATTCTTAGGATATAATAGCATATTTTAAAAAAAGAATATACTGTTTTTTGAAAAAAATTGTCATTTGATATGTTAAACAGAGCAAAAGTGTGATAAAATATCCTAAGAATTTTTTTGGAGGTACGTTTTATGCGTTCTATTATAACCGTTGTCGGTAAGGACACCGTGGGCATACTCGCCGAAGTATCTACGCTCTGCGCGAAGCATTCCGTCAACATAATTGAGGTCACACAATCGATTTTACAGGATATGTTTTGTATGATAATGCTCGTTGACGTTGACAAATGCGATATACCCTTTACCTCTTTTGCGGATGAAATCTCCTCTCTCGGTGAAAAGACCGGACTTTCGATGAATGCCGTTCACGAGGACATTTTTAATACGATGCATCACATATAATTTATAAATATTCCAAGTAAGGGAAGAATTCTATGATAAACACACAGGATATACTTGAAACTATCAATATGATTCGGGAGGAAAATCTCGACATACGAACCATCACAATGGGAATATCTCTTCTTGACTGTGCGGACTCGGACGCTGACAAGGCGTGCGGCAGAATTTACGATAAGATATGCCGCAAGGCCGAAAACCTCGTCAAAACAGGTGAAGAGATAGAAAAGGAATACGGTGTTCCGATAATCAACAAGCGAATATCAGTAACTCCCGTGTCAATGATATTCGCGTCTGCCGGAGGCGACCCCATAAAATACGCCAAGACTCTTGACAAGGCCGCAAAGGCAGTCGGAGTAAACTTTTTAGGCGGATATTCGGCACTTGTGCAAAAGGGGTTTGCAAAGGGAGACGAGGAGCTTATAAGAAGCATACCCGAGGCTCTTGCCGTAACCGAAAGACTCTGCTCAAGCGTTAACATAGGCTCCACAAAAGCCGGTATAAATATGGATGCTGTTGCCCTTATGGGAAAAATAGTCCGCGAATCGGCTGTTCTTACTAAGGATAAGGGGCTTGTAGGACCGTCAAAGCTCGTTGTGTTTTGCAACGCTCCCGATGACAACCCGTTTATGGCAGGTGCTTTCCACGGTGTCAGCCGACAGCGTTATCAACGTAGGCGTATCCGGACCCGGAGTTGTTCGCTCTGCTCTCTCAAAAATACCCGACGGAAATATTACGGACGTTGCCGACGTTGTTAAAAAGACTGCATTCAAAATAACGAGAGTCGGTCAGCTTGTAGCATCAAGAGCCGCAGAAAAGCTCGGTGTCCCGTTCGGTATTGTAGACTTGTCTCTTGCCCCCACACCGGCGGTTGGAGATTCGGTTGCTCACATTCTTGAAGAAATGGGTCTTGAGCAGTGCGGTGCCTGCGGTACAACAGCCTGCCTTGCTCTTTTGAATGACGCAGTAAAAAAAGGCGGCGTTATGGCGTCCTCACACGTCGGAGGACTTTCCGGCGCATTTATACCCGTTTCCGAGGACGCGGGAATGATAGACGCCGCAAGGAGCGGAACACTCAAAATAGAAAAGCTCGAGGCAATGACCGCAGTATGCTCCGTAGGACTTGATATGATAGCCGTACCGGGCGATACACCTGCCGAGGTAATATCTGCAATAATCGCCGATGAGGCGGCTATCGGTATGGTTAATTCAAAGACCACAGCCGTAAGAGTTATCCCCGCAATCGGCAGAAGCGATGACGATGAGGTTGAATTCGGCGGTCTTTTCGGCAGTTCGCCCATAATGAAAGTTAACACCTCTTCCCCCGCTAAGTTCATTAACCGCGGCGGAAGAATACCGGCTCCGCTTCAGAGCCTCAAAAACTAAGGCTTGCAATTACAAAGACAAAAAGAGGTACGCTGTTTTCGGCGCACCTCTTTTTTACTGTTGTTTTTTACTGTTATTGCTGCCGATTACGTTTGGCATTGCCGAAAAGATACAGATAGCTTTATCCGTAAGAAATCGGTTTTTACTCTCGGCACAACGGCAAAAATAAAAGGCACCTCAAATGAGGTGCCTTAAGATTTGTTTGTTTAGCTTAATTACCAAGCAATTGTGAAATTCTTTTCAAGTCCGAAGGGAATTGAAACATTCGCTGACAATGCGGTAAGAGAAAGAGTCCATACGAAATAGTATGTAGCCTCAGTAACATTGCCCGACGCCTTATCAACGGTAATCTTAACATAACCGTCGCTGTGACCTGTTTTTACATCCTTGATAAACTTTGCTGCAGGACCTGCATTATCGGTAACTATTGACGGCATAACAACAGAGAATACTTTGCCGTTGTGGCCGTTGCCGTGAGCGGTGTCCGTCGACGGCTCATCTGCCTTGATGTAAAGAGTTATAACATAAGAGCTGCCGTTATCAACTACTTCCTTGCTCTCGATGTCGTCAGCTGTAAGCTGGCTTGACCAGTTCTCGTTCTCTACGGGGAACATAGCGTTTTTATCTTCAACGGAAGTTGCCGGAGAAACTGTAGAAACATCCTTGTCGCCCATATTTGCAGCTATAAGGGAATCAGCTAAACTTGTAAGACTCTTGGGAAGATCACCTGAAATGCTGCCTGCCTGGGAGTTTGTCTCTTTTGTAAGAGTTACCTCTTTAGCGTTCGGCTTAACATTATTGATGGCCTTATTGAAGTAATTAACAACATCTTCTACCGAGCTTGATGCGGAAAGCTCTGTGGGAGCTGCGGCATTGCCCTGAGCAGCCGAAGAGTTGTCCGAAGAAGCAGAAGCGGCATTATCGGAAGAAGCACTGCTTGAAGCACTGCCTGAAGAGCTGCTGCCCGATGAAGAGCTGCCCGACGAAGAACTGCCCGACGAAGAACCTGATGAGGTCTGAGTGCCGGCACTTGGTGCAACCGTAGCGGTAGCAGGTTTAAAAGCTATGCTGCATACCGAGTAAACAAGCAAAAGCGCAAGCATAATTCCGAAAGCCTTTTCAAAAGTCTTACCGAAAATCTTTCTCTTTTCGGCATTGCGAGCAAGCTTTTGGGCTCTCATTTCGGGAGTTGAAGGTATTTTTTCTTTTTTAGACATAATGAGTTTCCCCTTCCGAGTGGTTTTAAAAGCTAAACTTCACTCATACATATTTGTTGCATAACATAATATAATTTACAATAAATCGCAAAAAAAGTCAATGGATAATATATAAATTCATAACAAAAATCCGACATTTTTTCGGCAAACGGATTAGCGGCATTCATTTAACGCGGATTTGTCGGTTTTTTCCAAATACACTTGACCTTACAAATACTATTATGTAAAATATCAGTATTGCACCGAGTGCGGCAGCAATATATATCATTATTAAACCGAAACGGACTGATAATAAATGAACAATCTTTTACTTAACGAAAGAAGCCTTATATATCACTTAAGACAATATCGCTCAAAGCGCAGGCTGCATTATTTTGCCGAAACCGAATCCACAAACGAGGTCGCAAAAAAGCTTTGCGGCGACGGCAAGGGCCTCGGAGCTTTCGTTGTATCAGACTGTCAAACCGCCGGCAAAGGCCGCTCCGGCAGAACATTTTGCTCACCCAAGGGTACCGGCGTATACATTTCAATCGTTTACGAGATAAGCGGAAAAGAGCCCAATTTTGACCTGCTGTCAAGTCTTGCGGGGCTTGCCGTGCGCGATACGCTCTTTAACTTTTTTGATTTTGACTGCAAAATAAAATGGCCGAACGATATTTTACTCGACGGCAAAAAAATATGCGGTATACTGTGTGAAATAGTAAATAAAAACGGCAAGCCGAAATACGCCGTAGTCGGAATAGGTCTTAATATCGAAAAGCAGGAATTCCCGGAGGAAATAATGTATACTGCCGCAAGCATAGGCGATAAATACGAGGGTGAGCTTGACCACAACGAAATAGCGGTTGACATAGTAAACAACCTTGACCGCTACATCATACGCCGCGACGCCCTCAACGCCGAAAACACCGGTGAAATAATAAACAGGCTGAAAATGTACTCGGCGTCTTTAGGTCAAATCGTCAGGGTTATAACGCCCGACAGCGAATATGACGCAAAGGTTCTCGACATAGCCCCGGACGGTGGCCTTGTAATTCTGTCGGACGGTGAAACAAAAACCATAACCTCGGGAGAAATAGTACATATACGATAATTTTGGTCAATTTCGACATTATTTTACGATTTGTTTAATTTTTATTGACAGGTAAAAAATGCCGTATTATAATGTCTTATTGTAAGTTAAGTCTTTTTGAATTCTGTGCGATGGCGGGCAAAACTCAATTGGGCTTGACTTCTTTTGCTTTTATAACATTATTTTGGGGAGCTGACAAAAATGGAAAATATCGGTTATTACAACGGCAAATTCGATCTTATTGAAAAGATGACGGTCCCGATGAACGACCGCGCCATGTACTTCGGCGACGGAGTTTACGACGCTACATATTCGGTAAACCGCACCATCTTTGCGCTTGAGGATCACCTCGACAGGTTTTACAACAGCTGCAGGCTGCTCGAAATACCTGCTCCGATGCCGCGTGAAGAGCTTAAAAAGACACTCTATGAGTGCGTGAACAAGGTGGATGACCCCAATCAGTTTGTTTATTGGGAAGCCACAAGAGGAACCGGAATACGCAATCACGTTTTCCCCGACTCGCCCTCTAATCTTCTTATATACACAAGGCCCTGCCCGATGAAGGATTTATCTCTTCGCTACAAGCTCGCTACCATGGAGGACAAGAGATTTTATTACTGCAATGTTAAAACTCTTAACCTTATACCGAGCGTTTTGGCTTCGCAAAGAGCTCTTGAAAAGGGTTGCGACGAAACTGTGTTCCACCGCGGAGATCTCGTAACGGAGTGCGCTCACTCAAACGTATCAATAATAAAAGACGGCAAGTTCATTACTCATCAGCTTGACTGCCTCGTTTTGCCCGGTATCACCAGAAAGCACCTTATAGAGATCTGCCACGAAAAAGGCATACCGGTAGAAGAACGCGACTATACTCTCGAAGAGCTTAAAAACGCCGACGAAATAATAGTTTCGTCCTCGGGCGCTCTTTGTATGCCTGCATGCGAGCTTGACGGTGAGCCCGTCGGCGGCAAAGCTCCCGAAATCATCAAAACTCTTCAGGACGCATACCTCAAACGTCTTCATGACGAATGCGGTGAATAAAACCGATAATACACATCGGCAATACGGCTGTTTCGCTTAAATCGAAACAGCCTTGTATTCTTTTTAAAGAGGGAGAATAATTATGGATCAAAAAGCACTTACAGACCTTAATATAGGCGAAAATCTTGATAATCTCGCAAATCTCGATCCGCGCGGATACGGTGTTTGCCGCATTCTCTACAAGGCCTCGCGCGAGTATACCGGTATGCCCACTACAATGAACGCTGCCAAAAAGCTGTGCGCGACACTTAAAAAAGACGATATTGTATATATAATGACCGGCTTCGTTTTGCTTGACCATCATCATGCCGAGACTGACGGCATAGTAAGCTCGATGCTTCTTGCAAGAGCACTGTCGCTCGCATTTGATGTAAAACCCGTTATAATCTGCCAAGACGAAAATGTGGAAGCCGTCAGGAATATGTCAAGGGTGATAGGCCTTCACCTTTACGATACCATTGAAGAGATGAATGCTCACCCCGTTTCCATGGCATTCATCCCATTCACAAAGGACAAAGATAAAGCGGAAGTTCTTGCCGACGAGATTATTTCAAAGGGGATGCCAAAGGCTGTAATAGCAAATGAGTTCCCCGGCGCAAACGGTGTCGGTGAATATCACAACGCGGTAGGAAAAAACACTACGGCTCTTGAGGCAAAGGGTGACATACTCTTTACAAAGCTTCAAAAGACCGGGGTTTTGAATATTGCAATAGGCGACCTCGGAAACGAATTGGGTATGGGCACAGTTCTTGACCACATCAAAAAATACGTACCCTACACCTCTGAAAAATCGAACTGCGTATGCGGCTGTAACGGAGGAATCGCAAGCGTTGTTGCCGCAGACAACATTATAACCGCAACCGTTTCGGACTGGGGCTGCTACGGTATGATTGCTGCAATAGCCTATCTTAAAGGCGATATAAACATCATGCACGACGCAGAACTTGAAAAAGACGTCTTAAAGACTGCGGCAAGAAGCGGCATGGTTGATATGTACGGTTGGCAGATACCGTCGATAGACGGTTTTGACCTCACTACAAATATGATGATGGTCAATATGATGCGTGAGTGTATAAGATACGCTCCCACGCTCACCGAAAAATGCAAGACCTGGTTTGATAAAACAACAGAGCTCGGGTTTTTTGACGACAGAAAATAATTTTAAGAGGTATTTGTATGAATGCTCCTAAATTTCTCTCTTCCGGCGACAGCGCAATAACCGTCGAATTCGGCAATGAAATAAGCGCCGAAATAAACGCCTGCGTTCACGCGCTTGACAAAGCACTCCGTAAAAAAAACATTCTCGGTATTGTTGAGACTGTTCCGACGTTTCGGTCGCTACTTATAATCTATGACCCGTGCATTACGGGCGGAGAAAAGCTTAAGGCAAAGATAACAAAGCTTTGCGGCGACCTTGAAGCGTCCTCGGAGGGCAAGAAGAGAATTATAGAAATACCAGTGCTGTACGGCGGCAAATACGGCGAGGATTTAAAAGACGTTGCAGAAATCAACAAGCTTACCGAGGATGAGGTTATAAAGATACACTCGGGAACCGATTATTTGATTTATATGCTGGGCTTTTTGCCCGGATTTGCGTATCTCGGAGGCCTTGATGACAGAATCAAAACTCCAAGGCTGCAAAATCCGAGAACTAAGATTCATGCAGGTGCTGTCGGAATAGGCGGCGAGCAAACGGGCATTTACCCTCTCTCCTCCCCCGGAGGCTGGAGACTTATCGGTACGACACCCGTAAAGCCGTACGACCCGGAAAGAGACGAGCCGATACTTTATTCAGCCGGAGATTATATAAGATTTGTCCCGATTGACAAAGAAACCTTCGACGATATATCGGCAAAGGTTCAAAACGGCACATACGAGTGTCGCATCATCGGAGGTGACGGCGAATGAGTATTAAAGTCATTACTCCCGGAATGTTATCCACAATTCAGGACGGCGGAAGAAAAGGCTTTGCGGCTATGGGGTTTAACGCATCCGGCGTTATGGACGTTCGCTCCTACCACATAGCAAACGCACTCGTCGGTAATTTTACCGATGAAGCCGTAATAGAGATGACATATCTCGGCGGGTCCTTTAAATTCTTAGAGTCAAATTACATTGCGATTACGGGTGCCGATATGTCGCCTAAGATTGACGGTGTACCCGTTGAAATGTATACGACCGTATTTGTAAAGCAAGATGAAACGCTGACATTTTCCGCTGCAAAAAGCGGAATGAGAGCTTATATAGCGGTTCGCGGCGGTATAGACGTTCCTGTTATTATGGGCAGCCGCTCTACAAATCTGAAATGCAAGCTCGGCGGACTTGACGGCAGACCGTTAAAGGCGGGCGACATTGTTCCGTGCAGAGATGTATACGATGAATTTCACAAGCATCTTATACATTCGGCACCGAAAGAGGATTTCGGAAGCGACGAAATAACCGTAAGAGTGCTTTTGGGCCCACAGGACGATTATTTTACGGATCACGGAATTAAAACATTTTTAAACAGCACATACACGGTTACAAACGAATCCGACAGAATGGGCTGCAAGCTGTCCGGCGAAAAGATTGAATACAAAAACACGGTCGATATTATTTCCGACGGCATTGTTTTCGGCAGCATACAAATTCCGCGCACGGGGAACCCGATAATAATGCTTGCAGACAGGCAGACGACCGGCGGGT
>ENA-OOWO01001249-OOWO01001249.1-human-gut-metagenome-genome-assembly--contig:-NODE-1249-length-16645-cov-2.502110_pt1 | contig 16645 bp, 7 predicted proteins | sample MGYA00241579_ERZ501327 | MGnify/ENA primary metagenome ERZ501327 (study PRJEB25962, sample SAMEA2042836) | human gut metagenome | biome: human gut; feature: human-associated habitat; material: faeces...
TCATCCCCGTAACCAACGAGGCAGGAGAAGAAGTCATCATCCTCGCCGTACCATTCCTAAGAAGCGATGTGGTGCAGAACGCCAGTTACTCGCAGGGAGTCAACGACTTTCTGAGAGAACTGACGGCTGAGGCTCGAAAGAAATACCCGGGCAGGAAGTGCATCATGATGGCACACATGTACGCCAAGGGTTCGGATATCGCCAAAAAGGATGCGAGCGAGAAAATCATCATCGGCGGACAGGAGGAAGTGGACCTGGAAGGATGGAACGACCATCCCGACTATATGACTTGCGGACACATCCACAAACGGCAACATATCTGGAACACCGACTGGGCAAGATATACGGGAAGTATCCTCCCAATGTCGTTTGCCGAGAAAGACTACACCCACGGCATCGACCTCATCACCATAGAACACGGAGAAGAGGAGGAAGGAAAGGAAACCGGCAAGAGCAAGGAATGGAAAGTAGATTTTCTGGAATACAAGCCTCAGCACGCCCTCCGCATCCTGCCCGAAAATGAGGAAGAGCTGACCTTCAAGAAATGGCAGAAGCTCATCAATTCTGAACTTTCAGAGAGAACAGACGGCGAACTGAGCGACCACTTTGACTACGTGATGCTGAAGGTAAAACAGGAGAAACTGACCAGCGATGACATCAAGGAACTGGAGAAACTAGTCAACGAAAAGGATGCCGTGCTCTGCAAAATCCAGCGCATCATCCCACAACTGGACCTCTCCACCATCCAGGGTTCCCAGCACATCACCAGCATAGAAGACATCATCAACCGTCCTCCGCTCGACACGCTGAAAGAAGCCTTCGCCATCAGACACAACGCTCCGATGAACGAAAGACAGGAGAAAATGTTATCCGATTTATTAACGACATCATCATTATGAAATTCCTACAACTCGAAATACTCAACCTCGCTTCGCTTGACAAACAGGGAGGCGAGGTCATCAACTTTGAAGAAGGTGCCTTAGGCGAGAGTACCATCTTCAGCATCGTAGGTCCGACGGGAAGTGGCAAGTCTACCCTACTCGACGCCATCTGCCTTGCCCTCTACAACCGCGCCCCTCGCTATCCCAGGAAGAAAGGCGACAAGAACCAGAACATCGAGATATTCGGAGCTGCCGATGCCAGCGAAAGTAACCGTCTGGCTCCTACCGACAGCCGAAACATCCTGACCCGTGGCAAGAAAGAGGGTTATAGCAAACTCACCTTCCTTGCCAACAACGGCAGCATCTACCGCGCAGAATGGCACGTCAGATTCCAGAGAGTGCGCTACGAGAACACCAAGACTGCGCTTTATAAAATCACGAGAAACGGCGAAGAGATAACGGAGGAAACTGCCGACTGGAACGAGCTGCCGAACATCATCGGACTCGACTACGACCAGTTTCTCCGTACCGTACTCATCGCCCAAGGCTCGTTTGCCAACTTCCTGACGGCGAAGGAAAACGAACGGTACGAACTCCTGGAAAAACTCATCGGATGCGAGGAAACTTATACGAACATCGCTACTGAAATCAAGAAGGCGAAAGACCAGGCGACGGATGCCTACAACCAGATGGCAGCATCGGTGGAAGCCGTAAAACAGAACCTGCTGAACGATGAAGAACTCGCCCAACTGAAGGAGGAAATCGCCCGGTTGGAAAAGGCTGAGAAGGAACTCGACAGCCAGTTGCAAGCCATTTCGAAAGACCTGCAATGGTTTGAGGAAAACGATAAGCAAATCAAGCAAATCAATATCTGCCAGACTGATATGGAGCAAGCATCAGATGCCATCAAAGAGATGCAAGCCCAGATTCTCCGTCTGCAGCTGCACGATGAAGTACAGCCAGCCGTCAACCTACTGCAGGAAGTAGAACGACAGACGCAAAGCATCCACGAGCAGGAAGAAAACATTCTGAAAGCGGAAGGAAACATCAAAAGTCAAGAGTCTGCCATCAGCGAAAGCGAGAAAACTCTCGCCAGTCTGAAGGAAGCAGTAAGCAAGGCACAGGAACAACTCGAAAAGGCCCTGCCGGTCATCGCTGAAGCAAGGGCGCTGAAAACAAAAATGGAAGCGGCAATGCCGAATCTGAAAGAAAAGAAAGAGGCATTGGAGATGGCTCAGAAAGAGAATCTAACTGCCCAGAAAGACGTGGAGGAAAACGCCCGAAACATCCAAAAATGGGAAGCAGAAACGGAGAAAGCGAACCTTGCCCTCAAAACGACAAAGGAAGAGATTGCCAAGCAGAAACAGGTTCTTCACGAAGCGACGCAAGCCGCTGAACAGGCTTGGGAGACGGAAAGAAATAAGACTGCCGGACAGAACATAGAGGAGCTGCAGAGCCATAAATCGGCAGCCGAAAAGAAACTGCAGGATGTCCAGCAAGCCATCAAGGTTGTGGCTCATCTCGATGCTGCCACAGCAGAAAAGCAGAAGAATGAGGAGCGAATCCAGGTCTTGGGCAAGAGAAATGCTGAGATAGATGAAGCCCTGGGCAAGTTGACCATCGAGGCGCTGACCCAAGAGACCCTGACGCTGAGAAATGCCTATACCCTCATGGTGAGTGAGAAATGGGAGATTCATCGTGCCAACCTGACCGAAGGCAAGCCTTGTCCGCTCTGTGGCAGCACGACCCATCCTTATCATACCGACAACAGACAGTTTGAGGAAGCCACCACGGAACTCTCTCAACTTCTGAAAGTCAAGGAGGATCTGCTGAAACTGCAACAGAAAGAGGAGAAGGATCTTTCCGGCGAGAGAAAACAAAACGACGGCGAAGTACAGACGCTCCAGAAACAACAGGAAAAGCTGTCGGGAGAAATCGCCAGTTACGAAGAGGAATGGAAGGCGCTCATCGCCCAGTATCCAAAGATTCCGAAGGCTGAGGCAGAACTGAAATCGCTCTTGCCTATCTATGAAAACAAGGCGAAAGATGCGAGCAGCAAACTGAGCCTGTTTAACAAGATTCAGAAAGAGATAGAACGGCTGACCCAACTCAAGGATAAGGCTGTGAAGGATGAAGCTGCGTATGAAAGCAAGGCTTCTACTATACAGAACAAAGCCCAAGAAAATACTTCAATCTGCACCACAAAACTAGCTGAGCAGAAAGCACTTACTATCAACCTCATCTCACAGCAAAAGAGTAAGGAGGAGGCTTACGGGAAAGCCCTTCAGACATGGAATAGCGCCAAGAAGGAAATGGAGGAATGGCAGGAGAAATATAAGCAGATTCTGAATGGAGAAGAACCAGATGCGGCTGAACAAAGACTGACAGCAGCAAAGGATGAGGCAACGAAAGCAGCTGATACTCAGAACGAGAATATCAACAAACTGAAGGCGGAACTCGCCAACAGTAAAGGTTCGCATCAAACCATGCTGTCTCAGAACAAAACGATGAAAGAGAATCTGCTGGCGAAGGAAAAGGAACTCGACCTTTGGATTGAGGAATATAACAAGCAGCTTGAAGAAAAGAGCATCGAACCACCATTCATCGACCGAAATACCATCCGGGAGATGCTTCACTCTGCCGAAGACTGGAACGCCATCCGACGGGAAAAGGACGAAAAGGAGAAAGCCGTAGCTTCAACAACTGCTCTTTACCAGAGTGCAGAAAAAGCGCATCAGCAGCACTTGGAACATCAGCCTGCCCAAAGCCGTGATGCTCTCTTAGCCATTCAGCAGGAGTATCAGGAGAGAAGCCAGCGCAACGAACTGATTGCTGCCAACGCCAGAATGCAGAACCATCAGGAAGCCGTAAATCAGTTGGGCGATAAGGCTGAGGCTCTGAATCTCGTAACACAGGAAAAGGACGACTGGACAGCCATTACGGATGCTATCGGAGCAGACGGAAAGACGCTGCGCAAGATAGCCCAATGCTATACGCTCAGTTTCCTGATAGCGCACGCCAACCAGGAAATCAGAAAGTTCAACAGCCGCTACGAACTGCAACAGGTAAAGCATTCGCTGGGCATCAGAGTCATCGACCACGACCGTGCCGACGATATCCGAGACACCACCTCCCTATCTGGTGGCGAAACCTTCATCGTGAGTCTCGGTCTCGCCTTGGGCCTGTCGGCATTATCCTCCCGCAACATCTCCTTCGAGAATCTGTTCATCGATGAAGGCTTCGGAACCCTCGACCCTGATACCCTAGCCACCGTCATCGACTCCCTCGCCATGCTGCAAAGTTCGCAAGGCAAGAAGGTGGGCGTCATCAGTCATACCGACACGATGAGCGAGCGCATCACCACCCAGATAAGGATTATCAAGAATGGCAACTCCGGCAGCAGTCATATCGAGATCTATCCGTAACCCATCGCAATTACACCTTAAATTATATAGTAATAAAACAAAAGAAAGGGTGTGCCATAAGTCCATGACACACCCTCCTTTTGTTTTATATGTATATATAATCTGTTACTTTACATACTTCTTACCGTTCTTGATAATCAAGCCCTTGACAGAAGAAGAAACCTCCTGACCAGCCATATTATAGGTTTTACCATTCTTCTTGGCTGCAGCAGCATTTACTGAAGAAATGCCGGTAGAAGTACCAGGAACAAACTTAACACCATGCAAAGCAATATCTGCACCAGATTCTTTATCACCCTCTTTAACACCAGTGAATACTACTGTATATTTCTTAGCAGCATCCAATTCAAGAGATGCTACTGCAGTAACATTAGGCTCAGAAGAAGCACTAATCTCAACAGCAGCGCTACCATCATTTGGAGTAGCAACAACATATAAATCGCGAGTGTCAGATGAACTTGTCGTTGCACCATAAGCAGTAAGACTTGTCAAACCAGTTACATAAATACTGAAAGCCTTAGCATCGTTGTTCTTCTTTAGATCAAGACCAGGCTGCTTATATATCTCTTCTTCACCAGTCTCCGGATTAATACTACCAGTCTTAGTTGTTGCGGTCTTTCCACTACCTTCAGCAATCCAGCCCTCAGCAATACCAGCAGTAACATTCTCCTGATTTGTAATAAACACAGTAGTCTTCTCAAAAGACTTAAAAGTCTGAGCATTAACACTAGCAGCCAAAGCTACGGCTGCAATAAGAGTAAAGAATTTCTTCATAATCGTTTTATTTTAAGTTTATATATTATTAATTAGTTGATGAATAACTGTATTGCAGTTTAATTCATTTGCTAGTTTATTTCGATGGCAAAAATAATAAATCATTTTGAGAATCTCAGAAAAATACGAACCAAAATGAGCTAAAACTACGAAAACGATTGCGTAGCTTTTACAACAAAATTGAAACAAAAAGCTCTTAAATAGAAATAATAAGTGTATTTTTGCACCAACAAACTTAAAATATAAACTGAAAATAAAAATTATAATAAGTATAACAACCTAAAAGGCAAACAAATGAAAAGAAATCTACTAAGATTTGGGCTCTCACTCATAGCCCTGTTTGTTATGGTAGTAGCAAATGCGCAAACCTACCAGAACGAAGAAGCTAGTGTTTCATGGCCGTTTAATGACGCCAACTACGCTACGCAGTACACTAAATCACCAGAAAATGGTTTCAGTCTGGTTTCCGTAAACACCGGTGACTTGGAGTATGTTGCCAAGACATCAACGAAAACACTGGATAAAAACGGCAGCCCGATGGTCATGGCAGGTTTCAAACCTGTTGGTTCAACAAAAGCCGTAGAATGGACCGTTAAACCAAGCAAGGGGCTAACATTCACCCCAACATCTATCAGTACCTATGTAAACCGATTCGGTACAGATTCAGAAAATGGAGTAACCGTAACCGCAAAACTTAGCAACGGAACTTCTGTAGACTTGGGTAATTTCACGGCATTAAGAGACAACAAGACAACAGAGACTGACAAGTTTTCGAAAAACGAAAACCTGACCAACCATATCGTCATCCAGCTCACTGCCGAGCAGCAAGCCCAACTGACATCAGCTGAAGGCTTCACGCTAAGTTGCACTGTCGGCGTTGGCTCTACTAAGCAGCAAGGCTTTGCCGATGTACACATCAATGGTCTCTTGAACGGAACCGTTCAGCAGGTTGAACAGTACACCCTGTCGGCTGCCGTTTCAACCGTAGGAGCAGGAACAGTCAAAGTATCTCCTGCAGGAACCGTATTTGATGCAGAGACATCAATCACCATAACAGCAACAAAGAATTTCGGCTACAAGTTTGTCAACTGGACAGATGCCAACAACCAGGTGGTATCTACAGATGAAGCATACACCTTCTCTATCTCAACCAACACAGCATTGAAGGCAAACTTTGAGAAGATAAACACCTACGCTTTGAATTACAAGGTTGAAGGTGGAGCAAAAGACTATATGATAAGTGCCTCTCCTGTCCCAACCGTTGTTGAAGGAAAGAACATGTATGAAGAGGGAACAGAGGTAACTCTCACAGCCAACAGCAACGACATCCTCACCTTCACCAACTGGAATGATGGTGAAACAGGAGCAGAACGCAAAATAAACATGAACGCCGACCAGTCATTCACAGCAGCATATTCTTCAAAAGACTTCATCGCAGGCTGGGACTTCTATAAGGCAGCCAAATCAGGTCGAGCAGCAGACTTCGCTGCAGAAGACAACGATGCAGACCAGCTCATCTTGCGTGATGCTGAAGGAAACGCATACGGTTGGCTCGACAAGAGCAACAGCGCAGGCGGCTACGAAGGAAAGAATGCTGCAGTAAACTGGACCACAGTCAGCACCAAGCCACTGGGTGAGACCTACTGGCAGACCAAGATCAACGCAACAGCCTATACCAACATCAAGGTAAAGAGCAGCATGCTCTACAATTATAACGCATACGAAACATATAATGTAGAATACTCTCTCAACGGAACCGACTGGACCAAAGTAGGTGCCATCAATATGGCAGGAGCCAAAGCCTGGACAGACGGAGAGTTTACTCTCCCATCCGATGCCAACAACAAGGCAGAAGTATACATCCGCTGGATTGCCGACAAGACTTCTTCTATCAAGGGAGCAACAGGCAACAACGACGGAATTGCAATAGCAGGTATTTACATCACAGGTACTGCCCAGCTCGTAAACGACGGCAAGGCACCTGTACTCGTAAACACCGTACCAGCAGAAGGCGCAACCAACGCATCTGCCAACGGCAAGATTGTACTGACTTTTGATGAGAAGGTAAAACTCACCAGCCGCTACACTCGGCACACAAAAGATTGAAGGAGCCGTATCCGGCAAGACCATCACCTTTGCATACAAAGGTTTGAACTACGCTACAGCTTACACCTTCACGCTCGCTGCTGGTTCTGTAGCCGACCTGACAGACAATGCCACAGACCAGGCAACCGTTCTGAACTTCACTACCAAGACCAAGCCAGCTGTAACCAAGGCACTCTACGACTTCATCGTCCCAACCGACGGCGACTTCAAGGCAGCACTTGCAGCAGCAGCCAAGCGTACAGATACCAGCAAGCGTTTCCGCATCTTCATCAAGCAGGGCGACTACAAGATTCCTGCTGACGAAGAGAGCAAGGTAACAGGCGGTGACGGTAAGAGTTATGCCAACCCAACCATTTATATGAATACGCCAAACGTATCTATCATCGGTGAGGGCATGGACAACACCTCTCTGACCAACACCGTTCCTAATGCAGAATATAAGAACGCGAATCAGAAAAGCCCAGCCAACGTATTGGAAGGTATCGGCAAGGGCGACGTACTCTGCCTGCAGAAGGAAGCTACGGGTACCTACTTCCAGGATCTGAAGATGTACAGCAGTATGGGCGACGCAAAGGGTCGCGACATCGTGCTCAACGACCAGAGCAACAAGACCATCTGCAAGAACGTAAACCTCTGGGCTTACCAGGATACCTACGTATCAAACAACCAGAACGGTAAATTCTACTTCGAAGACGGAATTCTTCGTGGTCGTACCGACTACCTTTGCGGTAAGGGTGATGTATATTATAATAATGTAGAACTCTGGATTTGTGAAAAGGGAGGCTACCTCGCCGTTCCTTCTCAACCAAAGAAGTATGGCTACATCTTCAAAGACTGTACCATCAAGGATGCTACTGAGGCAAAAGACCTGAATGGTAACTACACCTTAGGTCGTCCATGGGGCAAGGGAACACCTATCGCGCTCTACATTGACACCAAGATGGAAGCCATCCCTTCAGCAGCAGGATGGGACGAGATGAGTGGCGGTTATCCTAAGCGTTTCGCAGAGTACAACTCTACCACATCAACAGGTAGTACAGTTGACCTCAAGGACAGAAAGAAAGTTTATGATGCCTACGACTCAAAGAATGGTGACAATTATGTAAACCGTCGCAATGAAACAGCAGAAAGTCCTATCCTCGCAGCAGAGGAAGCTGCGTTCTACACTGTTGAAAACATAATGGGTCAGGATGATGACTGGGATCCTACAGCAGCCACCGAGCAGGCTTCAGCTCCAACCAACGTAAAGTTGAACGGCACAACCCTCGCTTGGGACAATAACGACTACGCGCTTCTCTGGGCAGTATGCAAGAACGGCAAGGTAGTAGACTTCACCATCACTCCTAGCTATATCATTGATGACGCCTCTGCTACATGGAGCGTACGTGCAGCCAACGAGATGGGCGGTTTGAGCGAAGCTACAGTTGTTGGTCAGGGCACCGGCATCCGCAACATCGCCTCAGCTACAGATGCAGCAGTCATCAAGACCGTCATCTTCGCAGCCGACGGCACACAGCTCTCAAATCTTCAGAAAGGTATCAACATCATTGTGAAGACCCTGGCAGATGGCAGCAAGAAGACAAGCAAGGTCATCGTAAAGTAAAGAAGCAGAGACCATAAGTAATTAGATTGGCAGATAACATTCGGAGTGCAATATCCCCATCCTCTTTCAGAAGGGTGCCGGATATTGCACATTTTTTGTTCCCTCAACTTCTGAAACTGCAGAAACGGGAACTGAGAAAACAGACCGTCGAAATGAAAAAAACAGAGTATTTACGCAAAAATCTGTAAACGTTTACGTTATTTTTTACCCCCAATATACCTATATTCTCATATTTTTTATATACTTTTGCAACAAGAAAACCAAGACTTAGCTATTGCTACGCATCCAGGTTGCCCCATCGGAGCCTTCGGGTTCCAAGAGGAACATCCCTTCAGCAAGCATCTGCTCAGAATTGGAATTCTACTTAAAAACATTAAATAAAAACATTAGAATATTAGTAATTTAGAATAAGTTTTATCTAAACCTAAAGTGTATGTCTGGTAATTTTAGAAAAAAGAAAATTGCTTTGGCAGGCGCACTGATGTTCGTAGTAACAAGTGTATCTGCACAAACAGTAAAAGGCGTTGTTACTGACAATACGGGCGAGCCAATCATCGGCGCATCTGTCATGGAGGTAGGTGTAGCTGGCAATGGTGGCGTGACCGACATTGACGGTAACTTCACAGTAAACTTAAAAGGCAAAAGCAAGAAACTGAAGATTTCATACATTGGTATGAAAGCTAAGGAAGTAAGCGTTGCAGGTAAAGAAACGATCGATGTAAAGCTTGAGGATGACAACACCACCCTCAACGATGTCGTAGTAATCGGTTATGGTACTGTTAGAAAGAAAGACCTCACAGGTTCTGTATCTTCTATCAGCGACAAGCAGATTGCCAACATTCCAGTTTCTAACGTAAGCGAGGCGATGACCGGAAAGATGGCTGGTGTAAACATCACTACCACTGAAGGTTCACCAGATGCTGACGTGAAGATTCGTGTGCGTGGTGGTGGTTCTCTTTCACAGGACAACTCTCCTCTCTACATCGTAGACGGTTTCCCAGTAAGCTCTATCAGCGACATCGCTCCTAGCGAAATTCAGAGCATCGACGTTTTGAAGGATGCTTCTTCTACAGCCATCTATGGTGCCCGTGGTGCCAATGGTGTTATCATCGTTACAACCAAGAGCGGTTCTGAGGGTAAGACTCAGGTAAACTTCAATGCTTCTCTCGGCTACAAGAAGGTTTCTAAGTTGGTGAAGACTATGTCTCCATACGACTATGCATACTATCAGTATGAGTTGGGTAGCACTGACTATGGCAACTACAACGATCTCGATATCTGGAAGTCTATCGAAGGACGTGACTATCAGGATGAGGTATTCGGCCGTACAGGTAATCAGAAACAGTATAATGTGAACGTAAGCGGTGGTACCAAGGACCTGAAATACAACATCGGTTTCTCTCACAACGACGAGAAGAGCATCATGCAGGGTTCTGGCTACGCCAAAAACAATGTAAACGCCAAGATTAATGCCAACCTGAACAAGTGGTTGTCTCTCGACTTCAATGGACGTATGGCATTCACCAAGCTGGATGGCTTGAATGGTGGTGCAGATACCAACGAGTCGAGTGCAGCAAACTCAGTTGTTGCCAACACCGTAAGATGGAACCCGGTAGAGCCTCTCTCTGGTACATCAGACGATGATGAGGAGAACAGCACATCTACACGCCGTAACCCAACAGAGCGTATCACCGATACCTATAAGTATCAGGAGCGTTTCCAGCAAAACTACAACGTTGGCTTAAACTGGAAGCCATTCAAAAATATCACATTCCGTTCTGAATTCGGCTATGGCTGGAAGTACAACAATACCGAACAGGTTTGGGGTTCTAATGCAACTACCAACTCTAAGTATGGTTACAACGGTCAGCCACAGGCACAGTTCGTACGCTTGGAGAACAAGAACTGGCGTAACGCAAATACATTGACTTACGACAACAAGAAGCTTTTCCATGGTCGTGACCACATCAATGTATTGGTAGGTCAGGAGTGGAGCAGCAGTCAGGACGTAACCCGCACCAACACTTCTGTAGCCTTCCCTACTTCATTCACATTGAACGAGGTATTGGCAAACACAGCAGCAGGTACAGCACTTCCAAACGAAGGTAATATCAAGGCAGAGGAGAACATTCTCTCTTACTTCGGCCGTATCAACTATACAGTCAACGACAAGTATCTGGCTACCATTACCGTTCGTGCCGATGGTTCCAGTAAGTTTGGCAAGGACAACCGTTGGGGTATCTTCCCATCAGCAGCCTTGGCTTGGCGTATGTCTGACGAGGAGTTCCTGAAGGGTGCTTCCAGCTGGCTTTCTAACTTGAAGGCCCGTCTGAGCTTCGGTACAGCAGGTAACAACCGTATCAACTCTGGTTTGTTGACTACCACCTACTCTATGGCAGACAACACATCAAAGGCTCCATTCTTCGATGAGAACAGAGCTTCGATGCTTGAGCATGGTAAATTTCTCTATAATCCAGACTTGAAGTGGGAAACCACAGTGACCCGTAACTTCGGTATCGACTACGGTTTCTTCAATGGTCGCCTCAGCGGTACATTGGACTTCTACTGGAATACCACCAAGGACCTCTTGATGCAAAGTATCGTTCCAGCCAACACAGGTTACTCTTACCAGTTCCAGAACTTCGGTAAGACCTCTAACAAGGGTGTTGAGTTGGCACTCAATGCAGTAATCGTAGACAAGAAGAACTTCGGCTTGAACTTCAACTTCAACGTATCTTATAACAAGAACAAGATTGATGAGTTGAACATGGAGAACCCATGGCAGAGTTCTAACTGGAGTGGTTCTACCATCGCCAAGTATGAAGACTTCCGCGTAGAGCAAGGCGGCCGCCTCGGTGAGCTTTGGGGCTACAAGAGCAATGGTTTCTACACCGTATTTGATGCTGCAACAGGCAAGGGAGACTTGGTATTGAAGGAAAACGGAACCTGGGCACTGGCAGAAGGCGTAAAAGACAACAGCTACAAGCTCTTCGGCGGTAACCTCTATCCAGGCGTTGCCAAGGTAGAAGTTGACGAGAATGGTGAAGCAGTGAAGCAGCGCCTGGGTAACACCGTACCTACCACAACGGGTGGTTTCGGTTTCGACGGTCACGTTGGTAACTTCGACTTCAACCTGTTCTTCAACTACTCACTGGGCAACAAACTGGTAAACGGTACCAAGCTTGCTAACTCATTCTATGCAGGTTCAGCCAAGAACTACAACCTGGTTGATGACTTCAACGTAGGCAACCGCTATACCTGGATTGACCCAGCCAACGGAAACAACATCGGCCGCCCATCAGCTAGCCTCATCACAGAATATGGTGGTGTAGAAAAGGTGATGAACCGCTTGAACGAGATCAATGCCAACGCCAATATCTACAATCCAGCAGGCGTATCAACCATGCAGCTCATCAGCTATGCTGTAGAAGATGCATCATTCTTGCGTCTGCAGAACGTAACAGTGGGTTACACCTTGCCAAAGAAGTGGGTAAACAAGTGCTATATGCAGAACGTACGCATCTACTTCACAGGTTACAACCTGCTTTGCTTCACTAACTACTCAGGCTACGATCCAGAGGTTGATACAAGTTCTAAGAAGAACCCAATGACCCCAGGTATCGACTATGCAGCTTATCCAAAGAGCCGCACCTTCGTAGGTGGTATTAACGTTACATTCTAAAACTTTATAAGATAATAACAATGAACAAGATATTATATGCATTTGCATTGGCAGGCGTATTAGGATTGTCTTCATGCTCCGACTTTCTGGATCAGACCTCTCCATCAGAGATGACTGCTGAGAATACCTACGCCTCACCTTATTATACCAATCTTCGCGTCAATAAGCTCTATGGTGGAATGGCTCAGGACCGTACCTACGCACAGGACCTGTCTATTGTATGGAACCTGAACAGCGACTGCGAATTGATTGACGGTCTTGGCAGCAATGCTACCAACACCTCAAGTGAACGTGGTAACATGAACTATAACATGGACCCGGGATGGAGCAAGATCAGCGGCGTATGGGATGCTGAGTATGGTATCATCGAGGATGCCAACCAGATTATCGAGGGTATCCGCAGCAGCGCAACTCTCACTGCCGGTGGTGCTAACCAGAAATCTATGGAGCGCAGCCTCGGCGAGGCACTCACCATCCGTGCCATGGTTTACTTTGACCTGGTTCGTATTTTCGGTGATATTCCTTTCAAGGTTGAAGCATCAAAGTCTGACTTGAGCAACGCTTACCTGGAGAAGACCGACCGCGACGTGATTATGGATTTCCTGATGAACGACCTGGATGAGGCTATCGAATACTTGCCATGGGCAGACCAGGCAACAGGCTATACCACAGAGCGCACAACCAAGGGTTATGCTCACGCTCTCCTGGCACAGATTGCCATGACACGTGCCGGCTACGCCATCCGTGAAAAGTCAAAGGACGGATATGAGACAGCATCTTACAGCGATGCTACTTATCCAACACAGCGCCCTGGTGCAGCAGACCGCAAGGCTCTCTACGAGCGTGCCCTGAAGCACTGGTCTGCTATCATCAACGACAATACTCACAATCTCAACCCATCTTTCGAGAACGAGTGGTACTTGATTAACCAGCTCTCTCTCGACAAGACTTACCACGAGAACCTCTTCGAGATTCCTTTCGGTGAGAACGTAACTGGTGAGTTGGGTTACACTGTAGGTGTCCGCATGAATGGTGTTACAACAGAATATGGCTATGGCAACTCATCTGGTAAGATGAAGGTTACTGCACCTCTGCTCTATTCTTACGACAAGAAGGATACACGCCGTGACATCACTTGCGCAAACTTTGAAATCAAGCAGGATGGCAGCAACACCATAGAGAGCATGCTCAAAAATGCTCCTTTCGGTATATATGTAGGAAAGTGGGATGCCCGCAAAATGAACAACACCTGGTTGCAGAACAACCTGAAGGCTACAGCTAAGCACACTACAGGTATCAACCCAGTGAAGATGCGCTACGCTCAGGTATTGCTCTACTATGCTGAGTGCATGAACGAGTTGGCAGGCAACCCTGATGCCAACTACGAAGGTTCAGCAAACGGCATGACAGCCCGCCAGGCTTTGGAAGCAGTACATACCCGTGCCTTTAACCAGGCTGACAAGAATGAAGCTAAGGCATACGTCAACAACATTGCTTCTGACAAGGACGCATTCTTCAATGCTCTCGTTCAGGAGAACATGTGGGAGTTTGCAGGTGAAGGTATCCGCAAGTACGACCTGATTCGTTGGAACCTCCTCGCAGAAAAGATCAATGAGTTCAAGCAGACTTACCTGGCTGAACTTGCAGACGGTACTTACCAGAAGACCATCTACTTCAACTACCTGGATGAGAAGAAAACCAAGATTGACTTCTCTAGCGTAACATGGTATGGTATTCCTGACGGAAAGACATCTGCTGACTACGATGGCAGTATCGACTCATTCGGTGCAGCTAAGTTGGATACAGGTTCAGATACACAGGTTGACGTAAACCTGCCATCTATCAGCAGCGGTTTGGTTGGCGATAACGTAGCAGTGAAGAACCGCTATCTCATGCCAATCGCTTCTACAACCATCTCTGCAACCAACGGTAAGATTCACAACTCTTATGGTTATGCAGACTAATTCATCTTTAATCAAAAAAGACAAGAAAATGAAGAGCATTAAAAACATATTGGGCACAGCATCTATGATGGCATTGACTCTGTCGGCTACTTCTTGTACCGATGGCAATGACTGGGACGTAGATGGCAGCCTGTCAAGATTGTTCGGTCTCAACGGTGACAAAATCACCGTTGAAACTGCCGAAACATCAGCTACGGTTACATTCTCTGCCTTCACATCAAAAGCAGTTTCTTCACCAGAGTACTATGTATTCGAGGTAAGCAAGGACTCTCTTTACGAAGGTGTTGAGAATGCTAACATCATCAAGTTCGGTGAAGATAAGTCGTTGACTTCATCTCCAGTAGTTCTCTCAGGTCTCGATGGCGACAGCAAGTACTACATGCGTGTAAAGGCTATGTCTTCTACTGCTAACGAGTCTAAATGGGTTTACTACAAGGATGGTTCATCATTCAAGACAAAGGCTGAACAGTTATTCAACGAGCTTACTACAGCCGACCTCTTTGAAGACCACGTTAATTTCTCTTGGACTCCAGGTGCGACAGTTACCCATATCACAATTGTCAACGCAGCAGATCCAGAGGATAAGAGCAAGCATGAACTTACCGCAGACCAAATTGCTGCTGGTAAAGTTACTTACTCTAACGTGAAGCCAACAACTACTTACATCGCCACATTATATAACAATGAGGCAAAACGTGGTCAGTTGCAGTTCACCACACCTGCTGCAATGCCATCTGCAAACTATAAGTACACGCTCCCAAGTGACGTGAATGTTATCTCCCAGACTCTCATTGATGAGATTGCAGAGCAGGCCAAAGCTGCAGCAGGAAACGAGACTAACTATAGTGCAACTATCGGTATTCCTGCTGGTGCCACAGTTTCTCTCTACGGCACAAATGATTCAGATGGTGGCAAGACCAACGTAACCATCCCAGACGGAATGTCTGTTACATTCTTCGGTTTGGCAGGTGGTGATGCGCCTACCATCAATCTTGACAAGAACTTCGATGTTGCAGGTTCTCATGCATTCATCAAGTTCCAGAACGTGAAATTGGAAGAGAATGGTGCTGGCTACTTCATCAACCAGAGCAAGGCTTGTACCATTAGTGAGTTTACCTTGGAAGATTGTGAAGTTTCAAATGCCAAAACATCTTTCTTCCGTTTACAAGGTACGGAAGCTAAGTCTATCGGCAAGTTGACTTTGAAGAACAGCATCTTCACCAACCTCTGCGCAGGTTATGGTTTCATCCATGTAGATGCAGGAAGCGGTGCAGGTCATGTAGATAATGTTGAAATTGACGGTTGTACATTCAATGGAATTTGTAAGACTGGTAAAGTGTTCATCTTCAGCAAGAAGACTAATATGCAAGACATCACCATTAAGAATAGCACATTCTATAACTGCAATGGAGGTGGTCAGTACTTCGTTGACTTCAATGCTGATACATTTGGTCCAAACACATTCACTATTGAGAACTGTATCTTCGGTAAGAGCGCAGATGAGACAACCAATAAGAACATCAGAAGCAAGACTCCTGCAACAGTCGCAAACTGCTTCAGTACTAAAGACTTCTTCAAGGTGATTAAGGGAGTTAATGCTACAGAGTTCAGTTCTGACCAATTGTTTACTGACCCTACCAAGGGCGATTTCACTATCAAGGCTGGTACCTTGAAGGATAAAGCTGGTGACCCACGCTGGTATGTAGTAGAAGATTAAATAATCATCTCTTTTATATTAAAGTGCAATGCCCCATCGGCGTTGCACTTTTTTGTTTCTCTCTCCCTCTCCCCCACCACTAACAAAAACTTTTTTAGTTAATTTCTTGGAAGTTACGAAAGAAAAGCGTATCTTTGCAGCGAGAGTAGATAAGGAAGAGTGTACTACGTTTTTAGATTGTTGGATTTATAATTTGAAGCATATGGAGACTTTGGAAAAAATGCAAGCCCACTAGGCGTAAAAAGAACGCCTGGCGGGCTTGCGTTTATGGTTGTACAACTAAATAGGTTATGGTTGTACGACTGAAAGGGTTATAGTTGTACAACTAAAGGGTGTATGGTCGTACAACTATAGGGTGTATGGTTGTACGACTATAAGGGTTGTAGTTGTACGATTAAAAGGTGTTGTCACTAGGCTCAGCAGACCTGCTGACTACAGTCGGCAAAGCTGCTGACTACAGTCGGCAAAGCTGCTGACTAGGCTCGGCAGAGCT
>ENA-OOWO01001251-OOWO01001251.1-human-gut-metagenome-genome-assembly--contig:-NODE-1251-length-16631-cov-6.914455_pt1 | contig 16631 bp, 10 predicted proteins | sample MGYA00241579_ERZ501327 | MGnify/ENA primary metagenome ERZ501327 (study PRJEB25962, sample SAMEA2042836) | human gut metagenome | biome: human gut; feature: human-associated habitat; material: faeces...
AGATCTATGCATCTTAATTTTCAAAAAGTGTGCAACTTCTTATTGCAATTTAGAACCTGTATCTAAATTTCAAATTTACCAGCATTTTGTGATATAATTATATCAAGTCTTAAAATAGCAAACGAATTGAGGTATAAAAAATGCAACGTAATCCATATAGTGCCGGGGCGGTAAAGTTTAGCTTTTGGTTCCAGGAGTTCCGCAAGGCGGTTTTTATGCTTGCTGATGGAGCAAGCCTTGCCGAGATTAAGAAGCTGAACCAAGAAACTAATATTTTTGCTGCGTCATCACCGGAAAGAGCAAAGCTGATTATGAGTAATGTAGCAAAGCGTATTGAGGCTTTAGATCCTTCGTTTATACCACTGTTTGTGCGTAGTGATGTTGTTGGCCAGAAGCTGCTTTGTCTGATAGCTTGTATGTGCACAGATACTCTGTTTTTCGATTTTGTTTATGATGTTATTCGAGTCAAACTGGCATTAGGATTAAATGAGTACGGTGATAGCGATGCCAGAAAATTTTGGGATGACAAGCAGGTACAAAGCGACAAGGTTGCCAATTTAACGGAGGCAACAAGAAAGCGTTTGCTAAGCACCTACAAGCAATATTTATATAATGCTGGAATTACAGAGGGCAATGTGGGATTGAGAAAAATTATTGTTCCCATCATCTCTGCTGATATTGTTGCATGGCTGCGTGAGCATGATTTGCAGCCGGCTTTGGCAGCGCTGACAGGTGAATGATATGAAAAAAACATTTGAGCAACGAGTTGATGAGCTTGAAAAGATTATGGAGAATCAATCTTTCTGGCTGCGTGATGGCAGGGCGAACGAGGTTAACTATTGGGTATTTGATTATCCTGCCAGCAAGGAGCTGGCGGTGCGCGAGGTTGTTAAGCGTTTGGTAAAGCGCAGTGAGCAAAGCTATCGCGAATATCAACTTGTGGAGTATGATATTTACGACTACATAATTGATACGCTTCAAAAAGAAGGCTATCTTGAAGCAACTTACATGCTGGAAGAATCTGCAGGTATGCATGTTGTAATAGATTCAGTGTTTGAACTACTGCAGTTTAATGAGCGAGATAATTGGTTTATTAAGCATATTCAAGAGCATACGCCAGATAATGCTATTGTGCTGCTAACTGGAATTGGGAAGGTTTATCCTCTTTTGCGATCGCATAAGATTTTAAATAACCTTAGTATGGCCTTTCGCAAGGTTCCTGTAATTCTGTTTTTCCCAGGCGTGTACGATGAACAAGAGTTACGGCTGTTTGATGAACTTAAGGATGATAATTATTATAGGGCGTTCCGTTTGGTTAGGTAAGCAAGGGGGTACTAAAAGATATGTTGATTAAAGATATGTTCCGCAAGCCTATTGACCGTAATATTCAAGGCGTCATTGTTGTTGGCGAGGATGGCTTGAATGACGAGAAGAATGAGCTGGAAGAATACGTTGTTACGCGTGAGCTGCAACGCCATTTCAAGGAATTCTATGAGAATTACAAGCAAGGTATTATCGGTAAAACGAGAAAAAATGGTGTTTGGATTTCCGGCTTTTTTGGCAGTGGTAAATCGCACTTTCTGAAAATGCTATCCTATCTTCTGGAAAACAAGCTGGTCTCCGGCAAGAGAACCTTAGATTACTTTAAAGAAGACAATAAGATTCAGGATGCTATGGTGATGGCTGATATACAGCTTGCTGTTGACACGCCGACAAAGGTTATTCTTTTTAATATTGACTCGAAAAGTGAGCAAACATCCAAGCAGAGTAAGGATGCTATTGTTAATGTTTTCCTCAAGGTCTTTAATGATATGCTGGGCTTTTATGGTGCTCGTCCGGCGATTGCCGACTTGGAAAGGGCTTTGACGGAGGATGGCTGTTATGCAGCTTTTGAAGATGCTTTTTTTACTGTCAGCGGTCATACCTGGAAGGAATACAGACATAGATTTAACTATGAGCTGATGCATGTGGCGCAGGCATTGGTTGATATTCATTATCAGAATATGTCAATGGATGCGGCTACAGCCTTGTGCAAGCAGATTATGCTTACTCCCTATCAGATAAGTATCGAAGATTTTGCACGCATGGTACGAGCATGGTGCGATAAGATGGGCAATAATCAGCATATTATCTTTTGTGTCGATGAGGTAGGACAGTATATTGGCGATGATTCGCAAATGATGCTCAACCTGCAGACGATGCGCGAGGAATTGGGCAAGGAATGTCAGGGACGTGCCTGGGTAATTGTTACCAGTCAGCAGGATGTTGACTCCATTATGGAGATGACAGCGCGTAAGGGTACGGACTTTTCTAAGATTCAAGGTCGCTTCGATACTCGTCTGTCCTTGTCTTCCGCCAACGTAGATGAGGTTATCAAAAAGCGTCTGCTGGATAAAACGGAACCTGCAGAGCAGACATTGCGCCTGCTTTATGATGAAAAAAAGGTAAGCATAAAGAACAAGATTAAATTTGACAAAACACCGGAGATGAAGCTTTATGAAAGCAGAGAGAACTTTGCTGAAATCTATCCCTTTATCCCGTATCAGTTTAATCTTTTGGGTAAGGTTCTGAACTCTATCCGTACTCATGGTGCGTCCGGTAAGCATTTATCTGAGGGCGAGCGCTCCATGCTGGCGCTGTTCAAGAAGGCTGCAGAACGCTTGCAGAATAAAAATGATGGTGCTTTGGTGCCTTTCTATATGTTTTACGATGCATTGGAAAACTTCCTTGATTCAGTGCACAGCCGTGTAATTTCTCAGGCCTTAGATAATAAGAATATTAATCCTGCTGGCGAAGCAGATTGTTTTGCTGTAAACGTGCTCAAGGTGCTGTTTCTAGTTAAGTACGTTAAAGAGTTTCAGGCAACCACTATTCCTAATATTACCAGTCTGATGGTAGATAATGTTGATGAAGATACTTATGAGCTGCAGCAGCGTGTAGAAGCTGCTTTGAAGGTCCTTGTTAAAGAAACCCTGGTGCAGGAGCATAGCGGTAACTACGTTTTCCTGACAGAGGAAGAGCAGGAAATAGGTCGCGAGATTGAAAGGCAGAACGTTGAAACAGGAGAGATTCAGCATAAGATTTCTGATTTGATTTTTAATGATCTGTATGCTGAGGCCAAATATAAATATAATGCCTTTAATGGTCGCTATACCTTCTGGTTTAATCAGTTGGTTGACAACAGACCGCATAAAAATAATCAGAATTATGATATAGGCGTGCATATTCTGACTCCGTATTTTACGGATTATGATGAGCATACACTGAATGCTATGTCTGGTGAAGGCAAGCAGGTGTTAGTAGTATTGCCGGCCTTTGGCTCTTGTATTTCGGAAATTAATCGTTATTTAAAAATAGAAAAGTATTTGCAGCATAATCCCTTAGGCAGGGGTGATCGTTTTGCTACAATAAAAGAAGCTAAGTCACGTGAGCTGCGTGAGCGCATGGATAATGCACGCCTGTATCTGCAGGAAAGCCTGCGTGATGCTGATATCTATGTTAACGGCTCCAAGGCGCAGATTAGCAGTAAGGATATTACTGTGCGTATAAATGAGGCTTTGGGTAAGCTGGTGGATACAGTGTATTTCAAGCTGAAATATATTGATACAGCGATGGGAGCTGCTAATGTTCTTGGTATGCTGCGCAACGATAAACAGGGAACTATAGCTTTGGGCGAGGCTGCTATTCCGAATCATCTGGCGCTGGATGATGCGAAAAGGTACATCGAAAACAATACTAGGATGCATAACAAGATTTCCTTGAAGACAATCAAGGATTACTTCACTAGGGCTCCTTATGGTTTTATCAATGATGACGTTGAGTGGATAGTTGCCAAGTTGTTTAAGGATGGTGACTTAGGAATTTACTACCAGCAGCAGAATGTAACCTTGCTGAACCATACTGCAGAACAGATTACGGAGCTGCTGACGAAGAAAGGCTTCGTGGAAAAGGTTATGATTGACCTGAAGCCTGTTGTGCCGAAGAGCAAGCTGAAGACGGCAAAGGATGTGGCGAAGGAGCTGTTTGGCTATACAGTTATTTCCGACGATGCTGACAGGATCATGAGTGAAATCCAACAGGAAACAAAAAGATTATTAAGCCGTTTCCGTGAGCTGAAGAGCGAGTATTATGACAAGGCTAAATATCCGGGCAAGGATATCGTACAGGACGGTATTTCTGTTTTGTGTAAGCTTAGCAGCCAAGATAATACGCTGGATTTCTTTAATCATGTTGCAGATAATGAAGACGAGCTGGAGGAGCTTGGCAGCGATTATGCTCATGTAAAAGAATTCTTTGAAGGTGAGCAGAAGAAGATTTTTGAAGATGCCTTGAAAAAGCTGAGTATATATGACGACAGCAGGGTGTATATTGTTGATAGTGAATTAGAAAGCATTGTTAAGCAGATGCAGAACATTGTCAGTGTTAAAGCTCCGTATGGTATGATTCGCCAGCTGCCTGATTTGCTCAGCAAGTTTGATGATAAATATCTTGCTGTCTTGGAGGAAAAAACAGAACCTGTACGTCAAGCTGTTTTAGATAACAAGAGTCAGGTTATGGATTATCTTGCCGGTAAGCCGTATGCAAAAGTAAAAGAAGCTCTTTACGCTAATGAGTTCCAAAGACTTTTGGATAAGGCTGAGAGCAGTAATGATATTTCCAAATTATGCAGCTTGAGCAATCAATCGGATGCTTTGAAGGAACGATTGTTTAAGGAAATGCATGAGATGGATGAAAAATATGCGCCTAAACCTGAACCGTCTCAGCCAACACCTAACCATAATCCTACTCCAAAGCCGCCTGAACCGAAGAAAGAGGTCGTTAATACATTCTTGAAGCATGTTGTACATACTACATCATGGCATATTGAATCTGAGGCTGACATAGACAAGTATTGTGAGCAGTTAAAGAGACAATTAAAAGAAAATATGCGCGAAGGTTTGATTTACAACATTAAATTCTAACAGAAAAGCTCCTGCTTCCGTTGGTGGAGGCAGGAGTTCTTTTTATAAAATCCGAAGATTCTTTTATAAAAGCAGCATTTTTCTTTACGAACTTTTGAGCGACTATCCCTTATATGGTATAATGTAGATATGATTTCACTTAAAAAAATATATACAAAGGGTGATAACACATGGATAAGACAGCAATAAAAAATTATGCAATCTGGGCAAGAACAAAGCTCATCGAGGATATAAAATACAAGGCAAGCCTGCTGGGTATTACGGAAAAGGTGATTGCAGACGCTTTGCCGCAGTCCACGACGCAGGAGCAGTATTTTGATATCGGTACGAGAGAGCCTTATGCTATCAGAGGCGTGCAGATTGCGCAGCGCCGGAGCCTTGCGGAGGCTATCAAGAAAAAGGCGCAGGAGAGCGATTATCTGACTGCCTATAACAGCATAATCGAAGAGGTTGCCTATACGTGGTTCAACCGTTTTATTGCTGTGCGCTTTATGGAGGTCAATGACTATCTGCCATGCAAAATCCGTGTGCTGAGCGCAGTGGATGGCCGTCAGGAGCCGGATATTGTGCAAAATCCTTTTGATGCGAAGCTGGATTATACGAGCGCAGAAGAAGAGCTTATCAGCCAGCATCAGATGAACAACGAGGGTGACAAGCTGTTTAATATGCTCTTTGTCAAGGTGTGCAATGATTTGAGCAAGGTACTGCCTCAGCTGTTTGAAGCAGAGCAGGACTACACAGAGCTGCTTTTAAACATCTCCTACACGGATCAGGATGGCTTGATCTATAAGCTGGTGCATGACATTCCGGAAGATAACTTTGATGTGAATGCTGTGGATGAAGAGGGCAAGCCCGTTGGTCAGGTTGAGATTATCGGCTGGCTGTACCAGTATTACAACACGGAGCCGAAGAACGAAACCTTTGCACTGCTTAAGAAAAATGTGAAGATTACCAAGGAGCGTATTCCTAGTGCAACGCAGCTGTTTACTCCAGACTGGATTGTACGTTATATGGTAGAGAACAGCTTGGGTAGGTTAGTGATTAGTGGTCAGTTAGTAGTGGATAGTGGTCAGAGTTTAGTGGATAGTGAAGAGGAGCGAATTGCTAAAGAGAAGGAGTTGGCGGAGCGTTTTGGCTGGAAGTATTATTTACCGGAAGCGAAACAGGACGCAGATGTTCGTGAGCAGCTTAACCAACTAACCACTAACAACTATTCACCAGAAACTATCAAGGTTATCGATCCTTGTATGGGCAGCGGACACATCCTCGTCTATGCCTTTGATGTGCTGATGCAGATTTATACGCAGATGGGCTATACAGACAAAGATGCGGCGCTGTCGATTTTAGAGAACAACTTATATGGATTGGATATAGACAAGCGAGCTTTCCAGCTGGCTTATTTCGCTGTACTTATGAAGGCGCGTCAATATCACAAGTTTATATTGAAAAAGCAGCCGCAGTGCCACATTTACGCGATTGCAGAAAGCAACGACATCAACATGAAGCATTTGGCTTATTTTGGTGCGCAATTAGATGAGCTGGCAAAGCCTGTGGCCTTGAACCAGATGCAGGAGCTGATTACAACGCTGCATGATGCCAAGGAATATGGCAGCATCATCAGCGTAGCAGACTATGATTGGGACTTGCTGCATCAGTTCGCTGCAGAATTTGATATCAGCGGCGAAATGAACCTGTTCGACAGCTTTGGCATTGAAGCAACGCAGCAGCGCCTGCAGGAGCTTGTTGCTGTGGGAGAGGTGCTGGCGCAGAAGTATGAGGTTGTGGTGACGAATCCGCCGTATAGAGGCGTTGCAGATGTAGATGTTAAGCTAGCAGATTATATAAAAACTAACTATCCAGATAGTAAAAATGACTTGTTTGCCGTGTTTATGGAAGTTTGCCATAAAATGAATGTTAAAAATGGTTATCAGGCAATGATTACACAACACGCATGGATGTTTCTCAGTAGTTTTGAAAAGTTACGTGCAAAAATTCAAAAGCTGGATATTGTTGATATGGCGCACCTTGGCGCAAGGGCTTTCGAAGAAATTGCTGGTGAAGTTGTTCAGACAACAAGCTTTATTCTTGCTAACAAGCATGTCGACGGTTACAAAGGAACTTATTGCCGTTTAGTTGAACCAACGACACAGCAAGGCAAAGAAGAAATGTTTTTGTCGCAAGAAAATCGTTATATTGCGTGCAGCGATAATTTCGCTAAAATTCCAGGAGCACCTGTGGCGTATTGGGTGAGCGAGAATGTAATCAAAACTTTTGAATATGATAAAATTGGTGATGTAGCAAAACCAAGACAAGGCTTGGCTACTGGTTGTAATGATATATTTCTTAGATATTGGGATGAAGTAGACTGTAATAAAATAAATTTTGCTGCTATATCAATCAAAAATGCTGTTGAGAGTGCAAAAAAATGGTTTCCTTATAATAAAGGTGGCGATTATCGTAAATGGTATGGCAACAATGAATTCATAGTGAATTGGGAACATGATGGTAATTTAATACGTAATTTTAAAAATGAACAAGGAAAATTACGTTCTAGACCACAGAATACAGATTATTATTTTAAAAAGTCTTTTTCTTGGTCTTTGATTACTTCAGGAGGTATATCCTTTAGATATAAACCTAATGGTTTTATTTTTGATGTTGCTGGTATGAGCTGTTTTACAGATAAAAATCTAGAATATTTTTTAGCGTTGTGTAATACACCTGTTGTTGATGCATATATGAAAATTATTGCGCCAACTATCAATTATCAAGCTGGCGATATAGCTAAGATACCAGTTATTTTTAAACAAGAATGTAATGAACAAGTTACTGCATTAGTCAAAGATAATATTAGTTTCTCCAAATCCGACTGGGATGCCTTCGAAACTTCATGGGATTTTACCAAACACCCTTTAGTAGTGAATAGTGATCAGTGTATAGTGAATAGAGATAGTTCGGCTAACGACCAACTAACCACTAACCACTCTTCACTAGCAACTAGTGGTCAGTTATTAGTGAATAGTGATAGTTCGGCTAACACCCAACTAACCACTACTCACTATCCACTAACCACTATCGCGCAAGCATACCAACGTTGGGAAGAAGAGACAAACGCTCGCTTTGCGCAGCTCAAAGCCAACGAAGAAGAGCTCAACCGCATCTTCATCAACATTTACGGCTTGCAGGATGAATTAACTCCGGAGGTGGAGGATAAGGACGTAACCGTGCGCAAGGCTGATTTGCAGCGCGATATCAAGTCGCTGCTTTCTTACGCCGTGGGCTGCATGTTTGGCCGCTATTCGCTGGATGTAGAAGGCTTGGCTTACGCAGGCGGTGAATGGGACGAGAGCAAATATGTAACCTTTAAGCCGGACGAAGACAACGTAATCCCCATCACTGATGAAGATTATTTTGAGGATGATATCATAGGTCGCCTGATTGCTTGGCTGAAGGTTGTTTACGGCGCAGAAACGCTGGAAGAAAACCTGCGCTTTATTGCAGATGCACTTGGCACATCAGGTGATACTGCGCGTCAGAAAATCCGCAACTACTTCCTGAAGGACTTCTTCAAGGATCACTGCAAGATTTACCAAAAGCGTCCTATTTATTGGCTCTATGACAGCGGTAAGCAGAACGGCTTTAAGGCTCTCATCTATATGCACCGCTATAATGCCGATACTTCCGGCCAGGTGCGTGCAGAATATCTGGGCAAGATGGAAGAAACCTACGAAAGCGAAATCAACCGTATGCAGGATATCATGGATAATGGCGCTGGTCGTGAAGTGGCGCTGGCCGGCAAACGCAAGGAGAAGCTGCAAAAGCAGCTGCATGAATGCCGTGACTATGATGCTGTGTTGGGACATATTGCTCTTGCAAGCATAGCTATTGACCTCGACGACGGCGTGAAGGTGAACTACGTCAAGGTGCAGACTGCAAAGGACGGCAAGCTGCTGCCGATATTGGCGAAGATTTGACAGGGAAAGGAGCAGGACCATGTATATTGATTATTTGTACTTAAATAATTTTACTGTTTTTAAAACGTTGAACATTGAGTTTAGCAAAGGTTTGAATATTTTTATTGGTGAAAATGGTACTGGTAAAACACATTTGCTGAAGCTTTTATATGCAGCCTGCAAAGCAGCAGAACCACAAATTTCATTCCCTCAAAAACTGGTTAACTGTATGCTGCCAGATAATTATCAAATTTCTCGTCTAGTTAACAGAGATGCTAAAGATGCTAAAATAGTTATTTCTGCTGAAGAACAAGGGTTGGAAGAAAAAGTTAGCACTCAACTGCATTTTAGCAAGCATAATAAAAAATGGAATGTTACTGTAGATGATGAAGAAGAATGGGAGCAGAAGCTAAATAAATCTAATGCCATTTTTATTCCTGCCAAAGAGATTCTTTCTAACTGCTACAATTTAGGCGCTGCTGTGGCGATGAGAAACGTTAAATTTGATGATACTTATATCGATGTAATCAATGCTGCCAAAATTGTTATAAATCGTTTGCCTGAAAATGGAGTTGTTTTTGAAGCGGACGGTGGTAAGCTGTTAGACATGATTAGATTAGAGAACATAATTGGTGGTCGAGTAATTTATGATGAACAGACTGATAGCTTTTACATTGAAAATAAGGGAAAACAGATGGAGTTCAATTTATTAGCAGAAGGGATTAGAAAACTAGCTTTAGTGCTGAAGCTTATCCAAAATAGTGCTATTGATAAACGTACCGTATTATTTTGGGATGAGCCTGATGCTAATATGAATCCATCCTATATTTCTATGATTGCACATTTGCTGTTATGTTTGCAAAAAGAAGGTGTACAAATCTTCCTGAGTACGCATAATTATATGCTGGCCAAATATTTTGAAGTGCTGAAGGACGACAGCGATACAGTGCTCTACCATTCCTTGTATAAAACAGAGCAAGGCATTGGTTATGAATGTGGCGAAGCATTTGATGATTTAAAGAACAATGCGATTATAAATTCCTTTGATAAACTTCTTGATGAGATTTACGACATGGGAGTGAGCAAGCATGAATAAGGTGTTTGTGGAAGAGAATGGCGTTTATCAGATAGATTGTACAAAAGCTATTTGGGCAACTGATGCTGTACATGAAATCTATCGTGCGAATAAGGTAGGCTTAAAGGATATAGATTTCATTATTGAACAAGAAGACAATATACTGCTGTTAGAATACAAAAATGCAGCTATTGGCAGAGCAGTAGAACACGGAAGTAATTTTGATCCTAATGCTGAGAAAATAATCAATAATATACCTGAAAAATATTTTGATACTCTGCATTATTTGAATTTATTGGGAAAAACTAAGAGAAGGCACTACGTTTGGGTTTTAGAATATCCTCACGGAAGTTCTGTTACACGCAAAATGCTGCGCAATAAGATAATGAAACAACTGCCATTTCAGCTACAGACGAGTTTGTCAGATAAAGTTAAGCTTATAGAAAGCTTTGATGTGCTGTCTATTGCAGAGTGGAATGAAAAGTATACTCAGTATCCCATTAATAAGGTGGAAACTACAGAAGAATAGTATTGTATAAAACCTAAAAATAAACAGGTGGTAAGATGGCTTCATTAAATTTAAACCAAATTGAAGAAAAACTAAATAACGAATTCGCAGGCGAAGGGCGCAGACTAGTGTTCTGGTACGATGATAAGGCAGATTTTGCTGACGAGGTGGATAACCTTCAGCTGAAAAACGCAAAAGTATATCATCTGACGCCAACCAATCAGTTCCGCACTAAGGTTCTTCTGGAGCGCGAGGATACGCAGAGTAATTACCTGTTGTACGCGCCTTTTGCTAAACCCGAGGTGTATTGCAACCACTTGGAGGACACGCTGCTGTACTCCAAACGCTTCTATGCTGACAGAATCTCTTTGATTTGTGCAGATCTGGGGATTGACGAAGCCTTTAAGCCTGTTTTAGAAAAGTACAGCAAATATTTTGCTGCCAAAGAACGTGTGGAGCGCTTCTATGGCCTGGGAGTAGACAGCTATGATGAAAAGACGATAGAGCTTGCCCTGCTGTGCTGCATCTGCAAAACGCGCGTATTATCCTTTGAGGAAGTATTAAGCAAGATTCTGCTGGTAGAGGATGAAGAGAAGAATCCGTATCTGGAGGAGATGGCGAAGTATAACCTGCAGGAAGCATTTTGGCAGCAATGCAGCGACAGCTTTGGCTATGCGCTGACAGATAAAGCCTTGGACAAGCTGCTGCTTTCCCTCTTTGTTACCTATGCAGATAAATACATCGCTGGTAAAATTCCTGCCAGCTGGGAGCCTTTCATGTGCAATAAGCAAGGCAGTGTAGTAGTATTCCTGGATAGCTTCATGAACAACGTGCAGTGCCGTGACAGGTATGCGGCGCTGGCAAGCTATGCGGCAGGCAAATTGCAGGCAGAAACGGCCTTAACAGCTTTGGGAGCAGAGGCTGTGGTACACCTTGATGCTTTTATTGACTGTGATAAGGTTATAATCCAATGGCTTGTAGAGCATCTGCTGCTGGAGGATCTGTCTGCCTGCTTAGATGGCAAAAGCATTAAGGAAATCTGTGAGCTGCGCAGTAAAATGCATTTTGCTGATAAAACGAGAGCGCAATATGCCCTGTGTGCAAGTGCTTATGAGCTGATAAGAAACGTAAGGTATCAGCCGGAGCAGGGCTTCAATAATATTCTTGAGAAGTATCTTCATGAGGACTGGCAGGTTGACTATTGGTATCGCCAATTCTACACTGCTTATGATAGCTTGAAGAACGCTTCTGGCTTTGGCAAGCTGCAGCAGCTTATCGAGAATATTTATAGTAATATTTATCTGGAAAAGCTATTACCGGCCTGGAACGAAGATGCGGTGCAGGCAGCAGCTCAAAAACAAGCTCCTTCGCAGCGTGATTTTTATAGCCGCTATATAAAAAATGAACGTGACCGCATCGTAGTGATCATTTCTGACGCTTTACGTTACGAGGTTGCCAAGCAGCTTGAGCAGAAGCTGCAGCATGAGGAACGCTGCAAGGAGGAAAAGCTGGAAGTGCAGCTTGCTCTGCCACCGTCGTATACAGCGCTGGGAATGGCAGCGCTTTTGCCGCATGAACAGCTGGCGATGGATGAAGGCTGTCGTGTGCTGGCGATGGATGAAGGCTGTCGTGTGCTGGTGGATGGGCACCGGTGCGCTAGTCTGGATGAGCGTGAGAAGCTTTTGCAGGCGGCAAATTCTGCAAGCCTGTGCCTGCAGTTTGATGAATTGAAGAAGATGAAGCGTGATGAGCTGCGCAGTGCCTTTGCTAATAAGCAGGTTGTGTATATTTATCATAACCAGATTGATGCGCGTGGCGATGCAGCTAAGACAGAAGATGAAGTTTTTGTTGCTTGTCAGGAGGCTGTGGATGAGCTTTATACTATGCTGTGCAGGTTACCTGTAAGCGCCAGCATCGTGAAGTTTATTGTTACAGCTGACCATGGCTTCATCTATCAACGTCATGCTGTCAGTGAAAATGAAAAGATACCTGTAAATGGAAACAATGCTATGGTAAATCATCGTTTTGTTATTGGTGAGGCGCCGCAGGGAAATGGCGCTGGTGCGATTAGCCTGGGAACAGTGCTTGCTAATGATGATGCTAGGTATGTTTCATACCCAAGGGGAGCGCAGATTTTTAAAACCGCTGGCGGTGGCACGAGCTATGTGCATGGCGGATCGTCGCCACAGGAAATGGTGGTACCGGTGCTCTGCGTGAAAATGGATAGAGGTCACGTAGAAACAAAGCAAGCAGAAATCAAGCTGCATACCTTGCTCAAGAAAATTACCAGCAAGGACGTTAACCTTATTTTTGTACAGACTGAGCCTGTCAGCGAAACAGTGAAGGCTGCATCATATAAGCTTAGCTTTGTTGATAGGAATAATAAGCCTGTTTCTAACGAATGCCTGTTGACTGCAGATAGCGCAGACAGCGATGTGTCGCAGCGCATGGTTACAGCAAGATTTTCTTTCATTAACACGGAATACGACAGCCACGCTTCTTATTATCTGGTAATGAAGGATGCGGATACAGACATAGAAAGGTTGCGTCAGGAATTTATTATTGATATGCCTTTCATGGGTAACTTTGGGTTTGATTTCTAGAGTGGAGTTGAGATAAATGGATACGCAAGACACCCGCGAGATTATAAAGGATAAGCTGCGTCAGAACTTTGCCGGTAAGATAGTACGCAAGGATTTGACGAAAAAGATTAAAGAGGGAGCTAATGTTCCGGTTTACGTGTTGGAATTTTTGCTGGGACAATATTGCAGCTCTGATGATCCTGAGCTTATCGAAAAAGGCGTTGAAAGCGTTAAACATATTTTGGCAGATAATTTTGTACGGCCGGATGAAGCGCAGAAGATTTTGTCGCAGCTGCGTCAGCGTGGCAATTATACAGTGATTGATCGCATTACGGTAAAGCTTGATATCAAAAAAGATGCTTATTTTGCTGAGTTCTCCAATTTGGGTTTACGTGATGTACCTATTGAGGAGGACTATCCTGCTAAATTCGATAGACTGCTTTGCGGTGGCATTTGGTGTATCATTCAGCTAAACTATGAGTTTGACGATGAGGATTATCGCAGTGTAAATCCGATTCAGATTGCAAAGCTGACGCCGATTCAGATGCCGCATATTGATATTGAAGAGTTGAAGGCAGGCAGAAAGGCTTTTTCACAAGAGGAATGGCTGGATGTGATGCTGCGTTCTACAGGTATGGAGCCTGACGCGTTGACAGAACGCGAAAAATGGCTTTTGCTGGCACGTATGCTGCCATTGGTAGAAAACAATTTTAATATGTGCGAGCTTGGTCCGCGCAGTACTGGCAAGTCGCATCTATACAAGGAGATTTCTCCAAACAGCATACTGGTATCAGGTGGTCAGACTACGGTTGCCAATCTGTTCTATAATATGGGCAGCAAAACAGTTGGTCTGGTTGGGATGTGGGATTGTGTAGCCTTTGATGAGGTTGCCGGTATCAAGTTCCGTGATAAAGATGGCGTGCAGATCATGAAGGATTATATGGCATCCGGATCTTTTGCTCGTGGCAAGGAGGAGAAGGCAGCATCTGCTTCGATGGTGTTTGTTGGCAATATTAATCAGAGCGTTGATGTGCTGTTAAAAACCTCCAGCTTGTTTGATCCGTTTCCGCCAGAGATGGGGCAGGATACAGCCTTTTTAGATCGTATGCATTGCTATATTCCGGGATGGGAAGTACCAAAGTTTCGTCCGGAGCATTTTACGGATGATTATGGCTTTATTACAGACTATCTGGCAGAGTTTTTGCGTGAGCTGCGCAAAGAACAGTTCAGTGATGCTTTGGACAGATTTTTCCGCCTGGGTAAGAATTTGAATCAGCGTGATACTATTGCTGTGCGTCGTATTGTCAGCGGTATGGTTAAGCTGCTGTATCCTGATGGGGACTTCACTAAAGAGCAGTTGGAAGAAATTCTGCGTTTTGCTTTAGAGATGCGTCGACGTGTTAAAGAGCAGCTGAAAAAGCTTGGCGGCATGGAATTTTATGATGTCAACTTCTCATATATAGACAATGAAAGCTTTGAAGAAAAATATGTAACTGTTCCTGAGCAGGGTGGTGGTAAGCTGATCCCTGATGGAATTTGCAATCCTGGGCAGGTGTATACAATAGCACAGGGGCGGTCTGGTATGATCGGGGCATTTCGTTTGGAATCGCAGATGCTGCCAGGAAACGGAAAGTTCCAGCGTACAGGTTTGGGTTCTGATCGTGAGGCGAAAGAGGCTACAGATACTGCATTCAATTTCTTGAAAGCTAATTGTAGGCGCATTAGTGGTAACATAAGTATTACAACCAATGATTTTATTATTAACTATCAGGATTTGCAGGGACTGGGGCTTACTAGCAATTTGGCTTTGCCGTCTTTGGTAGCGATGTGCTCAATTGCTTTAGGTAAACCAGTTGTGAGCTCTTGCGCGGTACTTGGCGAAATCAGCATAGCCGGCACAATGCAGAAGGTTGATAATTTGGCTGATACGCTGCAGGTATGTCTGGACAGTGGTGCGAAGAAGGTGCTTCTGCCGCTTACGTCAGCAGCAGATTTGGGAACTGTACCTGCTGAGCTGATAGGAGCATTTAGTTTAATTTTTTATAACAGTGCTGAGGATGCGGTATTCAAGGCGCTGGGAGTAGAGTAAATGAAAAGAGGCGGTCACAGAAATGCGACCGCCTCTAATATCGAGGAATATGGCAAATCCAAATTATGATAAACGCATCGAAATATTGTCTGGAGACAATCCAAATGCTAATTTCCGAAAATTTGACGTGGAATTTGGGGGGAGTACACGAACAGTTGATATTATAAATATTCGGAGGTGATGTAAAATTGAAAAGTAGAAATCCTTATGAGTTATTAAGAACAAAGGAAATTATCGCTATTTTAGATGGTGATACAGATTATGGTACGTACGAATTTGAAGATGGTACATCAATAAAAGTGGCTATGCCGTATCTTAGTGGAACTACAATTTGCGAAATAGCAAAATTATTCGGATTGCCTATACAATATTCCAATATGAGTCGATGGCAGTATTTTGATGAATTGATGGAATACTGTCTACAGAAAAAGATTTTTTCTAACTTGTTGGCTTATTTGTTTGCAAAAGAACAGTTTTCTAAGGTATTGTCTGAGTATGGTTTAAATGAACTAAATACTGCCTATAACCATATTATTTCTACTGTTAAAGACAAAATAAACGGCATACTTTTATTTAGTGGTAATGAACTTGCATTTGTTGGGAATCAATATGTTATTCGTGCGATTGATAGCCAGATTAGTATTCAGGTACCAATGATAAAGACCATAGATAGAGAATACATAAAAAGCATTTCAAGTCGCGCTATGGATGATGTTGAACAGTATAACTTTGACAGTGCTATTACAAAATCAAGGACACTTTTGGAAGAAGTCTTTTGTTATGTTATAGAGAAAAGAAAAGAAAATCCTTCTGAGAATGGTGATATGATAAGGCTATTTAAGCAGGTCAAGAGTCTATATAATATGCACACAGACCAGAATACAGATAGAAGGATTAATACTCTTCTTTCTGGATTACATAGCATTGTTGTTGCAATTGCAGAAATGAGAAACAAAGATAGTGATGCTCATGGTGTCGGTGCTAATAGAATATCTATTGATGAATATCATGCACGGTTATTTGTTAATTCAGCAATGACTATGGCTGACTTTATCCTTTCAGTTGAGATAAAAGCAAACTCTAATATATGAAAAATTCGATATTTACGCAACGGCAGGTTTAGGGGCCAATATGTTTCTGGTAAAGATGGCGTTGATGAATCAATTTGGCGAGAACGGCTGTAAATTGAATAAAGCTTACAACATAAGGGAAAAACTATTTAGTGATTTATCGTGTTGCCTAGTTTTAATTAGATGATTGGAGATGCTCAAGAGTATGAAAAGTAAAAACGGTTACACGTTGTGTAGTGACAAGCTCTTTAATCAGTGATACAATGATATCATTATTATTATCGAAGTTAAATAATCTTGTTTGCTACGATAGTAGCACAATAGATTGCTGATTCGTCGATGACGTATAATAAGTTGCGCAAATTCAATTTAAAAAGATAGACATAGAGACTA
>ENA-OOWO01001277-OOWO01001277.1-human-gut-metagenome-genome-assembly--contig:-NODE-1277-length-16409-cov-5.658860_pt1 | contig 16409 bp, 10 predicted proteins | sample MGYA00241579_ERZ501327 | MGnify/ENA primary metagenome ERZ501327 (study PRJEB25962, sample SAMEA2042836) | human gut metagenome | biome: human gut; feature: human-associated habitat; material: faeces...
AAGCTTCGGGCTTTGAGCCAAAACCGTGGCATCTATATTTCCGACAGAATAACCGTTCTCCTTAAGTAAATCACACACTTTAGATAAAAGAACCATACTGTCGGCATTTTTATAGGCATCGTCTGTATCGGGAAAATGCTTTCCGATATCACCGAGCGCAGCTGCACCGAGTAAAGCGTCACAGACAGCGTGGGCAAGTACATCTGCGTCTGAATGGCCCAAAAGGCCAATTCCATCATTTTCAATATGAACTCCGCCTAATATTAATTCTCTACCCTTTTGAAGCTTATGAACATCATATCCATGCCCGATTCTAAAATTCATCTTTTTCTCCTTTGTTGATAATTGCTTCGGCAATGATTAAATCCTCAGGAGTCGTAATTTTGATGTTTGTATTATCTCCATCAACAATTTTGACAAGTTTACCGTATGCTTCAATTAAGCCGCAATCATCCGTGAAAAGCTCACTGTTCGGAACGCCCTGCATAGCGCTTAAGTACATTTTTTTATTAAATACCTGCGGCGTTTGAATTGCCCTTAGTGAATCCCTCGCCGGCGTTGAAGTTACTATTCCTTCTTCACTAACGGTTTTTATTGTATCTTTAACCGGGATACCTGGCGCAGCAGCATCAAAATCAAAAGCCGCAAAAATCGTTTTTTCAATCGTTTCTCTGTTCACAAGCGGTCTTGCACCGTCGTGTATGGCAATATAATCGGACTCTGTCATGCAACACCTAACAGCATTAAAAACGCTTTCCTGGCGCGTACAGCCACCTTTAACGATATTACTGACCTTATTAACCGAATAATCTTTTACCATAGCAAATATTTGAGGGATGTCCTCTTCACGTGCCGATATGATTATTTCCTTAATAAGATCCGAATTTTCAAATGCCTTCAAAGTCCTGATAAGCACAGGGACGCCGTCAATTAGCAAAAACTGCTTATTGACGCCGCCCATTCTTGTTGAATTTCCGGCAGCTACAATAATTGCGGAAACATACGGATAAGAAGCTGCCTCATTATTATATTTTTTTGTTCTTAGCATACTCATAACCCCTTTGTAATACTTAGGGCAAACAAATAGATTTTATGAGTATATTTTACACCAAAGCCTCTATAGTTGCAAGCTTAACTGCAAGGCAAAGAATATCGGCTGCTTTTTGAAGCTCATCAGTTGACGGATAAGAAGGTGCAATTCTGATATTTCTGTCATCGGGATCTATTCCGTACGGGAAGGTTGCACCTACGGTAGTAAGAACAACACCGAGTTCTTTACAAATTTCACCCACGCGTTTTGCGCTGCAATGGTTAACGTCCAGACTTATAAAATATCCGCCTTTAGGAGATGACCAGGATGCAAGATCATTGTCTTTAAGCTCTTTTTCAAGCGTTTCAAGCACTATATTGAATTTAGGTGCAAGAAGTTTAGCGTGTTTCTTCATATGTGCCTTAATACCATCGGCATTTTTGAAGTATTTAACGTGTCTTAACTGATTCATCTTATCATAGCTTATTGTCTGCGACTTTAATCTGTCTTTAATCATCGCAATGTTCTTAGGTGAAGCAGCTATTGCCGAAATACCTGCTCCGGGGAAGGTTATTTTTGATGTTGAAGTAAATTCAATGAAATTATCCTCTGTTCCGAATTCCTTGCAGGCGTCAAAAATATTGAGCAAAGTATCAGCATCATCGCAAAGGTCGTGCACAATATAAGCGTTGTCCCATATTACACGGAAATCGGGCGCAGACGGTTTTAAAGCGGCTAACGCACGAACTGTTTCATCCGAATACGTTATTCCGTCGGGATTGGAATACTTCGGTACGCAGAACATACCTTTTACCGAAGGATCTTTAACAAGCTCGGCAATTTTTGCAACATCAGGTCCTGTTTCTGTCATTCTGACATTTATCATTTTAATGCCGAAATGCTCGCATATACCGAAATGTCTGTCATATCCTGGAACCGGACATAAGAATTTTACCTTATCAAGCTTACACCATGGAGTACTTCCCATGATACCATGTGTCATTGCACGTGCTACCGTATCATACATCACATTCAGACTTGAGTTTCCAAAAATGATCACGTTATCTTTCGGAACTTCCATCATATCTGCAAGAAGCTGTTTTGCTTCATCAATTCCATCAAGTCCGCCATAGTTACGGCAGTCAACACCATCTTCACAAGTCAGATCAACACCACTTGTCAGTGTATCCATCATCCCCATTGACAGATTCAGCTGGTCTGCTGACGGTTTTCCTCTGGACATATCCAGTTTCAGACCTTTTGCCTTCACTTCTTCAAACTGCGCCTCCAGGCCACTCTTTAATTCCAATAACTCTTCTTTGCTCAAATCTTTATATGCAGTCATTGCAGGGATCCTCCACTTTCTTTATTTTTTCACTTTTGTTATTGTATATAATTTTTGACGTTTCGTCAATGGGTTCTTGCATTCTTTTTTATTTTTTTGTTTTTTTCAGCTTTATTTTCACATGTTTTGCATTTCAAAAATGTTTTTCATTCATTTTCCACTATATTCCGTGTTATCACTCTATCCCATCAGGTTTTATCTATGCATTATTGATTTTTTCTCCCCTCCTGTGATATCCTTAGAAAGTAGATTCCAGTCAGCATTCCACTTGACTGTGAATAAAAATCTTATGATTCTATGGAGGTACTAAAATGAATTTTACATTTGCACACAATAACCTGAATGTATATGATCTTGAAAAATCACTGGATTTTTACCAGAAAGCTCTGAATTTAAAAGTAGAACGTGAAAAACTTGCCGATGACGAAAGTTTTAAGCTTGTATATCTCACAGACGGTGTGACTCCGCATCTTTTAGAGCTCACCTGGCTGCGTGATATGGATCGACCATATGAACTGGGAGATAATGAGATCCATCTTGCATTTGCTGTCGATGATTTCGATGCTGCTTACAAAAAACATAAAGAGATGGGATGTATCTGCTTCGAAAATCCATCTATGGGAATTTATTTTATTGAAGATCCTGACGGATACTGGCTGGAAATTGTACCAGGCAAATAAAAAAAGTTTAAAAAAAGGAATCAGCATCACTGATTCCTTTTTTGGTTCTAATATCTTACATAATATGTAACACGTACAGAACTTACCTTAACCGGTACTCCTGTCTGCTGTGCTTCGATCATCTGTCCGCCGCCAATGTAAATTGCTACATGTCCCGGTGTCCAACAGATATCTCCCGGCTGTGGATTATTTACGATTGTTCCATGCGCAAGAATATCTCCACTTGTTCTTGGAATTGGAATTCCAGCCTGTCTGTAGCAATACTGTACAAGTCCTGAACAATCCAGTTCAACTCCCGGTGTAGTTCCGCCCCATACATATGGAACTCCGATCTGTGAATACGCCGCATTTACAATAATGCTTCCCTTATCAGCACTATAACTTGGGCTTGATGAGGAAGAACTTGAGCTGCCTGAGCTTGAACTGCCGGAAGAACTACTGCTTGAGCTACCGGAGCTTGAACTGCTTGAGCTTGAGCTGCTTGAACTTCCTGAGTTTGAACTACTGGAAGAACTATTGTTTGAGTTATTTCTATTAGAAGTACTACTGCTTGAGTTGTTCTTCTTAGCTGCTTCCTCGGCAGCTTTCTTTGCTGCTTCTTCTGCTGCCTTTCTCTTAGCTTCTTCTTCCGCTGCTTTCTTTACAGCTTCATCAATCTTAACATCGAGATTTGCGATCTCACTACTCTTCTCTGTGATTGTTGTATTCAGTTCATCCTTCTGTGCATCATACTCTGTCTGTGTCTCCTGCAGATCAGCCATCTTTGTCTCAAGTGTTGTCTTAAGATCTTCTACTTTCTGAACTGTCGCAACATACTCTTCGAGCTTGTCTCTGTCATAAGAATGTACCTGCTGGGAATATTCTGCCTGTGTCAGTACACTGGAAATATCTCCGGATGTCAGTACCTTCTCCACTGTGGCAGTTCCTGTTCCTTCTTCATACATATACTTAATACGAAGCTTCATAGCTGCATACTGCTGTTCCTGTTCCTCCTGCGCTGTTTTCAGATCTTCCTCTGTCTGAGAGATTTCCTCACCTGTTTCGATCAGGTCATTCTCAAGATCAGAGATCTTGGTCATAAGTGAATTCAGCTGTGTCTGAAGATCGCTTACCTGGTTCTGTGTCTCCTGCTTCTTCTGCTTCAGATCACTGACTTCGTCGGCAAGTACCGGTGTAACAGTCATTGTACATGCAAGTGTTACTGCAAGAATCATACTGCTTACTTTTTTTAACTTCATCTTTCCACCTATCCTTATTTTTATCTAGTCCCCCATGTGATGCATTATAATTTTCGTATCATAACTCGTTGTAAATAGTTACATTATAATTCCACATACTCATATGTTATAATACAACATCTATCGCTTTTTTTCAACATATTTCTCGTAACAAGAGGGTATTTTATTTACATTCTATGCTCAATATTATAGCGTATTTATGTAATATTTTCAATACTCCTCCTTACTTTTTTCATTTTTTCGTAACATTTTCGTAACAAAAAAATCTGGAAAGTTCTCTTTATTTTTTGATAAACTTTCCAGATTCCTGTTTCACTGTATGATCTTTTATTTTCTACTGAATATATAAGTTTGTATATCCCATCAGGCTTTCATCTACTTCTCTTGCCACTTCACGGCCTTCACGGATAGCCCATACAACAAGAGACTGTCCTCTGTGCATATCTCCGGCTGTGAATACATCTTTCACATTGGTAGAATATTTTCCTGCCTCTGTCTTTACATTTGTGCGTTCATTCACTTCTACACCAAATGCTTTTGTTACATAATCCTGACTTCCAAGGAATCCAGCTGCGATCAGAACAAGATCTGCATCTACGGTATACTCGCTTCCTTCTACCGGAACCATCATTTTCCGTCCGGTCTTCTCATCTGTCTTACTCTCAAGTTTGATAAGAACTGCCTTACAGAGATTTCCTTTCTTGTCTTTTACGAATTCTTTCACTGTCGTTGTGTAAACGCGAGGATCAGAACCAAACACAGCGATTGCTTCCTGCTGGCCATAATCTGTCTTGCAGACTCTTGGCCACTCCGGCCATGGGTTCAGCGGTGTCCTCTCGTCCGGTGCTTTCGGCATCATCTCCAGCTGGAGAACGCTCTTTGCTCCATGACGGATAGATGTTCCGACACAGTCATTTCCTGTATCTCCGCCTCCGATTACAATTACATTTTTTCCTTTTGCAGAAATGTAGCCTCCTGTTTTAAGCTTCATGTCATTTGCCCATAGTGCTTTCGTTGTTGATTTCAGGAAATCTACTGCAAAATAAATTCCCTGTGCATCTCTTCCCGGTGCTTTGATATCTCTTGGATTTGATGCTCCGCATGCAAGGATCACACGGTCATATTCTTTCAGGATATCTGCCGCCTTCACGTCTTTTCCGACATTACATCCTGTCTGGAAGATAATTCCCTCTTCTTCCATAATCGCAATCTTACGGTCGATGATCTGTTTCTCCAGCTTCATATTCGGAATTCCGTAGCGGAGCAATCCACCCGGTTTGTCCTCACGTTCAAAAACAGTTACCTGATGACCTCTTCTGTTCAAAAGATCTGCTGCCGCAAGTCCGGACGGACCGGAACCGATCACTGCGACTTTCTTTCCCGTACGCACTTTCGGCGGATTTGCCTTTGCATATCCCATCTCATATGCATTTTCAACAATTGCATATTCATTACTTTTTGATACAACTGCTTCCTGATTCAGTCCACAGGTACATGCATTTTCACACAATGCCGGACATACGCGGGAAGTAAATTCTGGAAAATTGTTTGTCTTTTTCAGACGTAAATAAGCTTCCTTCCAGTTTCCATTGTAGATCAAGTCATTCCACTCCGGCACAAGGTTGTGCAGTGGACATCCACTGGCCATTCCTGCAAGCGGCTTTCCAGACTGACAGAACGGAACTCCGCACGCCATACAGCGCGCGCCCTGAAGCTCCTGTTCTTCTTTGCTAAGAGGCGTATGGAACTCATTGAAATGTTTGATGCGTTCCAATGGGCTCTCTGCCGGTTTATCCTGTCTTTCATAATCCATAAATCCTGTCGGTTTTCCCATCTCTATGCCTCCTATCTTCCGTTCTTGATCATATTAAATGCTTCGATTTTTGCTTTTTCTCTGCTAAGTCCTTTTTCTTCCATCTGGATGATCGTGGACATCATTCTCTCATAGTCTTCTGGAATGATTTTCTTGAATTTTGGCAGATATTCTTTGAAATTATCAAGAATCTTCTTACCTACCTCAGAGTTTGTATAAGCAACATGCTCCTGGATCATTCCTTTTAATTCCTGTACGTCATACTTATCTGTAACACGTTCAATGTTGACCATTGCTTTATTTACTTTGCGATACAGACTGTTATCGAGATCGATCACATAGGCAATACCGCCACTCATTCCGGCTGCAAAGTTCTTTCCAACCTGTCCAAGTACAACAACACATCCACCTGTCATATATTCACATCCGTGATCTCCGACACCTTCTACAACTGCGCGTGCACCAGAGTTTCTTACCGCAAAACGTTCTCCGGCAACACCTCCTACAAATGCTTTACCACTTGTAGCTCCGTAAAGAGCGACATTTCCGATGATAATGTTCTCATCTGATTTAAATTTCACACCTTTCGGCTGGCAAACAACCAGTTTTCCACCGGAAAGTCCTTTTCCAAAATAGTCATTACTATCTCCTGTCAGTTCCAGTGTCAGTCCTCTTGGGATAAATGCTCCAAAGCTCTGACCGCCGGCACCTTTACACTGGATCACATAGCTGTCTTCTTCCAGTCCTTCCGGATATCTTCTTGTGATCTCAGATCCGAAAATTGTTCCGAAGGTACGGTCTGTATTTGTAACATCTACTTCAAGTCCTCTCTTTTCTCCTCTTTCAAGGGCTGGGAGAAGCTGTTTCAATAGTACTTTTTCATCCAACGTCTTGTTAAGTTCAAAATCATAGACTTTCTTTGGATTAAAGATAACACCTTTCTTCTCTTTCGCATATGGATTGTACAGAATCTGTGACAGATCCAGTGTTGCGGCACGCTCTGATGTCGGAACGTCTTTTACTTTCAGAAGATCTGTACGTCCTACCAGTTCATCCACTGTGCGGACACCAAGTTTTGCCATATATTCTCTTAATTCTTCTGCAATAAAACGCATAAAGTTAACAACATATTCCGGTTTTCCGCTGAAACGTTTTCTAAGCTCCGGATTCTGAGTTGCAACACCAACCGGACAAGTATCCAGGTTGCAGACACGCATCATAACACATCCCATTGTTACAAGCGGAGCTGTCGCAAATCCAAACTCTTCTGCTCCAAGGATTGCTGCGATCGCAACATCACGACCACTCATGAGCTTACCATCTGTCTCAATACGGACACGCTCACGCAGACCATTCTGAATCAATGTCTGATGAGTTTCTGCAAGTCCAAGTTCCCACGGAAGTCCTGCATTCTGAATCGAGCTTCTCGGTGCTGCTCCTGTTCCTCCATCATATCCTGAGATCAGGATAACTCCGGCTCCGGCTTTTGCAACACCTGCAGCAACTGTTCCAACACCTGCTTCTGATACCAGTTTCACAGAAATTCTTGCATTTTTATTTGCATTTTTACAGTCATAGATCAACTGTGCAAGATCCTCAATCGAATAGATGTCATGATGTGGCGGTGGTGAGATCAGACTCACACCAGGTGTTGAATGACGAGTCTTCGCAATCCATGGATATACCTTTCCACCCGGAAGATGTCCTCCTTCTCCTGGTTTTGCTCCCTGTGCCATCTTGATCTGGATTTCCTGTGCACTGACCAAATACCTGGATGTAACTCCGAATCGGCCGGAAGCAACCTGCTTGATTGCAGAGCATCTGTTTGTGTCAAGACGTTCAATATCCTCTCCTCCTTCACCGGAGTTTGATTTACCATGAAGCATATTCATGGCGATCGCCATTGTCTCATGTGCTTCTTTTGAAATAGATCCATAGGACATCGCACCTGTCTTGAATCTTGTTACGATTGAATCTACGCTTTCTACTTCATCAAGCGGTACACTCTTCTTCGGGAAATTGAAATCAAGCTGACCTCTCAGATTGATCTTCTTGCCTTCCTCATCAACCATCTCTGTATACTGCTTGAACATTTCATAATCACCACGTCTTGTGGACTGCTGAAGCATATGGATTGTCTGTGGATTATAGAGATGTTCTTCTCCGCCACTTTTATATTTATGTTTTCCAACACTGTCCAGTGTCATATCAACCTGCAATCCAAGCGGATCGAATGCTTCTGTATGGAAAGCAGTGTAATCTTCTGCAATTTCTTCAATACCGATACCACCAACACGGCTGACTGTATCTGTAAAATAGCGGTTAATAAAATCCGTCTTAAGACCGATTGCTTCAAAGATCTTTGCTCCCTGATAGGACTGGATCGTTGAAATTCCCATCTTGGATGCAATCTTAATAATTCCATGAATTACCGCTGAATTATAATCATCTACTGCTGCATAATAATCTTTGTGAAGCAGATTTGCCTCGATCAGATGACGGATTGACTCATGTGCAAGATATGGATTGATTGCACATGCTCCATATCCAAGCAGTGTTGCAAAATGATGAACCTCTCTAGGCTCTCCACTTTCCAGAATCATCGCGACTGAGGTTCTCTTCTTTGTACGTACCAGATGCTGCTGCAGTCCAGATACTGCCAGAAGTGACGGGATTGCAACGTGATATTCATCTACCTCACGGTCTGTCAGAATCAAAATATTAGCGCCCTCGCGGATCACACGGTCAACTTCAATGAAGAGATACTCTATCGCCTTCTCAAGACTTGTGTTTTTATAATAAGTGATTGGAATCTCTGCAACTTTGAATCCATCCACTTTCATATTTTTAATTTTCAGAAGATCTGTATTTGTCAGGATCGGGTTATTGACTCTGAGCATCTTACAGTTCTCTTCCTTCTGCTCCAGAAGATTACCGTCTGTTCCGACATAAATAGTTGTAGAAGTCACGACTTCCTCACGGATTGCATCGATCGGTGGGTTTGTAACCTGTGCAAACAGCTGTTTAAAATATCCGAACAGTGGCTGACGTTTCTGCGAAAGCACGGAAATCGGTGCATCCATTCCCATCGCTGCGGTTCCTTCGGCACCGTTCTTTGCCATTGTCAGAATAGAAGTTTTCACGTCTTCATAAGAATAACCAAACGCTTTCTGAAGCTGTGTACACTCTTCAGCTGTATATTTTGGCACATCCTTATTCGGGATTTTCAAATCCTTCAACTGAATCAGATTACTGTCCAGCCATTCTCCATATGGGAACTGATTTGCATATTTTTCTTTTAATTCCTCATCATCGATCACGCGTCCTGCAACCGTATCAACCAAAAGCATCTTACCCGGGTGAAGTCTTTCTTTCATCACAATCTTGGATGGATCGATATCCAGAACTCCAACCTCTGAAGAAAGAATCAGATTATCATCATCTGTAATGTAATATCTGGAAGGGCGAAGTCCGTTACGGTCAAGCACAGCTCCCATAACATCTCCATCTGAGAACAGGATAGACGCCGGACCATCCCATGGCTCCATCATTGTTGCATAATACTGATAGAAATCTTTCTTGTTCTGGGACATCTCTTTATTGTTGATCCATGGTTCTGGAATACAGATCATAACTGCAAGCGGAAGATCCATTCCACTCATCACCATGAATTCTAATGCATTATCAAGCATCGCGGAATCAGATCCGGAAGTATTGATCGCAGGAAGCACCTTGTGGAGTTCACCTTTCAGACATCCTGCCTCCATTGTCTCTTCACGGGCACGCATCTTATCTGCATTACCACGGATCGTATTGATTTCTCCGTTGTGGACCATAAAGCGGTTCGGATGCGCTCTCTGCCAGCTTGGTGCAGTATTTGTACTGAATCTGGAATGCACCATTGCAATTGCAGAAATAAATTCTTCGTCCTGCAGATCTTCAAAGAAAAGTCTCAGCTGTCCTACAAGGAACATTCCTTTGTAAACGATTGTTCTACTGGAAAGTGAAACAACATAAGTGTCATCACTGCTCTGTTCGAAAATTCTTCTGACTACATACAGTCGACGATCAAAATCAATTCCTCTCTCGTATTTTGCAGGGCGTTCAATAAATGCCTGCATAATACATGGCATGCAATCTACCGCTGTCTTTCCAAGAATGTCCGGATGAATCGGAACTTCTCTCCAGCCCAAAAGTTTCAGTCCTTCTTTTTTTACAATAACTTCGAAAATCTTTTTCGCCTGATTGCGTTTTAATTCATCCTGCGGAAGAAAGAACATACCTACGCCGTAATCTCTTTCATCTTTCAGCTTAATTCCAAGTGGCTGACAGACTTTCTTGAAAAATCCATGAGGAATCTGTGTCAGAATACCCACGCCATCTCCTGTCTTTCCTTCTGCATCTTTTCCGGCTCTGTGCTCAAGTTGTTCTACAATACTCAAGGCTCCTGCCACTGTACTATGTGTCTTTTTGCCTTTGATATTGACAATTGCACCAATACCACAGTTATCATGTTCAAAACTTTCGCGGTAAAGACCACGATTCTGACTTTTCATTTCTTTCCTCATAGTCGCTATCCTTTCTTCCTGTAATCTAAAGTTTACTTTAAAATCTTCTTTATTCGGCGCATTCAATCATTTCTTTCTCACGTCGTGTAAAACTTTTTCTAGAATATACACCCTTTTACCCAGGCTGTAAATAGGGAAATCCTTGTGAATTGTCTGATTATTTGATTTTTCATTGATTTTATTTGAATAGTCAGATTATTTTGATTTTCTTATAAAAATAATATTAATTATTAAGATTTCTGTTTTTCTTTGATTTTATTTGATAAAATAATAGATTAAAAAGAAAAAGCGCGACAAGGTTTCGCACCTCATCGCGCACAATTTAAGATTGTATTTTTATCAGTACAATTTATTTCATTTGTATTTCTTCATTATTCCTCTGTTTTCTGAGTACTCACCGGATCCCCGCTTCTCTGAATCCACACAAAACAAGCTGCACAGATAAATGTGCTGATAATCACTGCCGCTGCCATTTTAAACGGTTCTCTGGCAAGCCAGTTAAACACTCCGATATCTGTAAAGATCAAAGATCCCAGATTCAAAACAATGTGAAGCATAATCGGAGCTTTCATTGAACCAAATTTCTCATAAACATAGCACAGAAGAATTCCTAAGAGAAAAGTGTAGATCATCTGTACCGTGTTGGTGTGTGTGACTGAGAAAAACAGCGCTGACCAGATTGCCGCATAATAAAATCCTCTGGTCTCCCGGTACCTCTGATAAAGCACTCCGCGGAACATAAATTCCTCTGCAATCGGAATTGCAAATCCAAATACAATAATCTGGACCACAAAATCTGCTGAATACATATTCTGTGCGGTCTGGATATACTCCGAATCAACCAAAACAGCCTGTGCCATAGCGGACAGACATGTAGCACCAATACTTCCGATCACTCCCATCACAAGAAGTGACCAGTAATTCTTCAGTGGCTTTTGAACCCCCATCCGCTGTATCCCTGCAATCTGCTCTTTCTTCCGATCGATAACAAACAATGTAACTGTCAGAAACAACGTTGCGGCTGTAGCAATCCCTGCAATCGCAATCTGACCTCCTATGATTTTATCAAACGCAGGACTTAACACTTCATAGTACTTATTCATCATTTCCTGATAATTAAGAACTTCTCCACTTTGTGTCATCTTGGAAGATGCTTCCCCCATAAAAGGAAGAATGATTATAAACTCAATCACAAATTCCATCACCAGCTGGATTCCCCAGAATCCAAGTAAAGGACCGGCAGCTCTCCAGAAGGAGCGTCTCGGATCATTTTTCATAAGACAATTCCTCCGCTATCTTCTGAATCCACTCTCTGATCTTTCCAGCTTCACCTTTTACAGTTCCCTGAACCATCTCCGGCTTTCCGCCTCCCCGTCCTTCGAATGCAGCATTTAACATTTTGGAAAATGCACGAAGATCCTGGGTTCTGCTTCCGATCACATAACGGTATCCCGCTGCATCATTTCCATAAAACACAGCACAAAGAATTCTTTCTTTTTCAAGCACTTCATTCACATACTGACGCATGGCATCCGCACTGATATCCTCTGAAAACATACAGACTGTTTTTTCTTCTTCTGGAACAGACTGCGCCCAGATATGTACAAGCTGGCGTTCTTTCTCCACCAGTGTCCGTTTCAAAGAATCCAGCTCTTCTTTCAAGTGTCCCACTGCCTCTGCTGTCTCATATTCTTTCGCACAGAGCAACGCTGAAATTTTCCTGTTCTGTTCCTGCTTCTTCTCATAATCTGTAAGTGCACGGCTTCCACAGAGCATTGTCACACGAACGCCGCCTTTGTATCGCTGCATATTAACAAGCTTGATCATACCGATCTCTCCTGTGCGTTCAACATGCGGCGCACAGCACGCACAGATATCATATCCCGGAACCGATACGATACGAACCTGTCCCTCAATCTCAATCTTACTGCGGTAATCCAGTTCTTCCAGCTCTTCTTTGGATGGATAGGACACTTCGATTGTCAGATTCTTCCACACTGCACGGTTTGCCTCAAGTTCAATCTCCTGCAGTGCTTCTTTTGATATCTCTCCATCAAAATCCATCGTACAATCTTCTGTTCCAAGATGAAATCCGACATTGTTGAAACCGTATCTTGCATGCACGATTCCGGAAACAATATGCTCTCCGGTGTGCTGCTGCATCTTCATAAATCTGGTCTTCCAGTCGATCTCGCCTTCAACAATCTCTCCTGCTTCAAACGGCTGATCTGTAATATGCAGAATTCTTCCATTCTTTTCCCGAACATCAGATACCTTCGCATCCTTCAGTTTTCCTGTATCTGCATACTGTCCACCGCCTTCCGGAAAGAATGCTGTACGGTCAAGTTCTACCGCATAGCATCCTTCCTTTTTCTCATACGGCTCACATTCCAGAACCATTGCAGTAAATTTTGAAAGATGGCTGTCATTGTAAAACAGTTTTTCTGTTCTTGTACCATCCATCAATCCATTTTCTGTCATAATTCGTATTACATCCTTTCCGGAGCTGTAAATCCAAGAAGGTCAATGCAGGTCTCAAGCACTTGCTTCGCAAGTGTAAGAAGTGCAAGATAACCTTTCTTCTTCTCTTCGTCTTCTTCTGCAAGAATCTTTGTCTCATGATAGAACTTATTAAAGTCGTTCGCAAGATCATAAATATATGCACACAACTTATGAGGAGCCGTCTCTTTATATACATTATCGATCACTTCATTGAATTTCACTACCTGAAGCATCAGAGACTTCTCTGCATCATTCTCAGCCGGTCTGATCGTTCCGTCAAGAGCTCCGCCATTCTCAGCATATTTCTTGAGAATAGACTTAATTCTAACGATTGTATAAAGAATATACGGTCCTGTATTTCCCTCAAAGGAAGTAAATCTGTCAACATCAAAGATATAATCCTTAGAAGCCTGGTTAGAAAGATCTCCGTACTTGATCGCTGCAAGTCCAACTTCTTCTGCTGTACGTCTTGCATCTTCTTCCTCTACTGTACGGTTGTCCATGATCTTCTTATACATCTCATCATCAATCTCACGGATCAGATTCTCAAGACGCATAACACCGCCTTCTCTTGTCTTAAACGGCTTACCATCTTTTCCGTTCATTGTACCAAATCCAAGGAATGTAAGTTCTGTCTCCGGTTTTACAATTCCTGTCTTCTTCGCACAACGGAATACCTGCACAAAATGCAGTTCCTGACGCTTATCAACAACATAGATCACCTGATCCGGATCATACAGTTTCTCACGTTCTACCAGTGTAGCAAGATCTGTTGTATCATACAGCGCAGCTCCGTCAGATTTCAGAATCATACACGGAGGAATCTCTTTCTTATCTGTCTCTTCTGCAACGTCTACTACAAGCGCACCCTCATCATAATGTGCGAATCCTTTCTCCTTGAGCATCTCAACCATATCCGGAATATATGCCTGGGCATCTGCTTCACCCTTCCAGAGATCAAAATCTACACTCAGTCGCTCGTAGTTCTTCTTCAAGTCAGTTACAGACACATTCATAATATGTTTCCAGATTGCACGATATCCTTTATATCCATTCTGTAACAGATAAGTTGCATGAAGTGCTTCTTCTCTATAATCGTCGTGCTCTTTTGCATAAGCACTTGCTGTAGGATAAATCTCTTCCAGTTCACTGATCGTAAATGGTGCTTCTTCCGGATATTCTCCTTCAAAACTCTCATCAAAATACGGGAGTTCCGGTTTACGTTTTTTCAGCTCTGTGATGATCAGGCCCATCTGATATCCCCAGTCTCCCAGATGGATATCTCCTGTTACATCATTTCCTTTAAAACGGATAATACGTTTAATGCTCTCTCCGATAATCGCAGAACGAAGATGTCCGACATGCAACGGTTTTGCCACGTTCGGTCCGCCGTAATCAATAATAACTTTTTTCGGATTCTTTTCTTTTTCAACACCAAGATTCTCATCTGCTGCCATCCCATTCAAATACTCTGCAACAACTTCCGGTGCCAGCTTCAGGTTGATAAATCCCGGATTCACCGCTTCTGCTGATGCAAAATACTTGCTATCTGCAAGTTCTTCCACAACTGCATTCGCAATCATGATTGGAGCCTTCTTATATTTCTTCGCACCTGCCATTGCACCATTACACTGATATTCACAGAGATCCGGACGGTTGGAAAGCGTAACTCTTGCAAGCTCTTCATCATATCCTGCTGCTTTGAACGCTTCTTTCATTTCTATTGTGATCATTTCCAGTAATGTCTTCAAAGTTTCACACTCCTCTTTACTTTTCGTTTGTCTTTTCTGCCTGACGGCAATTTTATTAAAACAAGTCTGCCTCCTAACTTTTCTGGAGACAAACAGCCACTATTTATTCTATCATGTATCCAACAGAACAGCAAGCGTTACTGTGAACAGTAACGGCAACGATTCAAATTGATCCGGACTGCCCCCGAAACCAATTGACATAAAAATAACCAATACTTATAATGTAACCACAGCTTTACACATACAGTTTCTACATCCTGTATGATATAACATCAGACAGAAAGGATATCCAACAATGTTAAAATTAGGTTCACACGTTGGCATGAGTGGAAAAGAAATGCTTCTTGGTTCTGCGAAAGAAGCTGTTTCTTACGGTGCCAATACATTTATGTTTTATACCGGAGCCCCACAGAATACCCGCCGAAAAGAAATCAGTGAATTGAATATCGAACCAGCATGGGAATATATGAAAGAACACGGAATTGATGAAATTGTCGTTCATGCACCTTATATCATCAACCTCGGTAATTCAGTAAAACCAGAGACGTTCTCTCTTGCCGTAGAATTTCTGGCAAAAGAAATCGACCGCACGATTGCCTGCAGAAGCCACACTCTGATCCTTCATCCGGGTGCTCATGTAGGTGCCGGTGTCGAAATCGGAACTGCACAGATCATCAAAGGACTCAATGAAGTTCTCACTGCTGAGACTGACTGCTGTATTGCCCTTGAAACAATGGCCGGAAAGGGATCAGAAATCGGACGGAATTTTGAAGAACTTGCCCGGATTTATGATGGAGTTGTCCAGAATGATAAATTGAGAGTCTGCTTTGACACTTGTCATACAAGCGACAGCGGATATGATATCATCCATCATTTTGATGATGTTATGGAGTCTTTTGACCGTCTGCTTGGAAAAGATCAGATTGCCGTCTTCCATATCAATGACAGCAAAAATATTCCAGGAGCCGCGAAAGACCGGCATGAAAATATCGGCTTTGGAGAAATCGGTTTTGATGCAATTTCTACAATTGTCCATCACCCGGATTTCGAATCTGTACCGAAGATCCTTGAGACTCCTTATATTCCTTCTGTAACAAAAGCAAAGAAATCTTATGCCCCTTATAAGTATGAGATTGAAATGCTAAGAAACAACCGGTTTGATCCTGAAATGAAAGACCACATCCTTGCAGATTGTGAATAAAAAACTATATGAAAAAATCCTGTTATTCTCAGCCATCTGAATGTGCTGAAATAACAGGACTTTTTTATCCTATATATCTTATAGCGTCTGAGCGGAGTCGAACCGCCGCACATGCCTCCGGAGGGCATCGCTCTATCCACTGAGCTACAGACGCATCTCGGTTGTTAGTGGGAAAATTTAATTTCGTACAGCTAACAACCTTTTTTATCCTAGCACAATTCTGTATAAATGTAAAGTGGCAAATAAGTTACTGTTCACTCCCGTGTCAATCACTCCGCTGA
>ENA-OOWO01001296-OOWO01001296.1-human-gut-metagenome-genome-assembly--contig:-NODE-1296-length-16296-cov-13.338711_pt1 | contig 16296 bp, 14 predicted proteins | sample MGYA00241579_ERZ501327 | MGnify/ENA primary metagenome ERZ501327 (study PRJEB25962, sample SAMEA2042836) | human gut metagenome | biome: human gut; feature: human-associated habitat; material: faeces...
AACCGACAGAGGATTAACGTCCTGCGGGGGTTCGAATCCCTCAACCTGCGCCATTAATAAATATAACTCAGGATTCGTTCCTGAGTTTTTTTGTGCTTTATTTCAGTTGTTCTTATGGGATAGGATAAGCATTTCAGTTACCAAACTCTCGATGCTTATCCTTTTTTATTACTCCCCTATTCTTTGAGGCAAAGAAAAAAAGCTATCGATTGATAGCTTCTTAGAAAATGTTGAAATATAATAGACAAGCACAGATACTTGCACAAATTGGAGCAAGTACTGGTACCCATGCATAATCCCACTGAGAAGTTCCCTTGTTCTTAATTGGTAAGATTGCATGTAAGATTCTTGGGCCTAAGTCACGAGCTGGGTTTAAAGCTGGACCAGTAGGACCACCAAATGAAGCAACTAATGCCATAACTAATAAACCAACACCGATGAAACCAGCACCCTGATTACCATGTTCGAAAATTGGTGAATGAGTAATAGATAATGCACAGAAGAATAAGATGAATGATCCGAAAAATTCGTTTAAGAAACCATTGAGCTTATTGTTTGTTGCATCAGTAGTTGAGAATGTACCTAAGATTGCTTCAGCATTTTCTGTTGAGTCATAATGAGGCTTGAAGCAAAGATAAACAATGAACTGACCTACGATAGCACCAGCGAACTGTACTAAGATGTAAGGTAATACTTCAGCTAATGGTACATCACCTACAACAGCAAGACCAATAGTGAATGCTGGGTTGATATGGTTACCGGAAATTTTACCAATCATAAGAGCTGGAATCATAACGGCCATACCATAACCGATTGCAATGACGATCCATCCACTGTGGTTTCCCTTTGTTCCCTTTAATTCCACGTTTGCTACTGAGCCGTTACCAATCATAACCATGATTGCAGTACCAAGGAACTCAGCAATGAGACGAGTAGTTAATGAAAATGTCATAATTGTCCCCCTATTTAATATTTAATTGTATTTAATGACAAATGGATTATAAAACCTGTATTTCAATGTGTCAACATGTTTCTAAAATGTTAATGCTTACAATCGTTTTTTATGCATAGGTAGCACATTATTTCTATTTTTGGTATAATGCAGAAAGGAGGTTTCATTATGTTAGAGATTAATACAAAAGCGCCTTCTTTTAATCTACCAGATGAAGAAGGCAATATGCATACTTTAGAAGAATATAGAGGTCATCGTGTGATTCTCTATTTCTATCCTAGAGATAATACGCCTGGATGTTCTAAACAGGCATGTGGGTTTAGAGATTTGTATCCTGAATTCTTAGAGAAGGATGCGGTAGTAATAGGAATCAGCAAGGATTCTGTAGCAAGTCATAAGAAATTTAAAGAGAAATATGAACTGCCTTTCACTTTACTTTCTGATACAGAAAAGAAGACAATCCACGATTATGATGTATGGAAAGAAAAGAAGAATTATGGAAAGGTAAGTATGGGTGTTGTAAGAACAACTTACCTTATTGATGAAGAAGGAATCATCATTAAAGCCAAGGAAAAGGTAAAGACTGCAGATAATCCTCAAGAGATGCTTGAGGCTTTATCATGAAGATTATTATGAGTCCTGCTAAGAAGATGAGAGTAGATGAGGATGCTTCTATTACTCCTACTACACCTTGTTTTCTTAATGAGTCTTATATATTAGAAGAAAAGCTTAAGAATATGTCCTATGATGAGTTAAGAAGATTATGGAAAACTAATGAATCATTAACACATCAATGTTTTGAGGAGTTACAGGAGCGTCAGTTTAAACCACTGACATGTGCAATTCATGCTTATGATGGGATTGCGTTTAAGTACCTTCATCCTTTTTCTATGAGTGATAGTGAAAGCGAGTATTTAAACAAGCATTTACGTATTTTATCAGGGCTGTATGGGGTATTAACTCCTACTGATGGAATTGTACCCTATCGTTTAGAAATGGGCGTAAAATCGCTTAATTTATATCAATTCTGGGGTAGTAAAATATATAACTCTTTGGATGACCATGTTATCATTAATCTAGCATCTAAAGAGTATTCAAAATGTATTACCGATTACTTAACGGAAGAAGACCAATGCATTGAGATACAGTTTCTTAGAAATATTAAAGGGACACTTAAGCAGCAGGCAACCTATGCGAAGATGGCTAGAGGGGCAATGATTTCTTATATGGCTAAAGAAAAGATAGAAAATATAGAGGACTTAAAGAAGTTTAATGATTTAGATTTTGTATTTGATGAAAAGCTATCTAATAATCATTGTTTTGTATTTGTACAAGGGAGAAATGAAAATGAATAAGTTTTTAAAAGGTTTTGTATGTGCACTTCTTGTATTAAGTACTGGATGTGCTAAAGAAGAGAAGAAAGAAACACCAAAGAAGACTAAGAAAAAAACAGAAGAAACAGCACAGGTTACTCATACTGATATTACTATGTCTTTTGTAGGTGATATGACTTTAGGTAATTATGCAGGACAGGCATATGATGGATCTTTTGATCAGGAATATGCGAAACAGGGTAATAATCCTGATTATTTCTTAAAGAATGTCAAGAGTGTTTTTGAACAGGACGATTTAACTATTGCGAATATAGAAGGTCCTTTGACTGATGAAGAGAGTCATGTTATTAAATCATTCCCTTTTAAAGGTAAAAAGGAATATGCAAAGATTTTAACTAATAGCAGTGTTGAAGCTGTAACAGTCGCAAATAACCATTCTATGGACCGTTATCAAAAAGGGATGGATGATACTAAAGCAACTCTAGATGAGTATGGAGTAGGCTATTTTGGTTATGAGAAGAGCTATATTAAAGAAGTAAAGGGTATTAAGTTTTGTTTTCTTGGTTATGCATTTCCTAATGCTGTATCTGATGATATGAAGAAGGCAATCAATGAATTAAAGAAGAAGACTGATTTTGTGATTGTTTATTATCATTGGGGTATTGAAAGAAACTATAGTCCTACTCAAGGACAGAGAGATTTAGCACATGCAACTATTGATGCAGGGGCGAATATGGTCGTAGGTAGTCATCCTCATGTATTAGAAGGGATTGAAACATATAAGGATTCCCCTATTGTTTATAGTTTAAGTAACTTCTGTTTTGGTGGTAATAGAAATCCAAGTGATAAAGATTCTATGATCTACCAGCAGACATTCCACTTTACTAATAAGAAGATCACTAGTATGGAACATAAGATTATTCCATGTATGATTTCTTCTGTAAAGTATCGTAATAACTATCAGCCTATTATTGCGACTGGACAGGATACAGAGCGTATCTTAAAGAAAGTCAATACAATACAGTAAAAACTGGACTGCGGTCCAGTTTTTAGATGAAATCTAATAAATTTAATCTATGATCTTCATATGTACGAAGATAGTTAAATATTTCTTCATGTTCATGCATGATACCATTTTTTTCACACACTTGATGGAATATACGCATCAACTGCTTATTTTGTGGACTAGAGAGAATATAGCTATTTCCATACTTGTTGATATATGTCTCTTTCAGTCCTGGAAAGTGTTGATCTAGCTTAGAATAGAAAAATTCTCTATTGCCTTCTCTTAAGGTAACACCCATATCAAAGCATATAATTCCTTTTACATGAGCCTTAATACAGTAATCAAGTATCCCTCTTAAGTTTTCTTCATTATCATTGATAAACGGAAGAATAGGTGTCAACCAAACAATAGTAGGTATACCTTCTTTTTGAAGAGTGAGTAATGTTTCAAAACGTTCTTTAGTTGTTGAAACATTAGGTTCTAGCTTTTTACATAGTTCTTCATTATAAGTAGTGAGAGTCATCTGAATGACACATTTAGAATGTGTCTGAATGGATTTCAGTATATCCAAGTCTCTTAATACACGTGATGATTTAGTAATGAGCGTAACTCCAAAACCATTTCTATCAATGATTTCTAATGCGCCTCTTGTATACAACAATTGATCTTCTAAGGGAATATAAGGGTCCGTTATAGCCCCCATGCCAATCATACAGGGTTTTCGTTTCTTTTTCAAAGAAGCATCTAAGAGTTCTAATGCATTCTCTTTAACTTCTATATCTTCAAACAAGTGATCCATATGATAGCAGTCACTTCTAGAATCACAATAGATACAGCCATGCAGACATCCTCTATAGAGGTTCATTCCATTGCTGGAAGATAATATACCTTTAACCTTTTTATAATGCACTTTCTTTTCCTTTCTATGCAAATGCATCTATTTGTATAATGAATTTCTTCAAAAAAATCATATAATAATGCTGGAAAGAGATTTCCCACTCTTTTCTACCCTTCGAGGTCAGCAACCATTCCCTTCTTAGCTGACCTTTTTATTTATTCTTTACATAAAATTGGTTTATTCATTACCTTATATCAATATAATACAAGTGATAAAGATATGTGATCCCCACCATATTCTACATATATCCGCTTCATCAATTACCAGCTATGCTGGTTTTTTTATATATTCTTCTATCTTTTCTTTATTTAATGATTCACCAATGACAATAATGATTTCCTGACCTTTCGCAATTATTTCAGTAGTAATCTGATCTTTTGTCGCATTAAGTTCTATCCATTGATCATTTTCTGGTATAAAGCCTTTGATTCTAAATACTTTTCCACACTCAGAATCATTAAAAATAGATTGAGTTGCATGAATCAACTCTTCTTTAGAAATTGCTTGATTCATAAAAAACATAGTAGAGAAAGCTTCTTCTTTTTTAAAGAACATTTTGATAAAGCCTTCTAATTCATAACCAGAATGAAGAATAGAATTAAAGTCATCATTATTGAGTGTTTCTAAATCAAGGCAATCTTCTTTATTAAATCTTCTTTTACATTTAATTAGAGACATTGTGTTATTTAAGTGTGTGATTGTGTTATTGATTTCTTCTTCTGTAGCTTCACTAGAGCGACTAAGAATGATTTTACCAGCATCTGCAACCTGACAACCCAGTAAGTAATCTGATTGCTTAGAAAGGTTATTTTCTAGCTTAGAATTCACTAAAGCAATCACATTACCAATCTCATACCATTTATCTAATGGTTCTTCATGAAGTACATCAAAGAACTCATCGACATCATAAATACCTGATGGTTCTACTAATATTCTATCAAAACCTCGCATACCCATAGAAATGAGTTTTGTCTTAAAACGACGTCTATGACAGTCTAAATCTCCTCCACCAACAACCATTTCTAGTTCACATTGGTCACCTAATTCTTCTTCTAATACCATCATATCTACATTAATCGCACCAAAATCATTTTCCAATATTGCGATATGCAGTCCTTGATCAATTAAATATTTCGCATATTTCTTAATAAATGTTGTTTTACCTGATCCTAAAAAACCCGTTATTAAATCTACTTGTACCATAAGTTCACCTCTTGATTTTATTATATGTTGATATACTGTTTTGTCAAACAGTTCACATTAGTGACATATAAGAGACATAGAATATTCTTTAGAAAGTATGTGTGAATTATGTCAAACTATGGACTTAACATACCCATATGTTTATGCTAGGATTCAGTTGAAAGGGGGCAGTGATTATGTGTACCGCTGCATGTTTTAAAGATAAAGATTGTTATTTTGGAAGAAATCTAGATTATGAGTTTTCTTATGGTGAACAGATTGTTGTAACACCTAGAAATTTTGAGTATGGTTTTAGATATACAGATGAACCATCTTACAAATATGCCATCATTGGAATGGCTCATGTCAGCGATGGATATCCATTATATTATGATGCAATGAATGAAAAAGGATTAGGTATGGCTGGACTCAACTTTGTAGGAAATGCCCACTTTAATCCTGTAGTTGAGAATAAAACAAATGTTTGTTCTTTTGAGTTTATTCCTTGGATCTTATGTCAATGTGAAACTGTTGAGGAAGCCATTCATCTTATTAATGAAATGAATTTATGTGATACACCTTTTAGTGCATCATTCCCACCTGCTTCACTTCATTATATGATCAGTGACTCAAATAAGACTATTACTGTAGAAATCATGAAAGATGGAGTACATATCTATGATAATCCTGTAGGTGTATTAACTAATAATCCACCTTTTGATAAACAGATGTTTAATTTAAATAATTATATGTATCTCTCTACTAAACAGCCTGAGAATACATTCTCAAAAGATGTAAACTTATCTACTTATAGTAGAGGCATGGGTGCTTTAGGGTTACCTGGTGATTTATCATCAGCATCTCGTTTTGTACGTGTTGCATTCACTAATATGAATGTGACTAAAGGATTAAATGAACAGGAAAATGTCAGTCAGTTCTTCCATATTCTTGGTTCAGTAGAACAACAAAAAGGACTATGTGAAGTAGCCGAAGGTAAATATGAATATACTATTTATACTTCTTGTTGTAATTTAAATAAGGGTATTTACTATTATTCAACTTATCATGGTCATACAATTAAAGCTGTGGATATGCATAAAACAAATCTAGATAATAAAGATTTGACATGTTACCCAATGATTGATGAAGAAGTATTCTTTGAACAGAATTAAAAACAGACACTAGGAAATGCATTCCTAGTGTCTTTTAATTAACTAATCTTTTACATGTTTGAATAATTTTCCTAATACAATAAGTAATAAACCAGCAGCACTCATCAACATAATCCAATAATTGATTCTTGTAGAATCTCCTGTCTTTACATTGGTACTAGGTGTATCAACACTTGTATTAGTAATAATATATTCTGTACTTTGTTCATTACTGCTTGAAGAAACAATACCTTTATATCCTTTTACATTCTTCTCTTTGATACTATAATTGATTGCTTGATCAGTTTTCCATGAATAAGCATAATTATTTTTTGCATCTAATGTGATTGTTTCAACTAAAGCAGAACCATTATAGAGTTCTACTTCTATTTTTTTTGGATGTGTTAAACCCTTATCCACCCAACGTTTGACTATTTTATATTCATGAGAGGGATTTTTTGAATATTTAATAAAGTCAATAGATACATCATAATCAGTTCCCTGTGGTAAAGAAATAAGATAAGGTAAATAAGTATAGGTTGTACCATTTAATTCTAAATTATCAGCAGTAATAAGATAAAGACCTGTTTTAAGATTAGTATAACTCAATGTAGAAGAATTAGCTTGTTTAATAACGCCTTTTTGACTTGCAGCATAACCTTTTAAAGTCATAGCTGCATTTTTTAATTCTTCACTTGTTTCTAGCTTATTTAAATCAATTGTAGTATTTTCTGCTTCCTTAAAATCCTCGGTGTATTGATAACTGCCAACCTCATCAATACTCGCAACTCGATATAAATGAACATTTAACCCTGATAAACATTCATTAAGCGTCAACGAGCATTTCTTATTGACATCAACAGCAGCTACCTGGAATAAATTGAATACAGCAACTGATAATATAACTGTAAAACATAATATAATTTTCTTTAAGCTTTTATCCATAATAATTGCTGTCATCACCTTTCTTTATGTTTTTTTGATGTGAGATACCAGATAAATGCAATAATAATTGCAAGTAGTATCCAGAAAACATCTATTAAAACAAAATCTACTTTAACTAGATCTCTTCTTACTCTTAGATTCGTCTTATTAATACGATGACCTCTGACAAGTAATCTATGGGTATTGACACCATAAGGTGTACAAGTCATGAGCGTACAATAATCCTGTCCTTCTACAATCTTCAAATCATCTTTTTCTGTAGGAAGAACAGTTTTTATTTGATCGATCTCATAATAAAGAGTTTGATCTAATATCTGAAGCATAAATGTATCACCAGTTTTAAGCTGATCTATATCCGTAAAAAGCTGTGCACTTGGTAATCCTCTATGTCCAGATATAACACAATGAGTACTTTCTCCACCCACTGGTAAGGATGTACCTGGAATATGTCCTATCGCAATCTGTAAGATTTCAGCATCCGTCCCATGATAAATAGGAAGTGATACATTAATCTTAGGGATTTCTACATAACCCATCATCCCTGTTCCTGTGACATCTAGAGTCTCATTGTATATTTTCTTATCTTCATCATTTAAGGCATACATTGTATGTCTTAAATTTTTGTTGTATAAAGTGGCATCATTCCAGAACTTTTCATACTGTTTTTCAGTCAGGTCTTCGACCTTTTCCTCATATCCAGCAATCGCCCTAGTCTGATGTCTTTGATTCCAATAATTACTAAAACTTGGATAAATAACTAGGGAGAGTCCTATAACGAATAGTAGCGCTATAATTACGTTTATGATTTTCTTTTTCATTATAGAACACTCCTCTTATTCTATTTTATTTATCTTCAGCTTTTTTCTGCATTACTAAGAATGCACCTGCAGCAAGAATCATCACTGCACCTGCAACATATAGGATTGTAGTACCCATACCACCAGTACTTGGAAGTTCAGAACCTTTATGATTGACTACTTTTGCAGTAAGTGACCCATTTTCTAAACTACTTTCAAATGAAACATCTCCTGTTTTAACATCACCGCTTAAAGTGAGTAAATGTGGTTGATCAGCAGTTTTATCATGTGATGCTGTAATTTCGAATTTTAACGGATTAGGATTCATAGTATTATATTCACTTGGTGTTTTTGTTTCTGTTAATCTATATAAACCATCATCTAATCCTTTGAATGTGAATGTTGTACCTTCAGTATTTTTAATTACTGCTTTTTCTACCCATTCTTCTCCAATCTTTTTCTCAAGTGTGAATTCTGCACCTTCTAGTGGATTACCTTCTGGATTAACTTTATTAACAATTGTCTTATAAGTAAATACGATTACCTTATCCACTGGTGTCTTACCAGTTTCTCCACCCTGTTCATCATTAGGGTTGTTAGAAAATTCCATACGCATCTCATTTGGGTTACCTAAAGAACCGATAACTGCATTTTCATTCAATTTAGATTCATATTCTACTGTAATAACAGAACCTGCTTTAACATCTAAAATCTCTTTTTTTAAATCAGCAAATCTTACTTCAAAAGTACAATTATCTTCTAAGTGTCCAGTAACAACTTCATATGTTGTTGGATCTGTGATTTGTTTATCATCTACATATACTTTCACTGAATCTTTATCAAAAGTTAAACCATTTGATTCGTGATCATGGAAAGCCATCTTATAAACAGTATATTTATCATAATCAGCAGCAACAGTACCTTTTAATTGGAAAGGAACTTTATCACCAATATCCCAGTCAGCTGAATCCTGCCATTTAGTCATTGCAGTTTCTGTTGAGTCATTAATATCTTTTACTTTCTTTTCAGAAGTAGGTTTATTACTCTTAGGTTTAACTGTCTGATCTTTTACTACCTTTAAAATAAATTCTGTATAAGTTTCATCATTTTCACCTAATGAGTTATCCTTATCTTTAATCAAATAGTACCCTGCTTTAGCAACATTAATAGTTGCTGTATTACCTGCTGCTTTTGCGCTTGTAGGATTCTGTAAATAATTACTAGCTTTCTTAGCAAATGCTTTGACTTCAGCTGAATTACTAGCAAATCCAGATAATTTTTTTGCTAATCCAGCTGCATCTCTTACATTATAATCAGCCAACAATGCAGTTTTACCTGCTTCAGTAATACCATCACCCCATGTGATATCACTTAATGTATCATTGCTTAATCTACCTCCAAAAATTTGATAAGCTTCATAAGTATGATCAGAAGTAGTTGGTGTAATAGTAATAGTATAGTTATCATCTGCCATAACTACTGATGGCATCGCAATGGCTAATATCATTGCGAACGCAAGTATGAATCCTGCGATTTTCTTAAATAGTTTCATATCCTTTTTCCTCCTTATTATATGATCCCCATTAATTCATAAAATACCTTCCTTTAATAAATTCTTGATTTGTACGTATATTACTTTCCATAGGCCTCCTTCTTTTTATTGATTGCTATAATAGCAAATAGAGTCGCTGTTATAAATAGGGCCCCAATTGCGTAATAACCAAAAGTACCAAATCCTCCAGTATCTGGAAGATCATAGTTATCTAACTTCTTGTTAGTAACTGTAATATCTCCTTCTTGAATACCATCATTGTTTGTATAAGATACCTGATATCCTGAAGGAGCATCTACTTCTTCTACAGTGTAGTAATAATCTTCACCATCTGTAACACCTTCTCTAAGAGTTTCACCAGACCACGAGTATGACCAACTGTTTCCAGCATTTAAAGTAACTGCTTCTCCCACTCTAGTCCTAGTAGTTGAAACATCTGGTTCATCACATGTCCATTCAAAATTATCAGCAGCAAACCAAAAGTGTTTGTTTGTATCTGTAATATAAATATCACAATTCTCAGTTACGTTGTCTGTAGTAACTGTAAGAATATTACTATTACCTTCAATCGCGCAGTTTACTGAACCATAATTCTGTCCGTTCTTCGTAACGGTGAATTTATCTTTTGTAAAATCAGGAATAGGACCATAATGTACAAATTTTACTGTGAACGGTTTATTCTTAGAGACTGTTATTGTTTTCTCAGCCACCCCATTTGAACCAGTCAAATGAAGAGCCACATCACATGTTTCTTTCTTCTTAGTAGTCTTATATAACTGTACCTTAATATCATTAGAACCATTGGTAGTAGGTTTGTTATTAGAATCTACCCATACCTTGCGTACATTCACATTACTTGTATGGTTTGTGATATACATATAAACTTCTTCATTGTTATTAAAGAAATGTGCTTTATTGATATCTGCTTTCGCATTTTGGAAAACAGACTGCATTTTTTCTTTAGTTGATGCTATTGTCTCTTGTTGATTTTTTCTAACTAATACAAAGTAATAAGGATCGCTTGATAAATCATAATTAGCTGGTGCTTTTGTTTCAGTCAATCTATAAATAGTTCCTCCATATAATATCACATGGCTTTCATCACCTTGGAAAATGATTTCACCATTTTTATTTGTCTTAATTGATTTATGGTCAAATGCAACATCTTTAGTAATATCTATCCATTGATTTTTAGCTTCATCAAATTTTTCCAGTCTGAATTCTGCACCCGTTAAACGTTTAGTATAATCTTTATCATCTACTTTGTAGATTTTCAGCTTACCTTTTTCTGCAGTTGCAGAAGAACTTAGATTCATAACATTTGTCTGAACTGAAGACTCAAATTGACCATTAAGTGTAGCACTATTGCTTATTTGATAATCATCTGCAATATTACCTTCATCCACTACATAAGTATATTCAAGAACACATGCAAACTCATCTGGCACAATAACACTAATCTCGTTGTTAATATCATCATACGCAATTCTATATAAACTAGAATCAACTACTTCACCATGATAATTATTATCTCTATTGCTTAAATCTAAGTAATAAAGCTTAGTCTCATCCAGACTTAAAGTTGCACTTGCTCCTGATGGTAAAGTAAGTCTATCCTTTAATGTCAATGTATCAGAGTTATTATCTAAATCTCTACTAGCTGGATTAATGACCACATTGTATTTCACTTTACCAGTTGGTTGTCCATTATCATTATAAATCAGAGCACCATTCTTCTGAACTTCACTTAATTCTCTTATCACTTCCGTCTTCTGACTATCAGAGTTATCTCCCCATTTCACCATATTTTTATAAGTCTTTTGCGTTTGGTTTGGATCATTCCATGAAGTATCATCACTTACCGTCATTTGATAAGTTAACTGAATTGTACGTCCAGAAACACTGCCACTGTTTAAGTTATAGTTATATCCTCTAGGAGTAGTGATATGAATCTGTCCATTTGCATCAGTTACAGTTGGCCTCTTATTAGCAGTAAGATCATAAACATACACATGACGATCACTATCCCAACCAGAAGGATCTGTATACTGCAAAGATTGATCATAACTTTCAATCTTAGAATAAGAATAATAATCATTATCATAGAATGCAGCTTGTAGACTTCCATTTACATATTTAGCACCTTCTGGCATGATATCTGTTAAATTGATTGCTTCATTATCAGTTAAATTTGTATTAATAAGAACTCGATAATAAAGAATACCATTTGTTTCTTCTAAATCAGCTGAAACAGTACCATTCTGATATGTAATTCTATCACCATATTTTGACTTAACACCACCCTGCTTCACTACAGGTTTAGGCTTTGAATAAGAATGTGTTGAAACTTTTTCTAAATCATCTTTTTTACCTGTATTACTGAACTTCCATGATTCTCCAGCTATCTGATGAGATGTATCTAGATTAGTAGAATAAGAATCAATAGATAAACGCTGTGCATTTGTAATTGTTTGACCATTTTTAGGTTTTACCTTTATTTCAAATGATTTAACATGCGTTGTACTATCAGTCGCTTCTATTACTCTTCCATCTGCGTCCTTATAAATAAATTCAAAGTCTACAGAATTATCTAAATATCCATTATTAGAATTCAAATGAACATTCTGCCTTAATTCAGCATCTAATTCTGATGCAATCGCATAATGCGTATCTTCCTGCGTGTTACCATTTTCATCTATTGCATCTTTGATTGTATCAACATAAGTGAATTCAGTTAAATTACCTTCAGGAATAACTACAGAAGCATACCAATTATATTTTCTTTGTCCTTCTGCTGATACTATTTCATTTCTCCATGATTTATCAACAGCCCATGTACGATGTGTAACACCTACAACACCTGTACTTGTATACTCCTTATCACCTTTGCCAATTGTAGAAGTATTATAAACATTATCATTTCCATTTGGCGCAGTTGTATAGTAAGTCACTGTATAACTGTCATTTGAATTATCTGGGAATGTATAATAAATATTTTCACCATTTGGAGTGATTGTTTCAGTATGTCCTGAACTATCAGTTATCTCTATATTTCCTGAGAATTCAATACCTTTTGGAAGTGTATCTTCCAAATGATAACCACTAATATTCTGTTTTCCTTCATTAATTTTAATCTTCCATTTGATTAATCCAGTAGACTGATCATACCAGCCTGTCTTAGAAATCATTGTCTTAGAAATTACGGTAGTTGTACCATCCCCTCTACCAACATATTTATTATATGCATAAGCATTATTTTGGATTTTAGATGATCCATCTGTTTTAGTATTGCTTTCTTTTACATTCGCACTATATTCAACAATATACTTCTCACCTTTTTCTAGTTTATCTAGTTTATCATATGTAAAAGTCTGCTGACCATCAGTTGTTTTTATACTTGGTTCTTTATCAGTTACTTCCGTCTTTGTACCATTTGCTGATACTTTATACAATTTCATGCTACTTTTATCATATGTGCCATTCGCATTTGTATTAGATACAAAGCTATCTGTGATTGTTAATGATTCACCTGTTCCATTGTTTGTAGAGGCTACAATTTGATAATTGATTTTTGATTTATCTTCACTAAGTATTGCTTGTTTTTTTAAGTCTAAATCATAATTATCTTTCTTTTTAGTAACGATAATCTTTTCTGTATCATTTCCAAAGTTAATTTCATCCTTATCACCATTACCAGTTTTGGAAATAGTACCTTCAAATTGAATATCGCCAATAAAAGCTTCACCATCCGCAAAATCATCATTAAATTCAATAAGAATTTTTCCATCTGTATTGATGATATAATGTCCTACTACCTCACCACGCTGTATTACCTCACCTCTATGTTATTCTGTAGGCCTAACACCATCTGGGAGCTGGTAATAGATAACCTTGTTGTTTTCATGTACAGTATTTGGTGGCAATTGATAACTTAAACTCACCTGTACCTGATCGCCATCAGTAAAGGTATTGTTTTCTACCTTCTGCCAATGACCATTCACATTTTTCATAACAGTAGCACAAGTTAAATAATTCCCAAAATCTACCGATTGATCTGTTGTTTCAATATTACCTGTTTGTATTTCTTCTTCATTTTGATAATTATCTGAAGCAGCATAAGTCGCATAGTTACTTGTAGTAACAACCTCTTCCACTCCCTGTTCATTCATCTGATTAGTAACTTTTGTTTCAACAGGTTGTTCAATATACTTATTTAATTCAATTGTCTTTTTATTAAATGAGATTGTTGAAGTACCGTTTGTATCATATGTAATATGAGATGAATCTGTATCCAATACCAATGCTATCTTTAATTCTGTTTCAGCATTCGTATTGATCTGTTCTTCATCAAAGCTCATAGTCAATACATTATTCTTAATCTCATAGCTACCAATAGAATTCACTAGATCATCTTCTAGATAAAGCTTATTTGCTTGAATATCTTCTACCTTTAGCTGTTCTGGTAAGCTATAAGTCAATGTTTCATTCTTTACAATTGTATTATCTGTTTCTTCTATTCTAGCAAGTGTTCCTTTAGGAAGAGTTGCCTTGATAGTGATAGAAAGAGGCGTTTGATCTTTAAGATATACAGCAGTTGTATAATCCTTCATAGCACCTTCTTCTTGATACTGTACAGTCGTATCTGTAATCAATGATGTAAAATCATCCATTCTAGCATTATTAAGATAAAAGAATGAAGTTGCTATTATTAAAACCATACCAAAAATAAACATGATTTTCTTTCTGTTTATTCCATTATATTTTCTCATTTTAATTTCCCCTTTCTTTATAAAACAGAAAAACGAATAACCGGATAAACTCTTAAAACGACCTTGCCTACAATTTGATTTTGATCAATGACACCTAAGTCGCGCATTCTTGAATCTATTGCATGAGTTCTATGATCTCCTAATACAAATATATGTCCTTGTGAGACTGTATAAGGAAATATTTCATCACGTAGTGGATTATCTTTTCTGCTTTGTATATAGTTTTCTTCTAATTTTTTATCATTCACAAATATATAGCCATTCTGGTCAATGTTTACTTTATCTCCTTCTAACGCAATTACTCTTCTTACCAGAAGCTTATTATTGTAATTGAATGCAATGAGATCTCCCTGTTTAAAAGACTTTGTTTTTCTAACATATACAACATCATTAGTGACAAGCGTTGGATTCATTGAATCCCCTTCGACCTTAAAAAAAGAACAGAAGCTTGTTATAATGAACATCACAATACAAACAACTATTAAACCAATAAATATATAACGTTTTTTCATAAAGTTACCTTTTAAAATCGTAATATTTTTTTCTATGTAAATAGGATAACACAATCTAAAAAGTGATGAAACCGCATACACTGTATAGGCTACATATTTCGCATTAGGTTACAACATTAGTTTTCTATTTTCACAAATAAAAATATTTATTATACGTTTTTTCATAAATTTGTGGCTTTTTTAGATTACATATATTTGTATTTTTCATAAGCAAAAAAATAACCACCTTTCACAAGACGGTTACATATATTTTATTATGATATTATTTTATCACTTCATCTGTTAATTTTTCTAGTGTATAAAGCATTGGTACTCCAGATTCAACCTGTCCAATCTTCATAATTCCATTAGAAGCATAAATAGTCAAATCACATAATTGACTAAACTTACCTATATGTGCTAATGAAATCATAATAATAGTATAATTTTTACTCTTATATTTATTGATTTGATCAAATATCACTTTCTGATAAAAATCATTGTAAATGATCAAAATAACGGAATGAGTTCCTTCTGGCACTTCTAATATGGGATAGTTGACATCATCGATGCCATAACAATAAACCCCTGCTCGACAAAATCGTCGGGCGGTATATTTCGCAATATCCCTACATACACCTAAACCAAGCATTTGAAATGAATCAGCACCTTTAATCAGATCAGCTGCTTTTTTAAGTCTATCTAAATAATCATTAGATTTTATATGCTCCACAAAACCTTCAATATCGTTTATTTCATAATTATCTTCCTGATCCTGCTGTTCATAAAATTCTTTAATCTTATACTTCAATTCTGAAAAGCCAGAATATCCCATCTTCTTACAAAAACGCATAACAGTAGCTGTTGAAACATTTACCTCATCCGCTAACTCACGAACACTTAGATTTAATATATGCTTTAGGTTTTTCACTACATAATTATACACACACATTTCTGCTTCATTCAAATTTTCAACTTGACTATACGCGAATTTCATTATATTTACTCTCCTTCCTCTTATTTCTTTACCTTAGATTATTTTAAACCATTTTCATTTACATTTCATGAAAACTAGTGATTTTTTTAAAAAAGAAAAAAAGAAAATTAAGTTATTATACAAACACCAATGTATTTGTTGCTTTTCTTTTCTAATAAAAAACTGATTCAGATTGTTGACAAATTAGATGAAAATATCAATTGGGCTATCCCAAATTGGTAT
>ENA-OOWO01001302-OOWO01001302.1-human-gut-metagenome-genome-assembly--contig:-NODE-1302-length-16263-cov-3.984329_pt1 | contig 16263 bp, 12 predicted proteins | sample MGYA00241579_ERZ501327 | MGnify/ENA primary metagenome ERZ501327 (study PRJEB25962, sample SAMEA2042836) | human gut metagenome | biome: human gut; feature: human-associated habitat; material: faeces...
CGTTATCCTTGGTTTTTGATGTTCTCGTCCACCACTTTTATCTTTTCTTTCACAAGCTCGATGTCTGCTTTCAGCTTTTCCACCTTGCGGTTGATTTCTGTCAGCAGACTGTTTCCCTTTTTGGAAGAAGTGGTTAGGAAACCGAGATTGTTTTCATATGTCTGAAGCTCGTTCTTCATATTGTCGAAGGCACGTACCAGCTTCTCACGTTCCCGGTAAAGAGCTTGTGGACTACCTTCCTGAATGGAGCTGATAGTCGACTTGAAGTTGCTTAGCTTCTTGTTGGAGGCGCTGATGTTGAAGCGTTCAAACAATTTGTCTACCTGGCTGTGGTATTGCTTATAGATTCGGTCTTTCTCTTTGAAAGGTACATGTCCTACGCCGTTCCACTCTTTCATGAGGTCGCGTACCAGTTGGGTAGCTTCCTCCGTATCCATTTGGTCATCGATAACATTCAGTTTCTCGATGATGGCTTTTTTCTTTTCCAGATTTTCCTGCTCTACGCTGCGCTGTGAAGAAGTGGCTTTGTTCTTTTGTTCGAAGAAGTAGTCACAAGCGGAGATGAAACGTTTCCATACGGCATCCGAATATTTCTTTGCTACCGGACCAATGGTTTTCCATTCTTTCTGAAGTTTGGTCAGTTCATCGGCAGTTACTTTCCAGTCGGTACTGTCCTTAAGAGCTTCTGCTTTTTCGCACAAGGCACGCTTCTTTTCCAGGTTTTCGTTCATACCTTCCTTCAGGCTCTTGAAGAACTCTCCCTTTCTACGGAAGAACTCGTCGCACGCTTTGCGGAAACGTTCGAAAATCTTCACGTTCATTTTTTGCGGAGCGAAACCAATGGTTTTCCATTTGTTTTGAAGTGCGATGACTTCTTGCGTCTTGCTCTCCCAAGAAGCAAAGCTTGTCAGTTCTTTGTAGTCAATGGCTTCTATGATTTCGCAAATTACAGTCTTTTGGTCAAGATTGTGCTGTTCCACTTCCTTCAATGCTTCGAAATGTTGCTGGTGACGTCGGTTTACGGTTGTAGAGGCAGCTTTGAAACGTGCCCAGATTTCGTCGCGTAGTTCTTTGGCTACCGGCCCTGTATCACGAAATTCTTGATGTAGCTTCTGTAACTGATGGAAAGCTGAAACTACATCCTCTTCATCCGCCAGCTTTTCGGCAGCTTCACAGAGATGTGTCTTGATTTCCAAATTCTTCTTGAAATCGTATTCGCGGAATTCATTGTTCAGTTTCAGAAGGTCATAGAATTTCTCAACATACAATTGGTAGTTTTTCCAAAGCTCGTTGACCTTAGCTTGCGGAACGAGTTTAACTTCGTTCCATTGCTGCTGTAGTTTCTTGAACTCCGTATAGCTCTTGTTGGCGTCATCTGGAGATTCAACCAGCTCCTTCAGCTCTTCGATGATGGAAAGCTTTACCTGCAGGTTCATTTCCTTTTGCTTCTCCAGTTCGGCTGTGAGTGCACTTCTTTTTTCTTTGATGACGGACATGATATTCTTGAACTCTTCCTCCACACAGTCTGTTTGTGGAACAAAGTTCTCCGCGGCGCCTCCGTTTTCAATGAACAGTTTTCTCGCCGCATCCTGCTCAGCATTGTGCAGCTTGTAGAAAGATTGCTTCAAACCGTCTATTTCAGGTTTTGCCACGTTCTCCACGTCTGCAACCACCTCTTTGAGTTTGGCAAGTATTTCCTCTTTCGTGAGCTTCAGAACTGACTCTACCGGCTTTTTTGAAACGATTTCTTCAGCGGGAGTTTCTGTTGTTGCCGGTTCAGAAACCTCTGCTGTCTTCTTTTCTTCTTCTAATTCCACCGGCTTTTCGGGGAGATTAGTGTCATGAGTGTCCGTCATTGTATTTACTTTTTTAGAAACGGGTTCCTCCCGTTCGGGTTACATTAGGTTACAAATTAATGAAATAAAATGATTACTTCATACAATTTGCCTTGATTTTTTTCTATTTTCTTGTTTTTATGACAGTAAGACTGTGATACCCATGTACAGCATCATGCCTATAATGTCATTGGTGATGGAGATAAATGGGCCGGTGGCAATGGCCGGGTCAACCTTCAGCTTCTCTAAAGTCATGGGGACTAGCGTTCCGAAGATGGAGGCGAACATGACGACTGCAAAGAGGCTGATGGAGACGGAATAAGTGACCGTAGCCGTAGCTCCGAACCGGATAAAATTATAAATGTATACTAGCAGGGAAATGATGGTTGCATTGATAACCGCCACTACAGCTTCCTTAGCTACCTGTTTGAAGGTGTCTTTGGCATCCAGTGAGCTGTTGGCAAGGCCTTGTACGATGATGGCAGACGACTGGGTTCCCACGTTTCCCCCCGTACCACCAATCAACGGAATATAAAGGGCCATTTCCGGGTGGGCGGCGAAAGTCGTGTCGAAGTTGCCCAATATCATGGAGTTGCCTATACCGCCCAGCATACCGATGAGTAGCCATGGAAGGCGGGCTGAAGTTTGGCGCATAACATTATCGTCCGTTTCTACATCTTGGGACAAACCGGATGCCAGCTGGTAATCACGTTCCGACTGTTCGCGGACTTCGTCCATGACGTCGTCTACGGTAATCTGGCCTACCAGGCGCCCGATGCTGTCTACAACAGGAACTGCCACTAAGTCATACTTTTCGATGATTTGCACCACTTCGTCAATGGGGGTATCTACATGGACGGAGATAGGATCTTTTCGCATCACATGCTTTACCTTGGAGACAGAAGGGGAAGTTATCATTTTCTTTAATGGGAATACTCCTTGCAGACGGTCTTCGTCGTCGATGACGTATACGTAGTAAATTTCATCCAGCTTTTCAGCTTGCAGGCGCATTTCCTTCAGGCACTCCGGCATACTCCAGTTTTCATTGACAGTCACCATTTCCGTACCCATCAAACCACCGGCAGTGTCTTCATCATATTTCAGCAGGTCAACGATGTCACCGGCTTGTTCTATATCTTCGATGTGCGAAAGTATTTCCTCCTGCTTGTCTTCATCGAGTTCGCGCATCAGGTCTACGGCATCGTCCGTGTCCATATAATCCACGAAACGCTTGGCAATGGTCTCCGAAGGAAGAAGTTCCAGGAATTCTTTCCGGATGTCTTCGTCCATTTCAACCAGTACATCCGCTGCCGTTTCGTTGTCAAGGAGGCGGTAAACGAAGCGGGCTTCCTCCAAGCCGAGGTCATTGCATAGTTCTGCAATATCCGCCGGATGAAGGTCGGTCAAAAGTGTCTTGACGTTTTCCGCGTCTTTCTGTTCTATCAGGCTTTTGACTTTGTCTATATATTCTTCGTCTATTTCCATGATTATTCGTGTTTAATCACTAACCATTAATCATTAATTGTTCTCAATGCCTGCTCCACTTGGTTGGTCAGTTGAATAAATTCCTTTACGGACAGTTGTTCCGGGCGTTTATTAAATAATACGTCCTCCGTCAGTGGACAGTCTTTGCCGAGTATCGGTTTTATGGAGTTCCGCAGTGTCTTGCGTCGTTGGTTGAACGTGGTTTTCACTACTTGCTTGAACAATTTCTCGTCGCAGCCTAAATCGTGCGTTTCATTGCGCATCATGCGGATGACGGCACTTTTAACTTTTGGGGGCGGGTTGAAGACATGTTCGTGTACCGTAAACAAGTACTCCACTTTGTACCATGCTTGTATCAGTACACTTAGGATTCCGTATGTCTTGCTGCCCGGCCCAGCGGTTATGCGCTCGGCTACTTCCTTTTGTATCATACCCGTACAGCAGGGAATCAGATCCTTATATTCCAGCACTTTGAAGAATATCTGGCTGGAGATATTATAAGGATAGTTTCCCGTCAGCACAAAAGGTTGCCCGCCAAACAACCGTTGCAGGTTCATTTTGAGGAAGTCGTCCTCAATGATGTTGTCTTCCAGTTGCGGATAGGCTTCCCGTAGGTAGGCCACTGACTCGTAGTCCAGTTCTACTACTTTGACGTTGCGTTCTTTGGGCAGAAGAAACTGGGTCAGCACTCCCATTCCCGGACCAACTTCGAGGATGGGAATTTCGGGACAGACATCTACCGTGTCGGCAATGTCTTGTGCCACTTTCAGGTCTTTCAGGAAGTGTTGCCCGAGAAACTTTTTAGGTTTAACTACTCTCATGTATCAACTAAATCATTACTTTTGCTCCGTAAACGTAGGCTGTAACGTGAACAACAACCTATCTTTACACGGAGCAAAGGTAGTTCTTTTCAATGAAGAATGAAGAATGAAGAATGAAGAATTTGGGAATATCGTATGAATAAGCTGCTAAAAAAGACGTTGAAAATCATCTTACCCATTTTATTGGGTGGTTTTATCTTCTATTGGGTATATCGTGATTTTGACTTTTCAAAGGCAGAAGAAGTTCTACTTCATCAGACGAACTGGTGGTGGATGTTGTTGTCCTTGTTCTTCGGTGTGATGAGCCATGTGTTGCGAGGCTGGCGTTGGAAGCAGACTTTGGAGCCTCTGGATGCTCATCCCAAAACAAGCGATTGCGTCGATGCCATTTTCGTATCTTATGCCACCAATCTGGTACTGCCCCGTGTGGGAGAGGTTTCACGTTGTGGAGTACTTGCCAAATATGATAATGTTTCCTTTGCGAAGTCCTTGGGGACGGTGGTGACAGAGCGGTTGGTAGATACGCTTTGCATTCTGTTGATTACGGGGATTACTTTTTTGGTGCAGATGCCCGTTTTTTTTCGTTTTTTTGAGGAGACGGGCACCAAGATTCCATCACTGATGCATCTTGTGACTTCTCCTTGGTTTTATGTGGCTCTTTTTTCTATTATTGGTGTTCTGGTACTTCTCTATTTTCTGTTGCGTATGCTCTCTTTTTTTGAAAAGGTGAAGGGGGTAGTCTTGAATATATGGGAAGGTGTGATGTCGCTTAAGAATGTGAAGAATGTGCCTTTGTTTGTTCTTTACACTTTACTTATTTGGCTATGCTATTTTTATCATTTCTATATAACTTTCTATTGCTTCCAGTTTACAGAGCACCTTAGTTTCCTTGCCGGAATGGTGATGTTTGTCGGAGGAACGTTTGCAGTCATTGTTCCTACGCCCAACGGGGCAGGTCCCTGGCACTTTGCTGTCATCACTATGATGATGCTTTATGGGGTAAATGCTACGGATGCGGGTATCTTTGCGCTGATAGTGCATGGCATACAGACGTTGCTGGTGATAGTGCTGGGCATCTACGGGGCGTTGCACCTGGTGTTGGCGAATAGGACAAAGAAATAGACGTTTCTTGTGGTGGGTTCCTATATTGTTATTTCTTATGTTAGAGGACAGAAACAGTTATTTATAGAGAACCACTGTAGTACTCCTTTAAAAGTACTGTAATACTTCTTTGCAATAACTTCGGCATTTCCTTATATGTACTGGAGTCGTAAAGGTTGTTGGAAGATTGGTTTCTTTAAACGATATTGTTGCTTGTATATGGAAGCGGGAGAAATTCCTAAATGATGTAAAAGCCATATTTAAGATAGCCGATGATTTAGTACTTTAGAAAAATCCCGGTTTATTGTACTTTCCGAGAATAAACCGTTATATTTGCGAAAACTAACTTTTTAGAATTATGAGTACAATCTTACAGTTAGCTCCACAGAATGTATGGAAGCACTTTTATTCACTGACCCAGATTCCCCGTCCGTCAGGACATATGGAGAAGATTACCAAATTCCTTATTGATTTTGGAAAAGGCTTGGGGTTGGAATCATTTGTCGACGAGGTCGGCAATGTTATTATTCGTAAGCCTGCCACTCCGGGTATGGAAAACCGCAAGGGCGTCATCCTTCAGGCGCATATGGACATGGTGCCCCAGAAGAACAACGATACTATCCACGATTTTACAACAGATCCCATTGAAACCTATGTTGACGGTGATTGGGTGAAAGCCAAAGGAACCACGCTGGGAGCAGATAATGGTTTGGGAGTAGCTGCCATTATGGCGGTGCTCGAAGATAATAACTTGAAGCATGGTCCATTGGAAGCCCTGATTACCAAGGATGAAGAAACGGGAATGTATGGTGCATTCGGCTTGAAACCCGGAACTATGCAAGGGGAAATTCTGCTGAACCTTGACTCTGAGGACGAAGGCGAACTCTATATCGGCTGTGCCGGTGGTCTTGATATTACTGCTACTTTGGAATATAAGGAGGAGACGCCTATGGCCGATTTCGTTGCTCGTAAGATTACGCTGAAAGGTTTGCGTGGCGGTCACTCCGGTTTGGAAATCAATGAAGGGCGCGGTAATGCCAATAAATTACTGGCACGCGTCGTACATGATTTGCTGATTGAGTTTGACTCCCAGCTGGCAAGTTTTGAAGGTGGCAATATGCGTAATGCTATCCCCCGCGAAGCACATGCGGTATTGGTGTTCAATCCTGAGGATATGGACGGTTTGGAAGATTATATGAAGGAATACGAGGCACAACTGAATGACGAATATGCTCCGATTGAAAGTGGTATTACTCTGAGTGTAGAAGAGGTGACTCTACCTGCTGCCGTTGTTCCCTCAGAAATCCAGGATAATATGATTAACGTGTTGATGGCTTGCCAGAATGGTGTGATGCGTATGATTCCTACTGTTCCCGATACTGTAGAAACCTCCTCTAATTTGGCTATCGTAACCATTGCAGATGGTAAGGCCGAAGTTCGTATTTTGGCGCGTAGTTCTTGCGATACAATGAAGGATTTCCTGGCAGACAGCCTGACAGCTTGTTTCGCTATGGCAGGTATGAAGGTGGAATTGAGTGGTGGTTATTCCGGATGGCAGCCCAATGTGGATTCTCCTATACTGCATGCCATGAAGCTGTCCTATAAGCAGCAGTTTGGTGTGGAACCTGCCGTGAAGGTTATTCATGCAGGTCTGGAATGCGGTATTATTGGTGCCAATTGTCCAGGACTCGATATGATTTCTTTCGGTCCCACTTTGCGTTCTCCGCATTCACCGGACGAGCGTGCATTAATTCCTACTGTTTCCAAGTTCTATGATTTCTTGGTGGCTACATTGGAGCAGACTCCTGAAAAGTAGAGAATACTTTATGTTATGAATAGGGGCGGGGTGCTTTATAAGTATCCTGCCTTTTTCATCCAGATCTGTAGATGTGTCAGAAATGATTTCCCTCAGCTGGCTGTCCTCAACCATGTTGCTGAGCCCGTCCGAACACATCAAAACTACATCTCCGGGTTCCAGTTTCAGATCAAAGAAATCAATATCCACTGTTTTCTCTGCTCCAAGTGCTCTTGTAATGATATTTTTCTTCGGATGCTTCCTTGCCTGTTCAGGGTCAAGTTCTCCCATTCTTACCATCTCCTGCACCAGTGAGTGATCCCTTGTTATCTGCTGAATCTTCTCTCCGATCACATAAAGTCTGCTGTCACCTACATTTGCCACATAAGCGTAATGTCCTACGATAGTAGCTGCCACTATCGTTGTTCCCATTCCTCTGAGTTTCTCATCCTGCTGTGCCTGGGCAAGAATCTCGGTATTTACACATTCAATGGCATGACGGATTACCTTTACCGGATTAAAATCCGCATCCTGCCGGATTTCCTCCACCATGGATGTAACCGCATGAGAGGATGCATAATCACCTGCATTATGACCACCCATACCATCTGCAACAACAAACAGATTCGGAAGATTTCCAACCGGGTCAGCAGTTGCGAACACATAATCCTGGTTCATCTTCCGCTTTTGCCCGACATCAGTAGCTGAATATATCCTCATGTCACTTCTCGCTTTCTGTTTTTTCCATATAACTTTTTCTTAACTGTCCACAGGCACCATCAATATCACTGCCCATTTCTCTTCTAATAGTAACATTTATTCCACATTTTTCAAGTTTTATTTTGAAATTCTCCACAGCCTGTCTTGTTGAACGCACAAAGGAACGTTCCTTAATAGGGTTTACCGGGATCAGATTTACATGGCAGTTCATATCTCTGATTCTGCCGGAAAGTTCCCTTGCATCCTCATCGCTGTCATTAACTCCGGCTACCAGACTGTATTCAAATGTGATCCTGCGCCCGGTTTCTTTAAAATAATAACGGCAAGCTTCCAGAACCTCATCCATGCTGTATTTGTTTGCGATCGGCATCAGTTCCCGTCGCTTCACATCATTAGGTGCGTGAAGGGAAAGTGCAAGTGTCATCTGAAGCTTTTCTTTTGCAAGGTCATAAATCTTCGGAACCAGCCCACAGGTAGATACAGTCAGGTTTCTCTGACTGATATGAAGTCCTCCGTCTTCTGTCAGGATATGTATAAACCTGAGAAGATTTTCATAATTATCAAGAGGTTCCCCCGTTCCCATGACCACAACATTGGAAACTCTTTCTCCTGTCAGAGCCTGTATCCTGTATATCTGATCCAGCATTTCTGACGGGAGAAGACATCTGGTCAGTCCTCCTATGGTAGATGCACAGAATCTGCATCCCATGCGGCATCCCACCTGAGAAGAAATACAGACAGAATTTCCATGTTTATACCGCATGAGAACACTCTCTATCACATTTCCATCACTGAGACGGAACAGATACTTCTGTGTACCGTCAATCCGGGATGTCTGTACATCTACCATCTTCAATGCTGTGACAGGATATTCTTTCAGTTTTTCCCTCAGGCTTTTGGAAAGATTGGTCATCTCATCATAAGAAGTAACAAGGTGTTCATGCAGCCAGCTGTAAATCTGCTTCGCACGAAAAGGCTTATCTCCCAGAGTGGTCATCAGTTTCTTTAATTCGTCGATCGTCATTGACTTAATGTCTGTCATTACTTATTTTCTCCTGAATTTTGCAATAAAGAAGCCATCTGTTTTGTGTACTCCCGGCAGAAGCTGAAGATAACCCAGAGCTGTTGTCTCAGAATGCAGTTCTTCCGGAAGATACGGATCAATACTCTCCAGTTTGAATGGATGATTATTCATAAACCACAACATGTTCTCTTCATTCTCTTCCTTTGCGATAGTACAGGTACTAAATACCAGCACTCCGCCCGGTTTCACATATTCTGCCGCATTGTCAAGGATTGTTCTCTGAAGGATTACAATCTCTTCCTGCTTCTGTGCAGTCACCCTGTATTTGATCTCCGGCTTCTTTCCAATTACTCCATATCCGGAACATGGGACATCTGCCAGAACGACATCTGCCTTGAGTTCTGAATCTACATCAAATACCGTAGCATCCATCACATGAGCCTGCACATTAATGCAGTCTGTTCTGTGAATATTCTCTTCGATCATATCCACTTTGTACTGGCTGATATCGCGTGCATCTACTGTTCCGTAATCTCCCATTTTATCTGCAATATGGAGACTCTTTCCACCAGGTGCTGCGCACATATCTATCACATAATCCCCTTTTTGCGGATCTGCAATTTCTGCCACCAGCATGGAGCTTACATCCTGCACCTGGATTTTCCCCTGTATAAATGCATCCAGTGCAAGAATATGGTTATAATTTGAAATTTCATATGCATAGGGAAGATAAGGTGCAGGTTTCACTTCCACTCCCTGATCGACCAAGCTCTCATAAATCTCTTTCTGTGGATATTTATGAGTTCTGCAGCGTACTGTGATCGTTTTCTCAGTGAGGAAATCTGTAAGGATCTTTTCTGTTTTTTCTTCCCCGTAATCCTCAAGCCAACGGTTTACCAGTGTTTCCGGCATAGAATATCTGACAGACAGATATCTGACCGGATTTTCTTCCCTTGAAGGAAGTTTCAGATTGTTCCACTCTCTGGCAATCGTACGAAGAACACCGTTTACAAAAGGTTTCAGGCTGTAAAAGCCTTTTCTCTGTGCCAGCTTCACCGCTTCATTACACACTGCGCTGTCCGGCACACTGTCCATAAACCTGATCTGATAAACTGCACTTCTCAGGATTTCCCTGATCACAGGCTTCATTTTATCTACAGATACTTTTGAATATGAATCAATAATATAATCTATTAAAATACGATATTCCAGTGTTCCTTCGCAGACTCTGGTAATAAAAGCTCTCTCCTGTCTTGGAAGGAACTGATATTTGGAAAGAGCATTGCGGATTGCAATATGGCTGTGTTTTCCCTCTTCCTCAATTTCCAGTAATATCTGTAATATCAGTTCTCTTGTATTTATTCCATTAGTCACGGTCTCTTCCTCCGGCAAGTATGATCAGTCTTAAAAGCTGCAGGATTGATGAAGCAAGTGCTGCAACATAGGTGAGTGCTGCCGCTGTAAGAACCTTCCTTGCACCTTTTACCTCATCGTTTCCAAGCATTCCTGAACTTCCAAGCATTTTCAACGCTCTTGAAGAAGCATTGAATTCTACCGGAAGAGTTACAAGCTGAAAAAGAACCGCAAATGTAAACAAAATGATTCCAACAGTCAGCAGTGGACGGATTGAGAAAATCAGTCCTGCCAGAAACAATGGCCAGGAAAGTGTTGAACCGATGTTTGCAACAGGCACAATTGCAGAGCGAAGATTCAATGGCACATAGTTAGTCGCATGCTGAATAGCATGTCCACATTCATGCGCAGCCACCCCGATTGCAGCCACAGATGTTTTATCATATACATCCTGGGAAAGTGCCAGTTTCTTACTTCCCGGATCATAGTGGTCTGTCAGGCTGCCGGATATGGGTACTACCGTAACATCCGTAATTCCCGACATACGAAGAATCCGTCTGGCAGCATCGGCGCCTGTAAGCCCCGATGCACTGCGCACTCTGCTGTAAACAGAAAACGTACTCTTTACCTTTGCAGATGCCAGTAAAGACAGCACCATTCCGATAATGAGCAGTAAATACGTAGGATCAAAATAATAATATCCGTACATCTAATCACTCCTTATGATCTGTAAAAACAATTCCATTTTCAATGTGATATCCCCGGAGAAAGGCTTCTGTTTCCATACGCTTCTTACCTTCCAGCTGTATCTCTGTAAGAATCAGCACTCCTTCTCCACATGCTGTATGGATCCCCTCTTTATCTGCCAGGAAGATTGTTCCCGGAACAGCATCTGTTTTCTCAGTGCTGACTTTACATTTCCACACTTTCAGAGTTTTTCCATTAAGAAATGTATAAGCACTTGGCCATGGATTCAGGCCGCGTACAAGGCGTTCCAGTTCTTCTGCAGATTTTCTGAAATCCATCAGTCCCATCTGTTTGGTGATCATAGCCGCATAAGGTGTAGGACTCTCCTCCGGCTGTTTTTCAAACTCCGCGGTTCCCTGCTCAATAGACGGAAGAGTCTTGATCAGCAGATCCGCACCGGCCTGCGCAAGTTTTCCAAACAGGCTTCCACCTGTTTCTGTCGGAGAGATCGGAATTACTATCTTTGAAATCATATCACCGGTATCAAGACCTTCTCCCATCTGCTGGATCGTTACACCTGATACTTTTTCCCCGTCGATCACAGCCTGCTGGATAGGCGCTGCTCCTCTGTATTTCGGAAGAAGAGACGCATGAATATTGATACATCCAAATTTCGGAAGCTCCAGGATTTCTTTTGGAATAATCTGTCCATATGCAGCAACAACTATGATCTCAGGATTGATTTCTTTCAGAATCTCCAGAAATTCAGGGTTATTTCTCACTTTCTCCGGCTGATATACCGGAATATCGTGCATAACGGCTTCTTCTTTTACAGGTGTTGGCAATAATGTCTTACCTCTGCCTTTTGGTTTGTCAGGCTGGGTCACTACTGCTGCCACCGCATATCCGGCTTCTGTCAGTGCATGTAATGACGGCACTGCGAAATCCGGTGTTCCCATAAATACTATCTTCATTTGATTATCACTCCTCATCCTCATCATAGGAAACCTGATGAAGTTCTCCTTCTACCAGTTCTGTATACATATGTCCGTCCAGATGATCGATCTCATGGCAGAAAGCACGCGCAAGAAGACCTTCCCCTTCATATTCTACTTCATTCATATCCTCATCCAGAGCTTTTACCTTTACATAGTTCGGACGTGTTACCTGACCAGCCATTCCAGGTACACTTAAGCATCCTTCATCACCAGTCTGTTCGCCTGATGTTTCAAGGATTTCAGGATTGATCAGCACGATAGGACCCTCTCCTATATCGATCACAACAATACGCTTCAGCATACCTACCTGTGGTGCAGCGAGGCCAACTCCCATTGCATCATACATGGTTTCAAGCATATCCCCGATCAGATCATGAATACGTGGTGTCATTTTTTCTACCGGTCTGCTGACCTTTGCAAGTACTTCGTCGCCCTGTAATCTGATTTTTCTAAGTGCCATTTCTTTATTCTCCTCTTCTTTGATTATGATGTTAGAATCAAAAGATATTTTGCCCCTAACCTGATATCTTGATTATTGTTATATCACGATTTCAGAAATTACTGCCTTCCGGATTTCCCTTCTGCAGCAGATTACTTCAGTAATGAGATTTTGAAAAAATCTGCCATAATTAACTGAAATCAAATTGTATGTATATTTTCCGGAAACCGGAATTTATCTCTATGTATTTCTCCAGCTGGTCTTTGATATGTACCAGCGTTTTATGATCTTTATGTTTTAAATAGATAACCTGTCTGTAAATATCCTTAACTTTTCCAACTGACGCATATGCCGGGCCAATGATATGCAGGTCATTTTCTCTGTATATCCTTTCTATATAAAGTTTCAGATAATACATTGCCTGAACCAGTTTCTCATCTTCCGGACCTGAACCCAGAACTGCCAGCATATGTGCCGCAGGCGGATAATCCAGAAGCATACGGTAACTCATCTCTTCCTCATAGAATGCCTGATAATCCTGCACTGCCGCCGCCTGAATACTGTAATGATCCGGATGATAGGTCTGGATCACTGCCTCTCCCGGTTTTTCCCCCCGTCCTCCCCGGCCGACTGCCTGACAGAGAAGCTGAAAGGTACGTTCCGCACATCGATAATCCTCTGCATTCAGCGAAAGATCCGCTGCTACTATTCCCATGAGTGTGACATCCGGAAAATCATGCCCCTTAACGATCATCTGCGTTCCGATCAGTATATCTGCCTCATGAGCAGCAAAAGCTGCAAGGATCTTTTCATAGCTGCCCTTGGTTCTTGTTGTATCAAAATCCATTCTGAGAGTCCTGACTTCTGGAAAATCTTCCCGCACTACCTTCTCGATCTGCTGTGTTCCTGCCTTAAATCCGCCAATATAAGGCGATCCGCACACCGGGCATATCCGGGGTTTTCCTGTCTCATATCCACAGTAATGACATAAAAGCCTTTCATTATTATGCTCCGAAAGAGAAACATCACAATGCGGACACTTCATCACATGTCCACAGGACCGGCAGGATACAAAACCTGCGTATCCTCTTCTGTTCAGAAAAAGCATTACCTGTTCTTTTTTCTCAAACCGGCCTTTCATCTTTTGCCGGAGTTCTCTGCTCAGTACAGACCTGTTCCCTGCTTTTAATTCCTCACGCAGGTCTACGATAGAAACCCGGGGCAGAGGTCTGCTTCCATATCTTGTTGTCAGCCTGACCAGACTATATTCCCCATTCATTGCCTTACTGTAGGCTTCCACTGATGGAGTAGCTGAACCCATTACCACATTTGCATGTTCTAAAACAGCTCTCCGGATTGCAGTTTCCCTTGCATGATAACGGGGTGTGCTTTCACTTTTATAGCTTGATTCATGTTCTTCATCAATAATGATCAGTCCCAGACTGGCAAATGGCGTAAACAGCGCAGATCTGGGACCGATCATCACTTGGACTTCTCCCTTTTTCGCACGTTTAAACTGATCATAGCGTTCTCCCTGAGACTGTCTGGAATTGATAACTGATACTTTATCCCCAAATCTGGCATAAAATCTGCGTACCGTCTGATATGTCAGAGCAATCTCCGGGATCAGCACGATTGCTTCTTTTCCCTGAGAAAGCGTCTGCTCGATCAGCTTTATATACACCTGGGTTTTCCCGCTCCCTGTCACTCCCTCGATCAGTACAGGCTTCGGCGATGGGTTTTTCCACTCTCTCTGTATCTGCTTTACTACCGCTTCCTGTTCATCTGTAAGCGGCATTCGCCTTTCTCCGGAAATATCACCTGTATTCAGTGAAGTTCTCATTATCTCATCATATTCTATGCGGATAATCCCCTGCTCCTGAAATTTCTTTACAACAGCAGAAGTTGTCCCCAGTTCTTTCGCCGCATGTGTATAATCCAGTCTTTTTTTCTCCAGAAGTTCCCTCAGAAGTCTTGTTCTGGCTTTAAACCTTGTTTGTTCAAGTTCTTTCAGCAACTGCGTTCCCGCCTCTTCGGAAATATCCAGGCATATATATTTTTTCTCTTTTGCCTTGATTTTCTCCTGGATAGGAAGTACTGTCCTGAGAGCCTGGATCATGGTGGAACCATAATTTTCTCTCATCCAGGCTGCCAGGGCGATCAGTCTGGATTCCGTAGTCTCTTCTCCACTGCAGATTTCACTGATTTCTTTAATCTTTTCGGGAGCAATTTTCGGTTTATCTGACAATCCGATCACATATCCTTTACGCACCCGGCCGGCATTTCCAAAAGGGATGGCTGCCACCATCCCTGCCTTTATTTTCTTCTCCAGCCTTTCCGGTACACGATATTGAAAACTCCGGTCCAGTTTATCACTGGAAATATCAATTATTATATCAGCATATATCATGAACTTATTCCTGTTTGACCCGCTACCTATTTACCAGCAAGAATATCTGCGATCAGGACACGTTCATCCATAGGATATTTCTTTCCTTTAATTTCCTGATAATCCTCATGTCCCTTACCTGCCAGAACTATAATATCCCCCGGCTCTCCATGATGGATCGCATAGGCGATGGCTTCTTTTCTGTCCGGAATCTCTACATATTTTCCATCGGTTTTTGCCATACCAATCTTGATATCATCGATGATCGCCTGTGGTTCTTCATCACGTGGATTATCAGAGGTAATGATGGTAAGGTCTGCAAGCTTTCCGGAAACCTCTCCCATCTCATAGCGGCGAAGCTTTGATCTGTTGCCTCCGCATCCAAACAGACATACCAGTCTGTGGGGATGATATTCTTTCAAAGTGGTCAGAAGACTCTCCAGAGCCATGGCATTATGCGCGTAATCGATCATCAGAGTAAAATCATCGGATACTTTTACCATTTCGATACGGCCTTTTACCTTAGCTACTTTTAAGGCTTTGAGAATGTTCTCTTCCGAAACCTTAAAATGACGGCAGATCGCGATTGCTGTCAATGAATTGTAGATGCTGAATTTACCGGGAATATCTATCTCCACATGAAAATCCAGAAGTCCTTTCAGATGGTAGGAAATACCCAGATATCCTTTACCTCCGACCAGCTTTGCATCTTCCGCACGAAGGTCTGCTTCCGGTGAAAATCCATAAGTTTCCAGGCTGCATGTATGACCTTCAATAATTTTCTCGAAATGTTCATCATCTCTGTTTACAATTCCTACCTTGCACTGTTTCAGAAGTAAGGACTTGCATCTGAGATAATCATCAAAATCCTTATGTTCATTTGGTCCGATATGATCCGGCTCAATATTTGTAAAAATACCAAAATCGAAAACAAATCCCTGAGTTCTGTGAAGCATCAGTCCCTGGGAGGAAACTTCCATAACCACACAGTCACAGCCGGCTTCTGCCATCTCATGGAAATATTCCTGAATCACATAAGACTCCGGTGTTGTGTTCTTTGCAGGAATCACTTTGTCACCGATGATCGCTTCAATGGTTCCGATCAGTCCCACTTTATATCCGGCATTTTCCAGAATAGATTTTACCATATACGTAGTGGTTGTTTTTCCTTTTGTTCCTGTGATACCAATTGTTTTCAGTTTCTCTGCGGGATATCCGAAATATGCGGCAGAAATAAACGCCATTGCATATCGTGTATCTTTCACAAGAATGACTGTCACATCTTCCGGTGCTTCCACAGCTTCTTCCACGATCAGAACCTTTGCTCCTTTTGCAACTACATCCGGCACAAATTTATGGCCATCCACCACTGCACCGCGGATACAGATAAAAAGAGAGCCCTCTTCTACTTTCCGGGAATCATAAATCACATTTTTTACTTCCTGGTCTGTACTGCCCTGAAGACATGTATATTCCAGCTTTTCCAGTAAGGATATTAATTTCATTTTAATCCTCCATATCATTTCCTGCCTGCCTGAATTTTATACAGCCTCTACGGCAATTTCGTTACTGTTCACTCCGTTCACAGTAACTTAGCCAAAATTCATTCCAGATTG
>ENA-OOWO01001312-OOWO01001312.1-human-gut-metagenome-genome-assembly--contig:-NODE-1312-length-16165-cov-3.140161_pt1 | contig 16165 bp, 8 predicted proteins | sample MGYA00241579_ERZ501327 | MGnify/ENA primary metagenome ERZ501327 (study PRJEB25962, sample SAMEA2042836) | human gut metagenome | biome: human gut; feature: human-associated habitat; material: faeces...
GATATTAATGTTATTATGATAATCCACACGCCACGGTCCATCGACATTATTGTGCCAAATCCCCTGTAGATTAGCAGGCATATTGCCCGGACGGGAACTGGCAATCAGAAGATAACGTCCAAATTGATAATACAACTCTTCCAGATAATAATCCGGCTGTCCTTTCCGATAATTTTTCAGACGTTGGGAAGTAGGCAGATTCACTCCTTTCACCGCTGGGTTCAGATTCAGCCGAACCCGGTTGAACAGAGTAGCATAATCATTATAATGTTGATTGAATAAAGCTGTATATCCCTGCGCCACTGCATTATTCATCCACTGCTTTGTCGTTTCTTCGGGATTAACGCCTATATATGTTTTCGGATCTTTGAAATCCGGATCAAAGTTAATCTTATAGTCAGTGTCCGCTGTGATATAAAATACAACTTCGTCTGCATCCTTCACCGTCAACTTTCCATCTGCATTAGACAGTGTTCCTCCTTTTGTTTCTGCCTGGATGCACACAACATACTTCATTCCATTATTATCCAAAGAAGCTGTGTAAACCAGTCCTTTATTTCCATCAGAAACCATGCTGCCGGTAGACAGGGGATTGGGCGCATAACTGAAAACCAGATTTTGTTTCCCCGATTGATCCGCGCTGAAACGTACCACCATTACATTGGCGGGGTAAGAGATAAAAAAATTGCGTTGATAAGCCACACGATCCTTTTTGAATTGTACGACTGCCATAGCCGAATCCAAAGAAAGAATGCGCTTATAATCGCTCATTCCTATCATATTCAGTCCGGTTTCTACATAAAACTCTCCCATTGTAGTAAAGCTACTGAAACGGAAAGGATTTTCTCCGTCAGCTTCATACAACACTTCACTATTGAAGTTCTGTCCGTTTGGAACAATTCTGCCATTTGAGCCTGAGTCAGCCACACTGTTTCATCCTCCAACTTCACATCAATCGACGTTTTCCCGTCTTTTGTCTGATAAATGACAATATTACCTCTATTGTCCATGAAATGCCTCCTTTTTTATGCATTGCGCCCGTCCATTGCCTTGGTTAGCAATGGACGGGCGTACAAATGTAATACTTTAAAAAAGAAAAAGGCGACATACCGGCCTTTTATTCGACCGGACAAACCCATAATTGACTCTTATATTAAAGCGATTGATTCAATAAAGTTATAATCGAACGTGCCGGAATCCGGACTGTTCTTCCACTCTTCACTTTCTCAACGGGTAGCAGATCTTCTCCTTCTACATCCGAAGTGCGATACACCTGCCATCGAGTTTTCTTGCCATTTATCTTATTGATTGAAAACTCTTTGTCTTCCTGCGCATAGTTAATGAGAACAACAGCGTATGAGCCGTCCGCATTTTGATAAGCAGAACACATCAGTCCTTTTTGGTCCGTATCGCCTCCGGGGATTAAATTCCCCGCTTGATCGAAAGCAGAAACCGACAGGCGGACAGCTCCCGGACGGATGAAGCGACTATAATTACCCAAAGCCCACATGAGTTTGGAGTCTTCTACCCGACCATCCTTCAAGTCATCATTCGTGTATTCCCGAATCAGCCCGTCTTTATAATCGCCGCCGATGGCACGCCACCACTGCCAGCTCTTCGCTCCCGCATATACGATGTCATGATGGATGATACGGGCAACGTAAAGTGCCGTCTTCATCGTACGGTCGAAGCCGTGACCGCCGCCTATCTCTTCGTCATTCCCCATGATACAGGTTTCTGACTGCCAGAAGCCGACGTTGTATTTATCCAGAGCTTCACGCAGTTGGCAGCGCATGGCACGCAGTTCACTCAGAGGAGTCGTTGTCCAGTAACTATGACCAAGCATCAGTCGGGGCACATTGGGCGTATCACCCAAATACGTATCCACACTGTCGGGGCAGAAGAAAGCCTGAATCTGATAGCCACGCTGCCAGTCCGTCTGATGAGTACGGAGCATACAGCGATAGTCCGAAGATTCGTTCACCATAATCTGTGTATCCATTTTCCGGTTCACAAACTCCCGGCTCAGCAAACGGACGGTCCGGGCTACTTCCCGATTGGTTGCCGGAGAGCCTTCCTGCTTCGGTCCTACCCAGTTCCAATGCCCGTCCGGTTCGTTGAAAGGACAGATATAGTTGAACTTTATCCCGTCGTGCTTCTCTACTCCTTCTACTACATCGGCCAGGAAACGGACATATTTCTCGTAACATTCCGGCTTCAGATTGGCGGTTCCTCCACGACCGGTATTGGTAGCCAGACCGTTCTGAGTATAATATACGGGAGGGGAATTCAGAAATGCGAGGAATTTAGTGACGCCCCGTTCTTTTGCCAGTTTCAGAAAGTTGCGCTGCCCCTGTTGCTTGTTCCAGTCGTAGATTCCGTCGGCATTCATGAAGCATTCGGTACGCATCCACGAAGAACCGATCTGACTGGCTTCTCCCTGCTCGGTACTACCTGCACCGACATTGAAACGCCAAAGAGACAGGCCGATTCCTTTCGGTTTTCCATTCGCATCGTTCTCTGTGCTGAACAGCCAGTCGGCTATCTGGTTTTGTTTCTCCTGTGGCCATAAGCCAAGGATGTGCATACTCCAGGCATCGGAAGCACCGAAGTGCTCCATTGTCTGTAGCGGTTTGTCCACTTCAATCTGATAACGTAGGTCGGGGGCGGGCTGGGAACAGCTGGTAGCTATACCTATATATAAAAAAGCTAAGGCGACTGACAGTAATTTATAGTTCATCGTGAAATTTGTTTTTTATAATTTTAAAGTGATAGTACAAAAATACGTGATTACAGCTAACCTTGGAGAACACAAAACGACCAAAAACTACCACAAATCTTGCAATGTCACAAATTATAAGGCTGAATAAAATAAATGGCAGATTTAAGTATTCCTTAAACCTGCCATTTATTATTTCATCGACTTAAAGCAGCTCCTTTTTCTACCTTGCTGATAACCTAATTTAGTTACTAGATTTACAAGTCCATTTAGTTGCTACCTGCATCTTCATCCTGATAGGTAAACGTACCCACCATCTGATAAGTCTTGCCATCCGCAGTATACTTATAATCTACATTAAAAACTTTCGAGTTCTGATTATAAGTACATGTACCATCAATCAAGTCAAAATCCTCCCATGCCGAGATAGTGACATTGTTACCAGCATCAACTTTCAGTACAACAGCATGTTTCTTGATATTGGCAGTTGTTTCTGCCTGTTGCTCGTTATAGAAACGCACTGCATTTTCTTCTGTAGCTTTCAATGTTCTGACTATAGTAATAGAAGTGGATGCAACTATTTCATCATTACTATCCAGTTCGTGCCGAAGAGCTTTGAAGATGTAATTACCTGAGTATTTATTTACCAGATTGAAGGATACAATAAGTGCCGAGTCCTTCTGGTTGATCTCATAACCGGCAGAAGAAGAAGCAATCTTGAAAGTTATCGCATAAAGCGAATCGCACTCCAGACCTTCTGTTTTAACTTTAAAGGGAACTCTCGCATAAGTTTCGCCGGCTTTCAATGTAGTAGTATAAGAAGGTACCTCAAAAGCACTGGTAGCAAGTCCCTGATATTTGATATCAGTCGCAAGGAACTTGAACTTTTTATTATACCAGTCAATTACACTGTTATGGCTTTCCAGAGTCACATCCACATTCCCGTCAATCAAAAGAGAGCCACTTACACCCACTGTAATGAATCCTTCCTGCACTTCACTGCTATAAGCAAGCTCTTTAGTCACAAGATTGCTGGAAGCGCCGATCAGATAGAGCGTCTTCTTATATTGCTCCTTATCAAGCGGGCTTTCATAATCACAGCTACTTAAAACGACCAATAACAAAAGTATCGGATATAGTATTTTATTGATATTCATAACAAACGTTTTTTACTTAATTATTAATTCTGTACTTCGTGTGCAAAATTACCATCCCGGATTCTGAACCAGTTTCGGGTTCTTATCCATCGTTGTACGAGGGATAGGCAGGAAGTAATCTTTATAAGAGAATACACGATGCGAACGAGTATTATTGATCACTGTTTCCGTATGGAATGCTTTACGGTCTGTGCTACGTGCAGCAATGTTCATACCTGTTACAGGCTCATTGTATGCATCGATTGCATCTCCCCATCTACGCAAATCGTGATAACGTCTGCCTTCACAGAAAAACTCCACACGTCTTTCACGCTTAATCAAATCCCGCATCGTAGTCACATCCCTTGCATCATCCGCTGTAATGCCCGGCAAACCGGCTCTATAGCGAACCATATTAAAGTATTTCACCATCTCGTCTACATCACGGCTCACTGTAATCCCATTCTCTTCGTCGGTATATGTATTACTTCCCAACTCATTCAATGCTTCCACATAGTTGAGCAGCACCTCTGCATAACGCATGATCGGGAAAGTTTTCGACTTCATCATACCTTTCAGCTGATCCTCTACATAATGAATGTACTTCTTGCAGGTAAAACCAGTGTGGTTATAATCTTCAGGATGATCGGACGACGGTGCAGCAGTACCATTAGCATAGTAAGTAACTGTCTGCTTAGTTTGATTACCTTCGGTTCCGATGTAAGAAAGTCCGCTCCAGTAGCAATGGTTAAAACCTACGCTGGCATAGAAACGCATTTCCATCTTATCAAACATCTTAGCAGCATCGGACGGAAGTGTATAGTCAGAGAAAGACTGTGAACTACCACCAATGGCTTCCCAGTAATTTGTGGGATAAAGTGGTGAGTTATTGATGTCGCTACCGTCTTCCATACGGAAAGCTTTCACAGTCGCATAAGTAATATTCAACCCATTACCACCACCCAGGCTCGTAGGAGTAGCAATCCATGCCGGAGAGTCGCCAGCTGTACTAGAGTAGCCGCACATATAAATAAACTCGTCATTATTATAAGCCGGAGTTTCACCATTGAACATAAAAGCATAAGAACGAAGCGCATCTATACCTCCCGCTCCATTAGGATAGTTTTCGTCAGGCACATTCTCCGGTAGCGGTTTTGTGTCTAGTTTTCTCTCAACAGTGTGCAGCTTATATTTAAAGCTACCAGCTTCCGAACCCTTAATCAAACGTTTGGCAAGAAGAGCGGCTGTTCCCCATTTGGATTCGTCTTTGACTTGAGGCATAAAGTTGGTACCGTCCGAACGCTTCCAATCAGCATAAAACTCATTTCCGTTGTACCAAGGACTTGCTTCGATCAGTCTTACTCTTCCCATCAATGCCAATGCCGCTCCCGAAGTAGGCAGATTGACTAGGGTAGACGTACGGCTGGAAGGAAGATATTCGTATGCTTTCTCGAAATTCTCGCAGATATAGTTAATACAATTCTCGTATGTCTCTCTTTCCAATGACATGCTTTCCGCACTGGCATCCACATCATAAGCCATCTCAGGCACAATGGGCACAGGTCCGTAAGCCTCTACCAGTTTATAATAGAAATAAGCTCTCAAGAAATAACAACGTCCCATAAAGTCACGCAAATCGCTCGTAGTAATATCCTCACATTCATTGATTCTTTCCAAGACGAGGTTGGCTTTACGAATACCTTTATACCAAGTACCATAGTTATTATAGAAATCACTCTGTGGAGTCACTTCGTCCACCATCAGCTGGATAGCTTTATGACGGGAGTCATTCCATGATGTAAAGTTCTCGTCCGAAGCTCCCTGATAAGGCGACCAAGCATTGGTCCACAAGTCTCCTTCATTAGGTAATAACTTTCCGGCACCATTGATATATTCTTCCAGATATTCCTTACGTTTAAATACAGAGTCTAGCTCAAAAATCTCATCGAAGTATGAGTCTACATCCAGGTAGTCGTCACAGGAGGTAAACATACTTCCTGTGCAACACATCAGTGCCATAGCGGCTATGCAATATATTTTTCTGAAATTCATAATTATACGATTTATGATAATGTTACAATTGAAACGGGATTAAAACGTCACATTAAGCTGAAGGGTGAATTTCCGTTGCAGAGGATACACGGCACCGTTTGACGATGCCTGCTCCGGGTCCCAAAGTTTCACCTTATCCCACACATGCAGGTTTTCGCCTACAAGGCTCAAGGTAGCGTTCTGTACACTAATCTTATCTCGCAACCATGCGCTGGTGAATCTATAAGACAACTCGATATTTTTCAATCTGAAATAGCGGCCATCTGCCAACCAAAAGGTAGATGCGCGGTTATTGTTCTTATTCTCACCATAAGTCAGACGCGGGAAACGCGCGTTCGGATTTTCCGTACTGGCGTCACCGGAATATTCTCTCGGTGTCCAGCGATTCTTTTGATCAGCTACAATGTTAAGTACATTGCCTCGCGTTTCCCAAGCAAACGGATAGTATCCTGACCCCCCATAGAAATATTGCACTTTACCTACACCTTCAAAGAAAATGCTGGCAGTAAACTGTTTGTATCTGAATTCAGCAGCAAAACCATATTGAAGAGTCGGAGTATTCGAATAGGATAACGGTACAATATCATCATCATTGATAACACCGTCACCATTGACATCTTTATACTTAATGTCACCCGGACGCACATCAGAAGAATAGGTTTGAACAGGACTACTTTCAATATCTGCCTGATCTTTGAACAAACCTAAAGATATCAAACCGCGTTGCACTCCATAAGGAACGTCTACAAAAGACTGATAAGGATATACTACGCCTGATTGCTCCCAATAGGTTACGTTATTGCGGGCGAATGTCCAGTTGCCACGAACTGTCATTCCAAAATCTTTGGTGAAATTATGGTTGAACGTTATGTTTCCATCAAATCCCCATGATTCCATTCCACCGATGTTGGTATACGGATTGGTTACAAAACCTGCTTCTTCAGGAATGTTGGCACGTTGCTGGAAGATACCTTTGTTTTTATCCTTAAAGATGTCGGCAGTCAGTTCCACTTTGTCATTAAACATTTTCAGGTCTACACCAATATCCATTTTGGTTGTCTCTTCCCAGTTCAAGTCATTGGCACCTACGCGGCTCTCGCCAACGGTGCTACCAGGCCATGTTACTGAGCTATAATCGGTAGACACAGTAGAAAGGTACGGGAAGCGGATTTTCTTGATACGGTCATTACCTACTTTACCCAAAGAAGCTCTGAGTTTGAAGAAATCGAGGAACGGAAGTTTTTCACGCGTCCATTCATACTGAGTAGGCACCCATCCCAAAGCTACTGCCGGGAACCACCCGTAGCGGTTGCCTTTCTTGAATTGCTCGGAACCGGTATATCCTACATTGAATTCAAACATATAAGTATCCTTATAAGAATAAGTAGCACGAGCAGAAATAGCCTGATAACGTTTAGGAATGGAACGAATTCTTTCATCCAATGTGGTGTCGTCATCATCATTATTCAGATAAGAGTCTTTATTTTCCTGACGGTAGGCATTAAGTAATCCGGTCACACGATGGTCTTCGCCAAAGATTCTTTCGTAATTGATATTTCCTTCAAAATAATACTGACGGGCAATGCGGCGATAATCGCTGTAAGTCATATCAGTAGCACTCGATGTACGTTTAGAGATCAATGCTCCATTCTGCTTTCTTCCTGTGGCGTAATATAAGTCCGGAGTCTTGGTACGATACTGGTCAAAGTAGCCGGTATAGTTAAATGAGAATACGCCTCTTGCAGACAATCCTTTTGTGATGAAATCCAACTTCTGATTCAGACTGGCATTCATACGAGTGGCCTGTGTTTCGCTTATCTTATAACCTGTATAGTTCAGCTGTACATAGGGAGAAACCTCATCTGAATTTTTACCAAATGAAGGAAGAGTACCATTAGAGTATTTCACCGGCACAATGGTCGCCGGGAGATTGGCTTGCGCCGCCCATAACGCATTGTTATTATCTCCATATCCCGGAGAATTACGCTTGGTGATAATCGTTTCCATATTCAAAGAGAGCAAAGTTGTCTTAGTCATATTAGCGTCTACATTCGCTCTGAAATTATATTGATGGTAATCCACATTAGTATTATGTTTACTTACCGACTTATCTTGTTTGAAAACAGCTCCTTGGTTCATGATACCCATACTTACATAATAACGTGCATTGGTACCACCACCAGAAAGACTCAGGTGATGTTGATTGTCAATCACATAGTCATTCAGAATCACATCTCTCCAATTCACATTCGGATAAAGATCCGGATCGAGACCGGAACGGAACAGTTGGATTTCAGAATTAGTATAAATCGGATTCTTACCTCTGACAACACGTGCTTCATTAGCAAGGTTTGCATAGCCCACTGCATCTACATACTCCGGCATGCGGGGAGAATAGGAATATGTGGCATTTGTCTTGAAGTTAACAGTTAACTTACCGGCTTTACCTCTCTTGGTAGTTACAATTACTACGCCATTGGCACCACGCACACCATATACGGCAGTTGCCGAAGCATCTTTCAAAACTGAGAAACTTTCAATATCGGCAGGGTCAAGTGTATTCAAGTCTCCTTCCACACCGTCAATCAAAATCAATGCTGAAGCGTTTGCACCAAATGTACTGATACCGCGTACCCAGAACTCAGAGAAGTTATTGCCCGGCTCACCACTACGAGTCACACCAATGATACCCGGCACACGACCTTGAAGCATATTGGATACGGAAGTAGCAGGAACCTGCAACTGTGCCGGATCAACAGAAGTAATAGCTCCTACAACAGAAACTTTACGCTGAGAACCACGACCTACTACCACTACTTCATCCAAACTACTGATACTTTGTTTCAAGACAATAGTCTCACGCTCTTTAGACTCTGTTATTTTAACTTCTTTATTCTCAAAACCTACATAGGAAAACACAACGGTAGATTTGGGAGGAATATTATTCAAACGGAACTTTCCGTCCAAGTCGGTGATTACTCCGATAGATGTCCCTTTCACAGCAACACTCACACCTATAAGTTCCAATCCGTCTTCACCAATGACAGTACCGGAATATGTCAATCCTCCCTGCGCATAGGCCATAGAAGAGAAGATGCCGCATAATATAAATAAGATGCTTATTATTTTTTTCATGATTAAATTCTGATTAATGTGTTTATTCTATTGAATACTTTCTTAATGCCGGCTCGTAGCGCATAGCAATCCAGTAACCACCATTCCCGTCATAGCTAATATCTTGAGGTCCATTAAATAAAGCAATATCAGGTGAACCATCATCGGTTCCATGTACAGTGGATGTACCCAATACAGTAGTTACATATCTTTTCTCCATATTCTCATCATAAGCGATTTTACGTATTACGTGACTATTATCCCCCTGACAAACGAAAATATTACCATCTTCATCTATTGTTAGGCCACGCAAAAACTGGAATTTTGCCTCATCAGTCAGAAAACCATCTGTAGTTCCTGTATTATTCTGGTTAATCTGCTCGTAAGCATGTGTACCATCTTCTTTTACCCAAACTTTCAGAATCTTATTTTTATCAGTAGTTACATAGAAACAATCTTCAAAAGCACTATAAGCAATGTAAGCAAAAGGACCACCACTAAAATCATTATGTTCAAACAAAATCTCATTATGAGTCGGATTATCTACTTCAATACGTCCCAAACGACCATTTCTCGTAACATAATACAACCATTGGTTATCACCATTCAAAGCCACAGCCCAAACATCGGTACCTGAACTGATATCACTTAGTCGAGAAGGAACCCATGCCTGCGATTTCTTATAAACATAAACGGTATTAGCACCATTAATAGTAGCACCATAAGCCAATGTTTTATCATTAGATACCGCCACTTTCCCAACCACAGGACCGCTTTGGATAGTAATTACAGCATCTTCGTCTATAGAAATATAACGCACACTATTATTATTCCATGCCTGACCTACAATACCCGACTGTTCATCAATGCAAGCTACACCAAACATCTGCCCAAAAGTTGCCTCAGCCAGACTTCCATCTTTACCGGCACCATCAGCTTGTACAAAATCACCGGCAATAGTAGATACATTCTCAGAAACAGAATACTTAAAAGTCTCATCAGCCACCACAGTCTGATCATTCACCTTAACCGTAATCTTATTGAAACCTTCTGCCTGACGTGGTGCCATACAATAAATCGTAGTATTATCTACTCCCACTACGGCAGCCTTGTTCTCCTTTTCCATATTATCAGTAAATAATACGGTTACCGCAGATTTGTCATTTCCAAAGTTATTACCTATAATAATCACTTTCTCTGCTACCCGACCGGTGTCCGGCGTAAAATAGTCAATAGTGACAGGTTTGTTCGGGTCATAGGAATCCGTACCTGATTCCTTGTTGTCATTACAGCACATCAGCACCAACGACAAAAACCCTAATAAGGGAAGAAATAGTCTTTTCATAACGTTTTTCTTTTTACATATTAAATTATTGGTTCACTAAAAATTCTTTATTGGCATATCAGCGTTATAAACGCAGGAAGATAAAACAGCACATATAATCAGGAAAAAGACATCGATTGACGAATGACTTTAGTTTTTTAAAGATTATATTAGTTTTCATTTTCATAATATTAGTTTATTTCGTTGTTATCTACAGCAAAGATACGAATGAGTGTAGATTTTACATTATAAAAATCATTCAAAAAACGTAGAGAATCATTCATAAACGATTTACACACGTTGGCTGCAAGAAACACAACTCCTTTCTTCCTCTTTAACAGGACTTTATATGAATATGAATAATATAGATCGAGTTTAATAATCTATAGAGTAGATATTCAATGATGACGGACTACCTTTATACAATGTCTCTACATTTATTATTAACGGTGCCGAATTATCGGAGTTATAGCATTGAATGACTACTTCACCCTTTTTATTCGTTTTCACATTCGGATTCCAGTATAGTGTGCGGCGAGAATCTTCCGTATAGAGAGGAGCGCCATCAGGATAAGCTAGTGAATAAAATTCCAAGGGCTCATTATATCCTTGTATATAGGTATGACGAATCCCGCGCCGGGCTTTATAAGTTTTGTTCGGGTCCCAGTCATCAATCGTAGTGATGGAGCAAACTACTACTGACGATTTCTGCAACGGACCTTTCTTCATAGTCTTTCTATCTTTCTCACCCCAAAGTGCATCTGGTCCGGAATCCGCACCTATAGCATCCTGCAAAGGCAACTCACTCAAATCTCCATCCTGCCAGCGACCACTCCAAAAATTATTTGCTGTAAATTTCGTCACTCTATTACTCTGCTTGTTCATCACAAAAACAGATTCCCCCCCTGCCTGATCATAATAAAGCATGATAGATTTAATAGCATCCACATCTTTGTCCAACACATAATCCGTTTTACCATAAGATAAAACCCCGCCGTTGACTATAAATAAAACTCTTGAGTTATTATAGTGCAGGCTCAGCGAATCACTCAATCTGAAATTAGGATTTAATTCCTTCAACAGCATAGGCAGATTGTACACCGCTTCTCCTTTATCACGCATTTTATCTACCACCTGCGTTATATTATAATAACCCAGAATCTCTTTTTCAAAGCGTTCAGTTTGCTTCAATAACAAGTTCAGACGCTTGGCGTTCACCACCACTTCATCCAGCAAATGATGATCCGGTCCGAATACAGAATCTTTATAAGCAATATCCAAGGTGTCCAACAACTGTTTCAAATCACCCGCCTCTTTCCATTCCGGATTCAGCTCATAATAATCAAGCTTCCGTAAGGAAGGCTCAAAATTACGGAACAACTTCACGACTGCCTGCTTGTTCCACTTCTTTCCCTCGTTCCGTGTCTGTATGAGAGCATCCATAGAACCGCTAAAACCATCTACCGGCGCACTAAAATACCCCAATGAATCCGTTTTTGTCATACCTGCAATAGAGACCGAATCCCTGCGCGCAAGAATACTCACCCCGACATTCCGTAACGCCTTACCGAAATAAGATTCGACCTGTCCATACAGGGTCAGCGAGGTCTCCGGAAGATACCGAGGCAAGAAAGGACGTTTACCTATCAGTCGGGAAAGGTCATACTTCCGCCAGCCACGTACCAACAGAAGGACATCCAACATTTTGAAACGTTCGGCAGACTGGTTCTCAAAATAAAAACCGGGTTGATGAATATAGCCTTTCAGATCGGAGACAAGCAACAAATCCGTATAAATGGAATGATCGTATTCCCGAAAATCAGACTCTACACCGTTGCGGATAGATACAGAAAGATTGGCCTGTACCGGACGATTCAGATGATCTCTCACTTTAATCCGGCAAGTCACCGGCTCAAAAGGACGATACAGGGCGTGATCCGTTTTACAGGCAAGGAGCATGGAAGAACGCGGCATCACATAACAAAAACGCTCGCATAACGTTTCCCCTTTCAGATTGACCAGAGATATCTGTTGCACTCCGGGCGGTAGTTCTTTAGTCGAAATCCGGAATTGGCAGTTCAATTCATCTTCAAAGTCCAGTGTCATACATTTGTAAGGTCGCCCCTGAGAAGATACAAAAACAGCCAGTGTGTCTTTCATTGCCTGTGAACTGCGGGCTACAGTGATATCCAACATTTCCCGCCGGTTATCGATTCGGAGTACATATCCTTGTGGAAGAGCTTCCGGAAGGTCAAACTGATAAGTGGAGCCTTCATAATCAATTTTTGCCACACCCGCCTTTTCTTCGGGCTTATACTCAAAGTAACCCATCCCGTCATGCAATGAACGGATATGCGCCAGTTCTTCACCACTCGGCAAAACCACTGTTCCCTCTACATCAGCAGCTCCTTTGTCACGGCTGGTGGCTTCAAAAGCTACAATCGAAGATATGCCTTTAACCAGTTGTCCACCCTCCGGAAAAAAGCGGACTGTAAACTTCTTCTCTTTATCCTTCGGCCTCTGTTTCATCGAAGCGTCCATACGATAGGTAGCTATACTCCGAGGAGTCTCTTTATCGCTCAGCCGTTTCCGATAGACGGGTAATACACGGGAAAAACAGGAAGGGTTATCAAAAGCAAGCATCCACTTTGTATAGGCACGCATTTCATAATAACCGGTAAAGAAGGTATTGTTCAAAATGATTTGTCCCGTTCCCTCCCCATCCGTAAGCTGAATAATTTGCCGCTCTACGACATTTCCCAACTGGTCCAGTAATTCTACATACAAAGGTTTGCTGATCGTCGTCGGTAAGTTTTGTTCAGCCGTCACTACATACGCTTTGAACCAAATCGTATCACCAAGGTAATAACTTGCATTATCCAAATGAAGACTCACTTTCTCGCGAGGGTACGCATCTGCGAAGTTCTGTGCATAACGGAAATATCGGGAAAAGATTGTATCGGATGACTGCGCATAAACGTTCGCTGTACACAAGATGAACAGAGTGGTAATAAAAAATGCCTTCCAGCTTTTATCATGTTCGTGTAAAGAATCAGATTCCATTTTCTGCAAGTATTAGATTCGGTTATTTGATTGATTGCAAAATTACAGTTGTTTTATTTTATTCGCTGTAAAAATCATGCAGAAAGGGTAGAAAATCATGCAATGAATCATTTGTCTATACTAAATACAATATTTATTTGTACTTTTGAGAGTGAATATCAAGGAATACATAATATCTGAAACGATGAAAACATACATTGCGGCTTTCTTCCTCCTGCTATCCGCCACATTTGTGGCAGCCCACCCTTACCTCATCCAAAGATTGGGAATAGAACAAGGCTTATCCAACAATTATGTATTGAGTATCACGCAGGACAAGCAGGGATTTCTGTGGTTCGCCACCGAAGAAGGGCTGAATAAGTTTGACGGAACCCGCTTTATCACCTACTATAAAGAGGAGCAATCTTCTTCTGTTCAAAGCATTACCGGCAACGAACTCAATGAAGTGTACACCGATCCCGTGCAGCCTGTTATCTGGATAGCCACCCAGCGGGCAGGACTCAACGCTTATAATTACGAGACACAAAGTTTCAGCGTCTACCAATATAATCCGGAAGACCCGCAAAGTCTGATAACGAACGATGTCACTCACATTACCTCATCCGTACAAGCCGGCAAAGGGTTATGGGTATGTACTTATTACAGAGGTATAGAGTATCTGGACATCGCTACCGGGAAATTCACTCATTATAACAAAAGCACAGTACCCGCCCTTCCCTCTGAGCAGACCTGGACAGCCACGGAGGCTGAGGATGGCAAACTATACATCGGACACGTAGAAGGCGGGTTGAGCATCCTCTCCCTGAATGACAAATCCGTGAAGCACTTCGTCCATGATCCTCAAAACCCGAACAGCCTTCCGGGGAACGATGTGCGTTGTATCTATAAAGATACCAACGGAAATATATGGATCGGAACCAGCAAAGGACTAGCCCTGTTCAATGCCAATACAGAAACATTTACCAACTTTCATAACAACCCGGGGAATATTCACGGAGCATTGTCAAGCTATATCTTCTCCATCAAACAACTCAAAGACAACAAACTCTGGATTGCAACAGAACTGAACGGAATCATGATACTGGACTTACAGCAAAATCAGTTTCTGCTGCCCGAACAAATACGCTTTGAGTTTATCCGCGAAGGGGACAATAACTACAGTTTGTCCAACGCCAGCGCACGGTATATTTTTCAGGATTCTTTTAATAATATCTGGATAGGTACCTGGGGAGGAGGAATCAATTTTATCAGCAATGCTCCTCCCACATTCCATACATGGAGCTATTCACCCACCCAAATGAATGAAAGTTCGCTGAGCAACAAAGTCGTTAGCAGCGTCTGCGATGACAGACAAGGAAAGTTGTGGATAGGAACTGACGGAGGAGGTATTAACGTATTCGAAAACGGAAAACGGGTGGCCATTTACAATAAAGAAAACAGAGAACTCCTGTCCAACTCGGTGCTTTGTTCGTTGAAAGACTCGGAAGGCAACCTATGGTTCGGCACCTATCTGGGCAACATCAGCTATTACAATACAAGACTGAAGAAGTTTCAGATCATCGAACTGGAAAAGAATGAGCTTCTCGACGTACGCGTCTTCTATGAAGACAAGAATAAAAAGATATGGATAGGAACTCACGCAGGGGTGTTCGTTGTAGACCTTGCCAGCAAGAAGGTGATTCATCATTATGACACCTCCAACAGCCAGTTGCTGGAAAACTTTGTACGCAGCATTGCCCAAGACAGTGAAGGACGTTTCTGGATAGGAACTTTCGGAGGAGGAGTCGGGATATATACGCCGGATATGCAACTGGTCAGGAAGTTCAACCAATACGAAGGTTTTTGTTCCAATACGATTAATCAGATATACCGGAGCAGTAAAGGCCAGATGTGGCTTGCCACCGGTGAGGGACTGGTATGTTTTCCTTCAGCCCGTAATTTTGACTATCAGGTTTTTCAAAGAAAAGAAGGACTGCCCAATACACACATAAGAGCTATCAGTGAAGATAAGAACGGCAACATCTGGGCAAGTACCAATACCGGTATCAGTTGCTATATCACCTCTAAAAAATGTTTCTATACCTACGATCACTCCAACAACATCCCACAAGGAAGTTTCATCAGCGGATGCGTTACCAAAGACCATAACGGGCTCATCTATTTCGGCTCTATCAACGGATTGTGTTTCTTCAACCCCGATATTGCCATAAACAGTCCGCAGATTCCTCCTGTGGTTATCACTAAAGTGAGAATTCCCGGACGACTCACAAGTCGGGAGAAGAACGAAACCGCTATTCCCATCTCCGAAGGAGAGATAGAATTGACTCATGAACAAAATAGTTTTAATCTTACTTTCAACGTACAGGACTATTCACTGGCCAACCAGGTGGAATATGCCTATATGCTGAAAGGACTTGAAAACTCATGGTATACGATCAACGAGCAAAACAGCGTCACCTTCCGTAATATTCCTCCCGGCAAGTATGAGTTTCTGGTAAAAGCCCGCCTGCACAATCAGGACTGGTCGGAGGACACGACCTCTCTCAGGATACATATCAACCCTCCTCTCTGGCTGACATGGTGGGCAAAACTTATTTATATTCTGATCACTATCAGCATTATTTATACTATTATCCATGCCTATAAGAAGAAAATAGACCTCGAAAGCCTCTATACGCTGGAAAAGAAAAACCACGAACAAGAACAAGAATTGAATCAGGAACGCTTGCGATTCTATACTAACATCACTCATGAGCT
>ENA-OOWO01001315-OOWO01001315.1-human-gut-metagenome-genome-assembly--contig:-NODE-1315-length-16151-cov-3.844309_pt1 | contig 16151 bp, 8 predicted proteins | sample MGYA00241579_ERZ501327 | MGnify/ENA primary metagenome ERZ501327 (study PRJEB25962, sample SAMEA2042836) | human gut metagenome | biome: human gut; feature: human-associated habitat; material: faeces...
GCGGCACGGAATTCAAAGCGGTTTCCGGTGAAGGCAAAAGGAGAAGTACGGTTGCGGTCGGTAGTATCGAGCAGGATTTCCGGGATACGTCCGATTCCCAGTTTCAGCGTAGTCTTTTCTTCCGGTGTCATCTTTTCGTTTCCTACTTGGCGTACGATTTCGTCGAGGGTTGCCGAGAGTTGTGAACCGAGGAAGCAGGAGAGGATGGCGGGAGGAGCTTCGTTCGCTCCCAGACGGTAGCTGTTGCTGGCACTCATGATGGAGGCACGCAGCAGGTCCTGGTTCTTGTATACCATCATCAGTACGTTTACCAGGAAAGTAAGGAACAGCATATTGCCTTTCGGGTTCTTTCCGGGGGCAAACAGGTTGATGCCGGTGTCGGTGCAGAGCGACCAGTTATTGTGTTTGCCGGAGCCGTTTACGCTGCTATATGGTTTTTCGTGCAGCAATACATTGAAGTGATGCTTGCGTGCGATACGCTTCATCAAGTCCATGACAAGCTGGTTGTGGTCGTTTGCCAGGTTGCAGTTTTCGAAGATGGGAGCCAGCTCGAACTGGTTGGGAGCTACTTCGTTGTGACGGGTCTTGGCAGGGATGCCCAGTTTGTGACATTCGATTTCGAGTTCCTTCATAAATGCGGTGACACGTGGAGGAATGGAGCCGAAATAGTGGTCTTCCAACTGTTGGTCTTTGGCGGAAGAGTGTCCCATCAAGGTACGTCCGGTCAGACAAAGGTCGGGACGTGCATTATATAAGGAGGAGTCTACGAGGAAATATTCCTGTTCCCATCCTAAGTTGGTAAAGACGCGTGTTACGTTCTTGTCGAATAGCTGGCAAACCTCCGTAGCAGCTTTGTCTACAGCAGCAAGTGCTTTCAGAAGCGGAGTCTTGTAATCCAGCGCTTCGCCTGTGTAAGAGATAAAGATCGTAGGGATACAGAGCGTGGTATCTACTACGAATGCCGGAGAAGAAACGTCCCATGCGGTATATCCGCGAGCTTCGAATGTATTACGGATACCGCCATTGGGGAAAGAAGAAGCGTCCGGTTCTTGCTGAATCAGCAGTTTTCCGGAGAATCGTTCAATGACTCCGCCGTCTTCGCCGAATTCGATAAAGCCGTCATGCTTTTCGGCGGTTCCGTCTGTCAGAGGCTGAAACCAGTGTGTGTAGTGGGTGACGTTGAGCGACTTGGCCCAGCTCTTCATGCCGTTGGCAATCAGGTCGGCTATTTCACGGCTGATCGGTGTACCTTTTTCGATTGCATCGGTAACAGCCTTATAGGCTTCCTTCGGAAGATACTCCTGCATCTTCTTGCGGTCGAATACGTGGCTACCATAATAATCAGAGAGTTTGTTGGAAGGGGCAGTAACTTCCAGCGGCTTCCGGTTGGAAAGTTCTTGTAATGCGTAAAATCTCATTTTTGACATAAATCGTCTTCTTTTTATCGGTTGATGGCGCAAAAATATATGTTTTTTCTGAAAGTACCCCTATTTTAAAGGGGGTATTTTCGGAAAATGATATATTTTTCTGAAGAATACCCCCTCCTTATAGGATTGATTCGTCTCTGAATCACCTTTTGTCCATCACGGCACTTTTTGATTATAACCGATTAAGAGATGGATTCCAGTATTTCCTGCTGTCCGTCCTTGTTTTTCTGTCGGTCGATTTCTGCAGCCATCTGTTTGACTAGTATTTCTACCTGCATATAATGCTTGTTTATGTTTCTGTATAGCAGCTTCATTGTAGGACTGTCCATAGCCATTTGGGTGAGGAACTGTAGATGCTTCCCCATCGATGCGTTCATTTGCATACGCGTTTTTTTGTTTAAGTCGTCCTGTATGGAGTAGGCACCGCAGGAGAGCAGGATTTCTGCCATGCCATCATCCCAAGCGTGCATGGTGAGATGGGTGAGTGCTCCCACAATTTTCTTCAGGTCTTTCAGCAGAATGTTTAGCATTTCGAATTCAGTGCGGTTTACGGAGCAGGAATCCGGGTTCAGGAGGAAAGCGAATTTAAGGTAGAAATCCTTTAATTCTTCTTTAGGAATAACAAATGAATCTTTGGAAGCCTTTATCATGCCTCCCACCGCTGGTTGAACGGTAACTTGTTTTGTTTCCATAATATAATTATGAATAAGGTGGTAGGCGAAGATTTTCTAAAATAATAAGAGCGGTTCCGCCTTTCCCGTTGCATTTCACCAGAAGGCAGTAGATGCATTAACATTCTACACGGGGGTACGGAACCGCCATATAGATATGAACGTGGACAGGCATAAAAATGCCTGCCACAATTACAAGGCAGGTTTCCAGCCTTGTGTGATTTTGAAAAAAGAGCACTACAAAGATAGGATATAAATCAGAATAGGAAAAAGAAATTCATTCTAAATTGCATATACCACAGTAAAATGCAAGGTATAAGCCTTATTTCTAATCACAAGCCAAACTCGTTTCAAAGAAAAAGGAGAATGTTGTGACTCTCTCTTTTATAAGATAACAACATTCTCCCAGCAATCTGTTTTACCGGGGGAGGCCCCCAGTTTTACCAACCGGATACCTATCTCAACTCAAATGGTACAATTCCTTTAATGTCTCTGGATGATGTTCCGATGACTGCTTCAAACTTACCCGGTTCTGCCATCCACTCGTGTTTGACATCATCGAAGAAGCTCAGGGCTTTTTTATCAATCGTCAGCGTTACAGCCTTCTCCTCACCCGGAGCCAGTTTTACTTTCTTGAAACCCTTCAATTCCTTGACAGGACGAGGCAGAGAGGATTTCTTATCGCTGACATAAAGCTGGATAACTTCCTGACCTTCACGAGTACCTGTATTCTTTACGTTGATCGTGAAAGAGATGGTATCATCGGCAGTCATCACCTTTTTGTCAGCCGAAGGTTTCCCGTAAGCGAAAGTAGTATAGCTCAATCCGTGTCCGAACGGGAAAAGCGGTTTGATCTTTTCTTTGTCTGCCCAGCGATAGCCTACAAAAATATCTTCACGATAGATTTCGTTTATGGTATCACCATTGTTCTTGGAGTATGCCAACTCTTCTTTATTCCCCGGATATTCACCCAGTTTATGTGCGCCTACGTCTTCCAGTCTTGCAGGAAAAGTAAAAGGAAGTTTCCCCGACGGATTAGCATCTCCTAGCAGTACCGAAGCAAGAGCTGTTCCGGCTTCCGAACCTAAGAACCAACCCTGAACAATAGCGGGCACTTCATTTACCCAAGGCATGGCAACCGCATTACCGGAGATATTTACGACAATCAAGTTCTTATTTACTTTTGCCAACTCGCCAATCACTCTGTCCTGCGCATACGGCAACCCAAGGGATGCACGGTCCGAATCTTCGCAATCCTGATGATTGCTCTTGTTCAGTCCACCGAAGAAAATTACGTAATCCGCATCTTTAGACACTTCTACAGCCTCAGCAAGAAGTTCATCCTCCGAACGGTCGTCTTTCAAATCTTGTCCGGTCTGTACTCCATTATATTCCCCTGTCGGGTCACCAACGTATCCACGGGCATACAAAACTTCCGCCTGTGAACCTACGCGGTTCTTCAAGCCGTCCAAAGGAGATATCTCATATTTCACTTTCAGAGAAGAACTACCACCGCCTACAGTCATCATCTTAATGGCGTTTTCACCGATAACAGCAATCTTCCTGGCTTTCTTCAAGTCAATAGGCAATACATTATCCTTATTCTGTAACAGTACAATTCCTTCTTCACCGATTTTTCGTCCGGCTTGTCCATGCTCGGGCGAAGCCAGAGAACCGAAAGGTTTATGCGGGTTCATCGAAGTGCGGAAGATCAGACGGAGGATATTACTCACTTTTTCGTCCAGTTCTTTGGTTCCGACTGTGCCGTCCTGGATCAGTTTCAGGTAAGGATGTGCCAAATAGTAATTGTCATAAGCATTCCTTGTCCCGGCAGAAAGTCCGTTTGTCCATGAACCGAACTCCATGTCCAGACCATTCGAAATGGCCTGGAAAGTATCATGTACTCCGCCCCAATCTGAAACGACGACACCATCAAAGCCCCATTCCTTACGCAGAATATCTTGCAGCAATCGCTTATTATGGCACGCATGCTGAGTCTTATAGAGCTTACCGGAGTCGGTATCTTCACTAAACGAATAAAGGTTGTAAGCTCCCATTATCGCCCAAGCACCACCTTCCTGAACAGCCGCTTTGAAAGCCGGAAGATAAATCTCATAAAGAGCACGGTCGCTCAAATGAACATTGGTGGTGTGACGGTTGAACTCCTGATTGTTTAATGCGTAATGCTTCACACAAGCAGCAACACCGTTTTCCTGTACTCCCTTAATATAAGGAACTACCATCATGGAAGACAGGTACGGATCTTCGCCCATATATTCAAAATTACGCCCATTCAACGGGGTACGGTAGATGTTGACACCGGGCCCCAGGAGAATATCTTTTTTCCGGTAACGGGCTTCTTCGCCAATGCTCTTCCCATAAAGGTAAGACATTTCGGGATTCCATGTTGCAGAAAGGCAAGTCAATGCAGGATAGGCTATACAGGAATCGTTTGTCCATCCTGCCTGATCCCACTCATCCCATAATACTTCGGGACGGATGCCGTGAGGGCCATCGGTTGCCCATACTTCGGGAATCCCCAGACGAGGGACTCCCGGTGAACTAAATTTAGACTGCGCATGAGTCATCTTCACCTTCTCTTCAAGTGTCATACGGCTCAGCGCATCTTTCACCCGTTCTTCGATAGGCTTGCTCGTGTCCAGATATACTGGTGTCTGCGCCATATTCATAGTCGGTAAAACGGCGGCTATAGACAAGCCAAGTAACGTTGCTTTAAATTTCATGTTCATAAATGATTTCTGTATTTTTACTTCTTCACAACAGAAAGAATTCCTTTATCTATCCCCTGAGTGAAATCTAACGTAAACACATAAGTAACTCCCTGTTCCAACGGAGAGGCCAATACAAGATTTTCCTCATCAACATTGAATAAGTTCCGGGTAGCCTGATCCATTTGCAGGTTCTTTTGATGAAATTGCTGATCCCAAGACTTTCCACCCAGATATTTAACACTGATATAATCGTATCGTATGCGTTCACCAATAGCCGTACTGCCTTCAGCACCAGTCTTCCCAGTAAACTGATAAACTTTCGGACTGATTTCCGCCACACAATAAGCAGTCGAAAAGTCCCAGTTAAATTCGTCCTTAATAGACGGAGAGCCCATACCATAGCCCAACAACCATACGGCACCATGCCCGTCAGCATCCAGTCCGGCTTCACTATTGCCATTCATACGTACTACTGCAAAGTATTTGCGTGTAGCATTTACCATCACCCTGTAGCTACCGGCAACCGGCAAGAACTTCAAGTGATTATCTCCGGTCTTCACCAGATAATCCGGATCAACATACCAATCATTTAGATCTTCGATGCCACCTATTTCGAGTGTCTGGTTCTGCGTCAAAGACATCTGCAATTGATACATATCGGAACTGCCTTCTTCCAGCTTCATTCCATTGATTGTAATGTCCGGTCGCGGCAAGTCTACCTGTCCTACTTTCTCTACAGTCAGTACTGCTTTGGTATTACCTTTCGTTACATCTACCGTAAACTTATAAACACCGCCTCTCTCAAATTTCTGACCTTCCTGCAACTTCAAGTTACCCGACTCTGTTATTTCAACAAGATCGCTTGTAGTAGAGATGGCATCTCCCTTAAATTCACCATTATCCCACTTGTTTATGTGGAAGAATTTAAAGTCAATATCACTTGTTTTCATAGTCACACCGGCAGTAAACGTAAGCTGATACTTCTTTGCCGTAAGTTGCGGCATACACAAACCATTCTCCGGCGTCCATCCCACTTCGTACAAAGATACCGACGGCTTGCCAATTCCATTTCCGATAGCCCAGATAGCTCCTGTTCCGTCATCCTGCAATTTAGCTGCTTCACCGTCTTTTAAAGCTATGACAGAGAAGTACTGTCTCTTACCGTTTGCTGTAATCTGATAGCTTCCGTCAATCGGCAGGAACTTCAGTGTTCCATCCTCCTGCTTTTCAAAGAAGTCCGGATCAATCCACCATTCATCATAAGCAGGCACTCCTTCGAACGTCAGAATGTCATTCTGCTTTAACGACAGTTTAACAGCATATACATCGTTTTCTACCAATTCCATTTCTTTTCCATTCAGCAATAATTTGGCAAACGGACTCGCTTCATAGTTGAAAGTATTAAACTGAATCGTATAATTGCCCGGCTCTGTATTGGAGAACGGGATAGACGTAGTAGAGCCTACTGCAATCGTATTGTCTTCCCAGCCAAAAGTTAGCTCGTTGCCGTGCTCCCCTACTTTCGGAGTTTTGATATACGCTTTCATCTTCTGCGAAAAGTCTCCCGATACGCTATAATGATACATCGATTGCCTGTCCATCCGGTACTCCTGTCCTTCTTCATCTACCAAGGTCAGATAAGGAAAGTCCGGGCGTGCCAACGTAAGTTCCGTTTCCTGTTCCGTCGTAGTAAAGTGAATATTCTGAAGGATATACTTCAATGTCGCCTTTCCGTTAGGAATATTAGCATAATAAGGAATATAAATCTTTCCAGTATAGTCGCTTCCACTTGTCTTTGTTCGGATCACCGTTTCAGATACCTGTTCTTCTCCATAGAAAAGCTGCGCTTTCAAAGTAGAAAGAGGAACGTCTACATCCGAAGCCTTGATCGTAAACGGAAGGCTGTCGCCGAAAAGGGCATCCGCATTCTCCGCCTTGATCTCCATACTCGGATTACCGGGAAGGAACTCGTCATCATTACAGGAATTCATGGATAAGATTCCCGCCAATGCCAATGTTATATAGATACTTTTTTTCATTGTCTTTATACTTTTAAGGTTCTTACTTTGACTTTGCCCAACGGTATGAAGTTACTGATTTACCGGGAACGTCATAAGCAAAATGACGTTGGCCGTCGCTGACAGTTATCTTCTTCGACTTCTCATTGTTGTTTATCAGAACAAAGGCATACGTTCCGTCCGTATTTTCGAAAGCAGAACAGGTAATACCGTTGTCCGTATAACCGGTAGTGGCGATACGCACAGCTCCCGGCTTCACAACACTTGAAAGATGAGCAATGATATAGTAGTGAGAGTTACGTATGATTGTCTTATAATCACTGTTATTGATATCTACCGCACCATAGCAAGTCTGACAACCACCTTCACGATTCGGACCACGGTCGTTATCGAGCATCAGATTCCAGACAATTACGCCCTTACACCAATTATTGATTGTTCCCAATGCTACCTCTTCCATATCTTCCATCAGACGCTTCGACAAGTCACGTCCGCTGTTCCATGTGCCGATAGAAGTTTCTGTAAACAGAAGTTCTTTCTCAGGATATGCCTGATGTATATTCAGCAATTCTTCACGGTTGCCGCCATAGTTATGGTAAGCAGCACCTGCCAGATACTGAGAAGCAGCAGCATCTTCGTAAATCTTGCCCGGATAGTTCTTCTGCGATTCGATATTGTCATAATTGTAGTTATGGTCGAAAGCATAAATCTTGGTAGACAGTCCGGCAGCTTTCATCTGAGGACCGAGCGCTGTTTTCACGAAGTCTCTTTGTTCTTCCCATTCCATATAGAGCGAAGCGGAGTTGCCACGGTTCAAAGGTTCATTTTGCGGAGTTACTGCATAAATGTCAATGCCTTCGGCTTTAAATGCCTGTATCCATTTCACAAAATAAGTAGCATAATCCTGATAATAATCCGGGTTCAATTGTCCGTTCGTCCACGAATCCAATGGTGTACGGTCTGTCAGGCTTTTCACTTTCATCCATTTCGGACAGGTCCAAGGAGCGGCAATTACCTTGATAGAAGGGTTAATGGCCAGAATCTCTTTCAGGATCGGAAGGATATAGTCCTTTTCTTCGCTCTGCAAAGCAAAGTTTTCGATCCCTTTCGTATCACAGCAGGTATATTCGCTTAACGAGAAGTCCGAACAACCGATGGAAATACGGATGTAACTGAATCCGAAACCATCTTTATCGGAGAATGTTTCCGTCAGGAAAGCATGACGGTCAGCCGGTTTCATCAGTAACAGGTTGTAACAGGTAGAACCTGTGATAGCTGCTCCGAAACCATCCATCGTCTGGTACTGTTCCGCAGGATTCAAAGTTATTGTGGTTGGAGCCAAATTGTCTTTCGGGCTGAAGTTAACCGCGTCACGGGCCAAATCACGGGTCAGACTGCTGGTTGTCGTATAAATGGCTACATCTCCGGTGGGGACAGGTACTACCGGTTTTTCCGCATCATCACTATTGCTACAAGCCGCTAATATGGTGAAGCATCCTAAAAAGGTCAGTGCTATATTTCTCATGTTTATCATAATCGTTAGTTTCTTTTTCTATTTAAATACATTATAAGCGATGTTATCTCCGGCTCTATCAATATCCGGGGTTCTGTTCAATCTTGTCATTGGCATCGATTACCGATTGTGGGATAGGCAGGCGATAAGAGTTCTTATCAAAGGCGTAAACCTGTGACTTGCGACCTGAATCTTTCGCATATACGGCGTTCATCACCTCTTCTACCTTATCCAGACGAACCAGATCAAACCAGCGTTGTCCTTCGAATGCCAGTTCCAGCCGACGTTCGTTGAGCAATGCGGTAATCATCGCATCCCGGTCTTTACGTACGGATGAAGACAATTCGCCCAATCCGGCACGTTCACGCACTTCGTCGATGATCTTAGCTGCCGCTTCCAGATCCGGCGTATCCTGCATGATCAATGCTTCTGCCTTCAATAACAGCACATCAGCATAGCGGTATTTAATAATGCTGCTATTAGCCGAACGGCATTTGTACATGAAAGGATAATTGTCCGACGGATAATAGTTGCTCCAATTACAATCATAGTAAACTACGGATTCCTGAAAGCGAATCTGATCTCCTTCTTTCTTGAAAGCATTGATCAAATCACGTGACGGAGTTACCCATTTTGCCCAAGTGAAGTTATTATTCCAGTTTACAAGGTCACGTCCGAACATCCATGTACACCAGTTACCCGAACCGGGAGTAAATTGAGCTTCCAGTATAGATTCTTTAGTATTACGGACTTTTGCATCCGTTCCGGCAGCATTCATGCCGAACAAATCGCTAAAGTCCTTCACAAGCTCAAAACCATCAGCCTTCACCTCGTCACAGTAACGGATTACTTTTGAATAGTCACGCAACGGTTTCTCTGCATAGATCTTTGCAAGAAGAGTACGGGCTACGGATTTTGTAAACAGAGTTTTGTTGCCTGCCGTATTATCCGGCGCATGCTGGATGGCAGCCAGCAAATCTTTCTCTATCTGCTGATAAGCTTCCAGTTCTGTGTTTTGTGCCGGGAAATATTGTTCATACACATCTTCGATATTTTCTGAAGTAATATCATCAGCTACTGTTGTAATAACCGGGAAATCCCCCCACAGACGTACCATATCGAACATGACCATGGCACGGAATATCATTGCTTCCGCCTTATACTGCGCACGTTCGGCAGTAGTCAAAGAGTTATCGGTCACCAAGTCAATATTACATATCAATTTATTGGCACGGGCAACGTCTTCCAGATAACGGTTCCAGTCACGTTCGAGCACAGAGTTGGAACCTTCGATGGAATTGTTCTCAAACGGAAGTACCTCAGCTCCCGTAGTTCCTGCGTACGCATTATCCGCATGCGAATCTGATATGAGCAACAAGTCCACATACCAGTGTTCCTGACGGTCGCGCATCTGATTATAGATAGTCGTCAGGTGACTTTCTACAGCCGCTTTATCTTTAAATACCACCTTTGTACCGGTATCCGTCACACCTTCGGTCACATCCGAATAAGTATCGATCGGATCGTAATTCAGTGAGCAGGAAGAAAGTCCGAACAGCAAACCGGAAGTGAGTCCATAAAATATATATCTTAGTTTCATAGTCTTTCCTTTCATTAGAATTCAACATTAATACCAAACACGTATGATCTAGAATGCGGGTATGTACCCCAGTCGATGCCTTGCACCGTACCGCTGTTGCCCCATTGGTTTACTTCCGGGTCCATGCCGGAGTAGCTTGTCCATGTCAGCAGATTGGTAGCGGTAAAGTAAGGTTGCAGACGGGTGATTCCCCATTTCTGCAGTAATTTGCCCTTAAAGTTGTACGACAAGGAAACGTCTTTCAATCTCAGGTAACTGCCATCTTCAATAAAGTAAGTAGAGTTCAGCAACTTGAAATTAGCTTTCGGCACATTGGTTATCTGTCCGGGTATCTTCCAGCGGTTCAGTACTTTGGTAGACTGATTCTTTCCATCGTACATCCCTTCTGTTTCTATACGGGAAGCATTGAAGATATCATTTCCGTAAGAGCCTTGGATAAACACACTCAAATTAAATCCTTTCCATGAGAAAGTGTTGGTCAGACCATAAGTAAAGTCCGGATTCGGGTCGCCGATATAAGTACGGTCGGAAGTCGAGATTTTACCATCACCACTCAGGTCACGATACATTAATTCACCTGTCTCAGGATCTACACCGTCACTGATATATCCGTAAAAGCCTCCTAAAGCACGTCCCGGCTCATTACGCACTACATAATCGTTGACTACATCCGCAGTTTTGGCATCATAGTACACTTTCTGCAATTCAAGTTTCGTCAATTTGTTCCGGTTGAAGGAAATATTGAAGTCCGTATCCCAGGTAAATGCTCCCCCCCGGAAGTTCTTCGAACTAATGGTAAGCTCAAAACCTTTATTAGTCATTTCACCTTCATTACGGGCGATAGAAGTAGCTGCAGCAGCACCGGCAGGCAGTGATACGTTCATCAGCATGTTCTTGGTCTTCTTGTAATAGTAGTCCATGTTAAAAGTCAAACGTCCATTCAATACTGTCAGGTCCAGACCAATATTGGTCTGAGTAGTCGTTTCCCAAGTAAGGTCAGACGTACGTAAATTGGCCTGGCTGATAGTCGGTACCGCATTCGCATAATCTGTTGTATCACCTTCAGCCGCTACCTTAAACCATTCAATACGACCGATATTATAACGTTGCAAATAAGCATAGTCACCAATACCAGACTGATTACCTGTCTGTCCCCAGCCTCCACGTATTTTAAAGTCATCAATCCACGTCAGATCAGCCATAAACTTCTCGGAAGATACACGCCAGGCAGCTGAGAACGATGGGAATACCCCCCAACGATGATCAGGATGCAACTTAGAAGAACCGTCGGCACGCAGGTTAGCCGTCAACAGGTACTTACTATCAAAATTGTAAGCTACACGTCCGAAAAATGACATAATTCCCCATTGAGAAGCACCTGTACCGGTATTATCCCAGGCAATTTTGTTCGCGGCATTCAAGGTCTGTATCAGATCATTGCGGTAGTGTGAACCGTTTATCCAACTGTTAGAGTAGTCTGAATCCGTCCACGATGACCCTGCCATTACCTCCAGACCATGTCTCTTGAAGTTCTTATTGTAAGTAAATACATTGTCGAATGTCAATACCGTATTCATATTCCGGTTGTCGGAGGCTTCACCATACTGGTTACGTCCCCAAGCAGTAGAAATCGGATCAAGAAAAGTAGTATTTACAGCATTGCGACGGTCAAGTGTTAGAGTTGATTTAAACTTCAACTCCGGCAGCAAGGTAAGCAACACGTTGCCCGATGCCAGCAAACGGTTTTCCTTATCTTTATTATTCTTCGCACGTGCCATGTTCTCCAACGGGTTGGTGATATTTCCAACTCCATAGAAGTTATTGTAATACTGGTTCGGATTTAAAGCATCCCAGATCGGAGCATATGTCGGCGTATTGATAACAGCCAATACAACGCCACCGCGATTCGCTCCTGTTCCCATCGCTCCCCCTCCGTTACTGGTATAGTCCGAGTAGGAGATATTAGCACTTACTGTCAACCAGCTACGAATCTGATTTTCAAGATTCACCCGGAAATTATAACGCTTGTAATAAGAGATATCCAGTATTCCCTTTTCATCGAGATATCCGGCAGAAAGATAGTATTTCATCTTTTCATTACCGTTAGATACTGCTACCTGATAGTTTTGCATCTTTCCGGTCTTATATGTTTCGTCAAACCAATCAGTACGGTCGGGCAGTCCATCAGGCAAGGATACCAGTCCGATTTCATCCTGTAACTCTTTATACTGCGCAGCATTCAGAGATTCTACCTTATCCGCCACCTTGTTCAAGCCAAACTGTGCTGTCAGAGATACTTTTGCCTTTCCGGTCGCTCCGGCCTTTGTTGTAATCAGAATTACACCATTGGCAGCACGCGAACCATAAATAGAAGCCGAAGAGGCATCTTTCAGAATCTGCATGCTTTCAATATCATTCGGAGATAAAAACTTAATGTTATCCACAGGAACACCATCCACTACATATAGCGGATCGTTACTTCCGTTCATAGAAGTAGTACCACGCACACGGATAGACATCTCTCCTCCCGGCGTACCGCTAGGCTGAATTACGGAGATACCGGCTGCCTTACCCTGAATAGCCTGTCCGGCAGAAACGATGGGACGTACATCAAGATCTTTAGTAGACACAGTGGAAATGGCTGTCGTAACATCTTTACGTTTTACCGAACCATAGCCGATCACAACTACTTCTTCAAGTACTTCATTGTCTTCCTGAAGTGTAACTTTCATCTGTCGGGATGCTTTCTGTTCCTGCGATTTATATCCTACATAAGAGAATATTAAAGTAGCATTGGACTGGACCGTCAATGTAAAGTTACCGTCTAAATCAGTTATCGCTCCGTTAGTTGTCCCCTTTTCCTGTACACTTACACCGATAAGCGGTTCTTTCTGTGCATCCAGCACCTGACCGGATGCAGTAAATTGTTGTGCGGATGCACTCAGAGAAAAAAATACTGCTAAGATAGCAAAGAGAATCTTGCGACTCCCCGAAAGGATTTTTCGCCTGTTCTTTTTCATGCGTATTAATTTTAAAGTTTATAATTAAGGTATGTGCTTGACAGGACTTTCGCCACTATTTCAGAAGCACAGGTCAAAAGTATAAAGAAACTGAAGTGATTTGACAATGAGGGTATAATAAGTGGATTATACAAACATACAAACCACTAATAAACAGCAAGTTAATATCAACCAAAGAGGCCTAAAAAGTGGATAGGTTACAACATCGATCAACGTATTTTCCGAACTAAATCTTCGAAATCTTCTCTGGAACCACGAGCTTTGTTTTTTACTTTCGCCCGATAATTATAAATTGTATTCACCGAATAACGGAGAAACTCTGCTATTTGTGAACTATCTTCAATACCAAGACGTATTAATGCAAAAATTCTCAGTTCGGTATTCAATAATTCATCTTTCTTCAGAATGATTTGTTCATTGTCTTGCAACAATGCATTGAACTTCTTCACAAAATCGGGAAATAAATGCAGGAAAGCAGTATCAAAGTTGGCATATAGTTCTTCCAATTCCTCATCAAGGGCATCCTGTGAGCGGGTGATTTTAAGTAATTCTGCTATCTGACCAGCAGATACTTTCTTATTTACCATACGACGATATGCATCGAGCCGATTGATATAAGTAGAGCAGAGTTTAATAAAACGGGCAATATATTCTTCCTTAATCTGGTTAGATTCAGACAGTTCTGCATTGGTAGATGTCAAACAGGCATTCATTTGCTGTAATTCTTCATTCAATTGATTCAATTGATGATTGGCTGTCTGCAGATGATTCCTTGCAACAGCCAATTTCTTCATCTGCCGGTATATATAGCCCAACGCACCAATCAGCAGCACCAGCAATGCCGTAATCAGCACTAAATACTGCTGAAGGCGGTCGTTCTGTTTCTCAATCATCGCCTGATAAGTTTTATCAATCAAAGAAAGCACATCGGCACTCTGCCAACTTCGAAGACGAGCATTATAGAATTTGGTAGCATTCCACGAGAAACGCATATATTGGTAAGCTCTCTCCATATCGCCATTCTCATAGAGCAACTGAGCCAACATCCACAAAGAAGCATGATCTTTAATAGCAGAACGAATATCAGAGATAGCAGAAAGGCAAAGATTCTGTTTCTCTCTTATTTTATCTCCAAGATATTTATAAATAAGTGAGCGATGGTAAGTTACAAGTGCATATTGAGGCGTATCGGGCTCTGCTGCCATCAGACGACGGTCGTTTATCTCCAAGGCCTCATCATACTTGTGCCGGTCACGAAACAACGTTTCGCGCATGACCATAAATTCTTCCGATTGAGGAGATAATATCGCATATAATGAATCTTTATATGCTGACGATATTTCCCGATAATAAGCAGATAACGTCTGATCTTGTGTATAAAATCCCATCTCACCATACACATGATCGAAACATGTATAATAATCAAGTATCAGATGTGAAGTTACCTTCTGTCGGTCTACTGACTTCAGGACATCAATTGATTCGGTATACATACCCGTAGAAGAAAGCAAAAGAGAAAGTTGCAGCTTACTTTCTATTTCCCGGTCAGTATCTCCCAGATTACCCGCGATACGAACATTCTCATTTAAATAGTAAATAGCGGAATCGCAAATAAAGGCTTTATATTCCTTATAGATCTGATTATTCAGATTATAGCGTTCTATGGAATTAGGAGCCACGTCTCCGGCAAGCTCTTTCAGATGCCGTATCCGCGATTCGCGCTGTACCACATAAGTGTCATGTGCCAAGATTGCCTGATCAAGGACATGCAATAGTGAATCAAGAGTTTCATCAGCCCATGAGAAAATCGGAAAAGAAGCAAACAGCAACAACAGCAAACATTTATTTTTCATTAGAGTATTAAAGTTTTGTAGGAAATATGACATTCTTCACTCAAGGTATCACTTATAAATCAGCGTCGACAAATATTCCTCCGCAAACATCTCATTGGCAACCTCCAGCAGTTGTTCTGCCGTCAACGCCTCAATACGATGGAACACTGATTCTGACGATTCATACTTATGATAGTGCAGATATGTTTTCGCCATACCTAGCGCATTATTCTCGAAATTATCAGATGCCACGCCGATCTGGCCTATCAGTTGCTTCTTCGCTGCCGCCAGCTGAGAAGATGTCATCTTCACATCCCGCATTCGCTTCAGTTCTTTATAGGTCAGTTTCAGACAGGTATCCATATCTTCGATATCCGTACCGAAATAGATACAGAAAGCTCCTGTATCGGTATAAGAAGTCAGATTGGACTCTACATTATACACCAATCCCCTCCGCTCGCGAAGCGATACATTCAGCTTACTGTTCATGCCCGGACCGCCAAGCACATTATTCAGCAGATAAAGTGCCGTACGCTTATCATCATACGCATTGTATCCCCGGCTACCAATCATTACATGCGCCTGATGAGTATCTTTAGGCACTACCAACCGTTCGGGCACATAAAGAGGAGGAGGCATACGCTGATTATCCACCGTCACTGCCGGGATATCGGACAAATGCTTTTCCGCCAGACGGATAATCTTCTTGAAATCATATTGTCCCTGAACAAAGAATACCATATTCCCCGGTTGATAAAAGCGACGGGTAAACGAGAGAACATCCTCCGTACGGAAACTCCGCAGCAGTTCCGGCTTACCGAGAATGTTCCTTCCCAACGGATGGTTACGGAAAATCATATCTTCAAAATCATCGAAGATCAACTCCGAAGGATTATCCTCATAAGACTGGATTTCGTCAATGATCACTTCCGTCTCCTTTTCTATTTCATGCTGCGGGAAAGTAGAATGGAATACAATATCTCCGAGCAATTCGAGGGCACGTTCCAGATGCCCGGTCAGGAAGGCGGCATAGACAACCGTCTCCTCTTTATTCGTATAGGCATTCAGATCGCCGCCCACATTCTCCATGCGGTTAAGGATATGCCACGCTTTCCGCTTCTCCGTCCCTTTAAAAATAAGATGTTCCACGAAATGAGCCATCCCCTGCTCATCCTCAGCCTCATCGCGCGTTCCGGCATCGATGGCAAAACCACAATAAGCTACTTTCGAGAGAGTCGGTTCATGAATTATGCGCAGGCCATTCGGCAATGTATATTCGTTGTAATGCATTGTTTTCTACTTCCTTATTGAATTAATGCCGCAAAAATACAATAAAAC
>ENA-OOWO01001317-OOWO01001317.1-human-gut-metagenome-genome-assembly--contig:-NODE-1317-length-16124-cov-1.806148_pt1 | contig 16124 bp, 10 predicted proteins | sample MGYA00241579_ERZ501327 | MGnify/ENA primary metagenome ERZ501327 (study PRJEB25962, sample SAMEA2042836) | human gut metagenome | biome: human gut; feature: human-associated habitat; material: faeces...
ATGGAAATCTTATGTCGTAAATAATTTTTCCATCTTTTATATCTACGTCTTCGGTTCCATCACTTTCAATTTTAATGCACAGCTTTTCCGGAACTGTAAGTGATACTATTGTCTCTCCTATGCAGGGAATTATGTCTTTTATGCTGTATTCCCTGAATTCTGGCACTATTACTTTTACTATATTGGCTAATATCTGCGGGTCTGCCAATATACATTTAGCATAGTCGTCTCTCATTGCTTTATCTACATCAAGCTTTGACATTGTTTCTGCAAGATGTGTGGTTACTCTCTGATACTTCATTAAACCTCCTTTTCATTGGTTATCATTTATCCACCATAGTCAGTTATTCGCACTAAAATTTTAAATATTGGAATTATATTGGCGAATTGCCATTAGATTTCATATATAGTTCCGATATGGTTGCCACATATTACTATCAAACATTATTATATTTAGATTAGATACTATATAAATAGAATACCACATATCACTATGTATTGCAATAGAATATTTAAAAAACAAAAAGGCATTGCCAGACCACTCAAATGGACTTTCCTTCCGTGCACACCTGGCCAGTCAAGAAAGCCCATACCATAGGCCCGATAATACCTCTCTTTATTAATTACATTAGGTGATTGCGGTTACTTGTGTTCACAGTACAAATAACAATCAATTTTGCTGAGTTTCGCAAACGCCTATTAATTACATAATTATGCCAATGACCCTCTCTTAAGCCATCTTCCACTAACAAACCTTGCAACAAAGCATACTGACCTTGCTGCCCAGTCAATGAACATTCCTATCCATACGCCAAGAACTCCCATTCCAAGCATTACGCCAAGGACGTAGCTGCTTCCGACCCTGAACAGCCACATCGAGATAATACTTGCTGTCATTGTGAATTTTACATCTCCCGCCGCTCTTAATGGATTGGATAATGTAAATGAAAGCGGCCATATAAATAATGAAACCACATTAAAGCATCTTAAAATCATTACTGTAATCTGTGTTGCCTCACCTGATAAGTTAAACCACGAAGCAATAAATGGTGCTAAGAAGAATAATGGAATATTACATATCCAGTCGCCGAAATACGCACATTTAAGCACTTTTTTAGTATACATTTTTGCCTGTTCTTTCTCACCGGCACCTATGCACTGTCCAACAACTGTGATAAGTGCAAGTCCCATAGATGAAGCCGGAATATTTGCAAAATCGATAACTGTATAGCCAACCGAATTAGCGGCTGTAGATGCTGTTCCAAATGTTGCAACCATACTTACAACCATAAGCTTTCCTATCTGGAACATACCATTTTCTATGCCTGATGGAATACCTATTGTCAGAATCTTCTTTATATATATCCAGTCTGGAACAAAATATTTTATATGATCTATTCTTATCGGATTAGTCTTTCCGCATACAAGTACTGTCATAACTATTCCAGCTGCAACACGGCTAAGTGCTGTTGACAGTGCAACACCAGCTACACTCCACTTAAATACGAATACAAACAAAGCATTTCCAGCTACATTAATCACATTCATAAGTATGCTTATATTCATACTTACCTTACTGTTGCCTACGCTCCTGAATATTGCAGCTCCTGCATTGTACATTCCAAGGAAAGGATATGAAAGGGCTGTTATCACAAAATATAACACAGCACAATCCATAACTGAATCTTCAACAGTTCCGAATATCACCTTAAGTAATGGTCTTGTAAATGAAACTGAAAATGCTGTCATTATAACTGAAAATATTAACAAAACAGTTTCAAGCTGTGCTCCTGACTTTCTCGATTCATCATCCCTGCCTTTACCTATATACTGACTGCAAACAACAGCGCCACCTGTCGCAAGTGCTGCCATAACCTGTATGATAAGCCTGTTGATATTATCAACAAGTGCAACTCCTGCAACTGCCGCTTCTCCTGACTGTGATACCATAAGTGTGTCAACAAGTCCAACAAGCACTGCAAGAAGCTGTTCAAACATGAGCGGAATTATAAGCTTCCTTAAATCTTTACTACTAAACAACATATGTTTACTCCATCTATATTTTCATTTTATGGTGTAAGTGTTAATTGCACAACTATTCTGCACAGCTTATATTAAAGAGCTGCAGAATATGCCTTTAACCCCATCACCAATCATACATTTATCACACAAAAATTCGGTCAGAACGTACTTTTAACATTCTGACCGAATATAATAATTACATTATCAGCTGTAATAAACATCTATAAACCAGTTATCTAAGCTTCTAACCAGCCTGTTAACCATCAGCAATATTAGTCTACTGTGTAAATCCAGCCCTTAGGAGCTTCGATTCTACCCATCTGGATACCTGTAAGAGTTTCATATAACTTCTTTGTAACAGGTCCCATCTCGTCCATACCACTTGGTAAGCAGATTTCCTTGCCGTGATCAACTATCTTTCCTACAGGAGAGATAACTGCTGCTGTACCGCAAAGACCACATTCAGCAAAGTCCTTAACTTCATCAAAGAGAACTTCTCTTTCTTCAACTTCAAGTCCAAGGTATTCCTTAGCAACGTGTACTAATGAACGTCTTGTAATAGATGGTAAGATACTATCTGACTTAGGTGTTACAACCTTGCCGTCCTTAGTAACAAAGAGGAAGTTAGCTCCACCTGTCTCTTCAACCTTAGTTCTTGTAGCTGGGTCAAGATACATATTCTCAGCATATCCTTCTGCGTGAGCTGTAACGATTGCGTGAAGGCTCATTGCATAGTTAAGACCAGCCTTGATATGACCTGTTCCGTGTGGTGCTGCTCTATCAAAATCTGAAACCTTGATTGTAAGTGGCTTAGCACCGCCCTTGAAGTATGGTCCAACAGGTGTTGTAAATACTCTGAACTGATATTCATCAGCAGGTTTAACACCTATAACTGGATTGCTTCCGAACATATATGGACGGATATAAAGTGATGCACCTGAACCATAAGGTGGTACCCAGTCCTCATTAGCTCTTACTGTTTCAGCAATAGCTTCTACGAACTTATCTTCTGGGAATACTGGCATTTCAAGTCTTCTACAGGAATCTGCCATTCTGCTTGCGTTCATATCTGGTCTGAAAATAACTGTGTGACCATTCTCTGTTGTGTATGCCTTCATACCTTCAAAACATGACTGTGAATACTGTAATACACCAGCACATTCGCTGATAACGACTTTATCATCATCTGTGATAACACCGTTATCCCATGCTCCATTCTTATAATTAGCTACGAATCTCTTATCAGTCTTTACATAGCCAAATCCTAAATTAGACCAATCAATATCTTTCTTTGCCATAACTTTATACTTCCTTTCGTATTCGACAGTCTACTCACCCTACTGTCAGGAGCTTCTGCAATACCAACCATAAATGTCTGCTTTGCTGTAAAATGTCCTTACAACACCGCTGACAACCAGTAAATACGCTGACCCCTTGGCATAACACTCTTTCTTTGGTGTTTACTATAATGGATCCCATCGATTAATTAAATTAGGGATATTTTATACCCACATTTTATATAAGTCAATAAATTTTGCCTATCTAATAATTTCACAAGTATATTTTTTATGTATTTTACAGCTTTTTGAGCCGCGCTATTAGTCCAGCGCCGCTTCGCCGCACTGGACACGCGGGCGTTCGCCCTATCAGACATAATGCAAAGCCACAATTTTGTGCAAGCACAACTGTGTCTTTACATTATGTCTGGCACGGCTCATTGCTTTCGCGATCATTCATAGCTTGTAATCTGTGTGTAGAAGTTATCGTAGTCTGTTCTGCCTTCTCCTGTGAATGCGATTGCTGTTCTTGGGTGCTGGTTAGCATTTCCTGTAATCATATACTGGACGTCACACCCCCATACAACTCCGGCTTTCTTAAGTGGAACCATATGATTTTCAATAAACTTAAGAACTGGTGAAATTCTGTACTTTGGATTTCTTAAGAAGCCCATAAGAAGCTCTGTATAACAGTTACCTGCACCTCTGCCCATTCCGCTCATTGTAACATCAAGATAGCTTACACCTATTGTGCACGCCTCAATAGTATTGGCAAATGCAAGCTGCTGGTTATTGTGTGCGTGTATACCAACTCTCTTTCCGTATTTTTCAGCAATCCTGATATATTTATCTGCAAGTCTTCTTATCTGTTCAGGATAAAGTGAACCGTAGCTGTCTACAAGGTAGATTACGCTTGCCTTGCTCTGTGCAGCAAGAAGTTCAAGTGCAAGGTCTAACTCATTCTCACTTGCTGTAGAGATAGCCATAATATTAATAGTAACTTCATATCCCATATCTGCACAGTAATTAATCATCTCTATAGCCGCAGGTATAGTATTAATATATGTAGCTACCCTTACCATATCTATAACACTTTCAGACTTAGGAATTATATCCTTCTTGTAATCAGTTCTTCCTACGTCTGCCATAACAGAAATCTTTAAGTCTGTATCATTATCACCAACGATAGCTCTTATATCTTTCTCATCGCAGAACTTCCACTTGCCGTAATCCTCAACCTTAAAGACTTCCTTCGATGCCTTATATCCAAATTCCATATAATCAACACCTGCGGCTACATTTGCCTTATACAAATCGCGCACAAAATCTTCGCTGAATTCAAAATTGTTAACAAGACCTCCATCTCTAAGTGTACAATCAACGACCTTAATATCTGGTCTGAATGATACTAACTCGCCTTTCTGTTCCATAGTAATCCTCCATTCTTTCCCGGTAAAAGCTAAGAAAATAATTCGCGCACCGGGTGTTCTCAATCTAGTATCAGTGTGCAGGAAAAGATTGCATATGCCTGATATGCTTCTGCACACGCTTTATTATGCTTTAAAGCGTTACACTTTAAAGTGCTAAATTGTCATTATTATACCACTATATTTAATTTTGTAAAGTACTAATTGCATCTTCCATAATATCCATCATATCTAAAAGTCCGTTAAGGTATTCTTTCTGGCTTGTAAATTTTCTTTTAGTAACTGTCCATATAAAATGTGGCACTCCATTTACTTTAAAATCCAAAGCCCCACCGAAGCTTTCAAGAAGTTTAGGAATTGCATCAGAATCTATATCAGCCTTAGGATATATATTCATAACTGTTCTCCAGTTAGATGCACCTCCTGCCGGATTAGCGGCAGTTTCGCCCTTAATCTCCATAATTCCTATCTTATGTGCCTTGCTCTTTATAAGTGCTACCATCAAAAGATTAGAAGCACACGAAGGAATACTTCCATATCTGTCTGAGAGTTCATCTTTCATATCTGACAATTCTTCCCTCGTTTCAAGTGCTGCAATCCTTTTATAGATATCTAATTTCTGGTATTCGCTCTTAATATATGAAGCTGGAATATATGCATCAACTTCCAGATCAACAGTAGTCTCAAAACTGTATTCGTTCTTTATGCCCTTTAAGTTATTGACTGCCTGATTAAGCATTTTACAATACAAGTCATAACCTACTGCCGCCATATGCCCGTGCTGGCTCTTTCCAAGCACATTTCCTGCACCTCTTATCTCAAGGTCTTTCATAGCAATCTTAAAGCCCGAACCAAGGTCAGAGAATTCCTTTATAGCACTTAATCTCTTCTCTGCAACCTCGGATATCATCTTATCCCTTTTGTACATAAGAAAAGCATATGACGTTCTTGTACTTCGTCCAACTCTTCCCCTTAACTGGTAAAGCTGGGAAAGCCCGAACTGGTCAGCATTTTCTATAATCATAGTGTTACAGTTAGGTATATCCATACCTGTTTCTATAATTGTCGTAGATACAAGAACATCTATCTCTCCATTGACGAACTCATACATAATCTTTTCAAGCATACGCTTATCCATCTGTCCATGTGCATACGCAACAACCGCATCAGGAACAAGATTTTGTATATACTCAGCACGTTCCTCAATGTCCCTTACCTTGTTGTATACATAATACACCTGTCCATTTCGTGCAAGTTCTCTTGTAACCGCCTCTCTTATCATCTCATCATTATGTTCTGTAACAAATGTCTGTATCGGATGTCTGTCCACCGGCGGCTCTTCAAGAACACTCATATCCCTAATACCGACAAGGCTCATATGAAGTGTTCTTGGAATAGGAGTTGCACTTAATGTAAGAACGTCTATGTTGTTCTTTAATTCTTTAATCTTTTCTTTATGTGCAACACCAAAACGCTGTTCCTCATCAATAATAAGCAGTCCCAGATCCTTAAACTGCACATCCTTTGACAATACACGGTGCGTTCCTATAACAACATCTATCGTGCCATTCTTAAGCCCTTCAATCGTCTTTTTATTCTGTGCACTTGTCCTGAAGCTTGACAACTGACCGACATTAACAGGAAAGCCTTTCATTCTCTCCTCAAATGTTGAAAAATGCTGGCTTGCAAGCACTGTTGTGGGAACAAGGTAAGCCACCTGCTTGCCGTCCTGAATAGCCTTAAATGCAGCTCTTATCGCAACTTCTGTCTTTCCATATCCGACATCGCCGCATATAAGTCTGTCCATAACCCTGCCGCTTTCCATATCCTTCTTGGTATCCTCAATGGCATTAAGCTGATCATCCGTCTCCTCATAAGGAAACATTTCCTCAAATTCCTTCTGCCATACAGTATCCTGTGAAAATCTGTAACCCTCAACCTTCTGCCTTATCGCATAAAGCCTTACAAGCTCTTTAGCCACTTCCTCAACTGCCCCTGTAACCTTGGCTTTTGTCTTCTTCCACTCAACACCACCAAGACTGTTAAGCTTAGGCTTTTTCTCCGTATCCTGATTAGCGTACTTCTGCAGACGGTCAAGCTGTGTTGCAAGCACATATAGATTGCCGTTATTCGCATACGCAATCTTAATATAATCCTTCTCAACACCTTCTACCTGTATCTTTTCTATTCCCTTGTATACACCAAGTCCGTGGCTCTCGTGCACAACATAATCACCTATATTAAGTTCGTTAAAGCTGGCAATGTTCTTTCCATCGTGCTTTTTCTTCTTAAGCTTCTTCATCTTTCTTGCACTGAATATATCATTCTCTGCAATAACAACAAATGAAAGAACAGGATACTCAAAGCCTTTATGCAGGCTCCCATATGTCACTATAATAAGCCCGCTTCCGTAATCCTTATTAAAATCCTCGCTGTAAAAGCTGGCAATTCCAAGCTTTCCAAGATCATCAACTATTCTTAATGCCCTCGTTCTTGAACTGCATACAAGTATTGTTGTATATCCATTTTTCTTGTACTTTTCCAAATCCTTAGCCAGATACTCAAAACTGTTATTATATGAGCTTATGCTTCTTGCCGTGATGTACATAGAATAATCTATCTCAAAGCCCTCAGGCTTATAATCAAGTGTCGTTAATATAAGCTTTTTATTATTCCTCAAATCACTGATAATCTCATTCATAGCCTTGACCTTATTAGTCTGGCTTGGAAGCACATAACCTGCAGCAAGACGGTTCTTCATACTCTCATTATATTCATACAATGTCAGCTCATTACATTCTTTCAGCCTGTTAGGCTCATCTAACACAACAAGAGTATTCTCCTCCGGAAAATACTCTGCCAGTCCAACTGTATCTGCCACAAGTGTATCTGTGAACTTCTCATAATTACCGGTACGCTCGACATCTGCAACAAGCTTGTTAAGATTATTGCCCGCCTCAATCTGCTCCTTTGTACGCTTTCTCTTACCATAATCAAAACACTCAAGCTGCCTGTCACACTCTTCCTTAATATTGTACAGACCATTTTTTAACTCATCTTCTGTAAATATATATTCAGTAGCCGGGAAAATGCTGTAGCTTTGTAGCCTTTCAATCGACCTCTGGCTCTCAACATCGAACATTCTTATAGAATCAACTTCCGTATCCCACAGCTCAATTCTAACCGGTGCTTCATCTGTGTATGAGAAAATATCTATAATTCCACCACGTATTGCAAACTGTCCCTTGTCCTCCACCATTCCAGTACGCACAAAGCCCATAGCCACCAGCTTCTTTGCCAGCTTCTCTGGTTCTATTTCGCTGGAATAATCAAGGGTTATAACTGCCTCCTTAAATCTTTCGACAGGTATGAGCCTGTCTGCAATTCCGTCCATAGTTGTAACAACTGTAAGCACACCCTCGCCTGTACTGCTATGGTTGATTATGCGGCTTATACACCTTAATCTCTCACCTGTAATCTGGTTGCCGTGCACGTCCGCACTATAAAATATGGCATCCTTGGCCGGATAATATATTGCTTCTCTATTAAAAAATGAAGCATCATCACACATTTTTCTTGCTTTTGCTTCATCACTTGTAACAATAAGCATATACTTATATCCTGATGCTATTGCACTTGATATGTGCACCTTCTGTGTATCAATACAGCCGCTTATAAGCACAGTTCTTCCGCCGTCTTTGCCAAGCTCTTTATTTAATTGTTCAACTGCCGCCGTATTATTTACAGGGTCAAAAAATGTGTTCAAAATATCTGCTCCTTATCCATTGAATTTATTCATTCCACTTTCAATACCTTCTGTCATTATGCACTCTACTGCCTCACAGGCTCTCTTAGTTCCCTCTCTTAAAGCTGGATAAAGTTCCTCCGGAAATCTTCCAAGAACCCAGTCAGCAAGATCCCAGCCCTTTGGCTTATCCCCAACTCCGAATTTAACTCTCTTAAACTGGTCACTTCCAAGGTGTGCAATTATGCTCTTAATTCCATTGTGTCCGCCTGCACTTCCCTTTGGACGGAGTCTTAACCTTCCCGGTTCAAGGCTTATATCATCAAATATAACAATTAAATCATCTATATCTGCCTTGTAATAATCCATAACTTCTCTTATACACTCGCCTGAATTATTCATATAAGTCATAGGCTTTACAAGAATTACTTTATGTCCTTCTATAACACCTTTTCCTATAAGACCTTTATGTTTAGATGTGTCTACACTTATATTATATTGGTCGGCAAGTTCATCTATGCAGGCGAAACCAACATTGTGTCTTGTTCCTGCGTATTGTGCTCCTGGGTTGCCTAATCCTGCTATTATATACATATTTTGTTCCTTCCTTTGGTGGGGATTTATAATTATTTTATATTGTACAGATTTTGGGGAGGTTATTCAATGTATTATTGAATATATTATTGGGTGTATTATTAGGTGTGCTGGAAAAATAAACTGCCATCAGGTTAGTAGACTGATGGCAGTTATTTCATTAAGATACTTTTTCGTCTGGGTGTTCTATATGACCTGTGATTTCGCCGTCATAGATTTCGTATATCTCATCTGAAAGATAGTTAAGTTCTTCTGTGTCGTGGCACGCAATTATTATAAGTGAACCATTGGCTTTAAGCTCATCTAAAAGTCCCTTTATAAGTCCTGCTCCTGCCTCATCAAGTGCATTGATAGGCTCATCAAGAATAACTATATCAGGGCGTTCCATTATAGCCGCCGCAATTCCTAATCTCTGCTTCATTCCTAATGAATATTTCTTAAATGTTCTCTTATCGTCCGGGTCAAGTCCGACCTTTCTTATAGCATCTCTTATCTCATCATCACTAATACGGTTCTGGATAGATGCAAGTATCTTTAGGTTCTTAAAACCTGTATAATTGCTTATAAATGAAGGATTCTCAATTAAAATCCCTATACTTGGCGGAAATGAAATGTGCCTGCCAAGCTCCTTATCGTTAATGTATACCTTTCCTGATGTTGGAAGTATAAGCCCGCTTATAGCCCTCATAAGCATTGTCTTACCTGAACCATTCTTACCTTTAAGTCCTATAACTTTCCCGCTCTCTAGTGTCAGGTTAATATTCTTTAATACCTCAGCACTTTTGAATGACTTGCAATAATCTTCAAGTCTTACCACTGTACCCATATGCGTACCTCCTCATTACTCTTTTAAAGTTATTCACTATTATAATCATTTAACATTAAAATCACTTATAGCTTTATTTATAATAACACTTTTTAAGCTAATTGTATATACACAATGTACATGTATACACTAATAATCTGTCATTAATATATAATTATAAATTCATTTACATTACAGCTAATCGTGTGTAATATTATTATATAATGATACCAGAGTCAAAGGGTCTAAACCCGCATAAGCTTGCTCATAGGTGGGGGCTTTTGACCCCAACATCATATAATGCAGATACTAAAAATATAAAAGCTATTATTCCTTAGCAAAATAACTTTTTTACCTATAGCACACCCAACACCGAAAGAGGTATTCTATGGCTTCAAGATTTGAAATATCACAGCAGATTTATAATTCAGCCTATGCTATGCACTCTGCCCATTCACATTCATATTATGAGCTTTATTATCTTATGAATGGCTCGTGCAATATGTTTATACACGATAATACATACCGTATGGAAGCTGGCACAATATTGTTTATTCCTGATAACGTGCTTCATAAGACCACTTATCTTAATAACGCTTATCACGAACGCCTTTATATAGAATTCACTGACGATTATATAAGCGACCTTATCGACATACTAGGCTTTGAACAGTTTAAAGATACATTTTATATGCACTTCTTCTCAATACCGGATAATCACAGGCACGAATTCCTATCTATATTCAGTGTTCTGATTAACGAAAGACAGAACAGTAATGCTCTTTCACCCTGTGTATACAAGAATTACCTGCAAAATCTGTTAATACTGCTCTGCCGGTACTGTGATAACAAGCCTGCTTCCCCTGCAAGCCTTGTCGATACTGTATCCATCGCAGATGTATCCGTACAAAAGGCTATGAATTATATTATGCTTAATTATAATAAAGATATTACACTTGATGAAATAGCTGATATGCTTCATCTGAACCCATCTTATTTTTCTAAAAAGTTTAAAGCTGTTAACGGATTTGGATTTAAGGAATACCTCAATACAATAAGAATTAACCATTCTGAGCAGCTTCTTTTAGAAACGGATATGAGCATAACAGAGATTGCACTTGAATGCGGTTATGATAACAGCAACTATTTTGGTGATGCCTTCAAACACCTCAACCACTTATCGCCAACACAATTCCGCAAAGCAAAGGGTAATAAATGAATATAGTGCGAGTGTGCATCCCCGGCACATAAAAATAACTAACAAAGCCTCCAGTGTTATATACACCGGAGGCTTTTATTAATTATTTAATATCAAAATGGCATTAATAATATGATGGGCTGTCCTCAATAACTATCTTAACACCATTCTCGCCAACATATCTTGAGTTAGCTTTTATAGTGCTGTTGCTTTCAACTATGCAGTTCTCAATATAAGCATTATCACCTATATAAGCATTATTCATAATTATTGAATTCTTAACAACTGCGTTATTGCCAATATATATCTTCTTGAACAGCACTGAATTCTCAACTGTACCATTAACGATACAGCCACAGGATACAAGGCTGTTAGAAACATTTGCCCCATAATTATACTTAGCTGGTGGCAGATCCTCAACCTTAGAATATATATCCGGATACTGCTTGAAGAAGTAATCTCTTACATCTCTCTTTAAGAAGTCCATATTAGTCTTATAATACGAATCTACTGATGATATATTATTCCAGTATGTATCAAGCATATAGCCATATATCTTCTTGATATTTCTGTATCTTACAAGAATATCCCTTACAAAATCGTATCTGTCTTCTTCAGCAGCTTTCTCAAGAAGTTCAATAAGAAGCCTTCTTCTTACAACATAGATACCTGTTGATACTGTTGAAAGATTAGTCTCTAACGGCTTCTCATCAATATCTGTTATACGTCCCTCGTCTGTAAGTGCAACAACTCCGTATCTTCCAATATCTGCTCTGTTATCAAGCTTCTTTACGACAACTGTAACATCTGCCTTCTTCTCAATATGATATTGAAGAATCTTGTTATAATCAAGCTTATATATTCCATCACCAGAGGCTATTACAACATATGGCTCGTGGCTTGACTTTAAGAAATCTATATTCTGATACAATGAATCTGCTGTTCCTCTGTACCAGCTGCTGCTCTCAGCAGTGATAGTAGGTGTGAACACATAAAGTCCACCCTGTTTTCTACCAAAATCCCACCATTTAGATGAGCTTAAATGCTCATTAAGTGAGCGTGCATTATACTGTGTTATTACTGCAACCTTCTGGATATGCGAATTCGACATATTACTAAGTGCGAAATCTATTGCTCTGTAGCTTCCTGCAACAGGCATTGAAGCAATAGCTCTCTTATTAGTCAATTCGCGCATCATTCTGTTATTACCACCTGCTAATACTATACCTATTGCTTTCATTCAACTTCACCTGCCTTAATAATAATTCCTCCGCTTGGCAACAATCCATCTGGATAATCTTCAACAGTTGTAACACCTGATATAGCTGTGTTCTTTCCAACCTTAACTCCATCAGGAACAACTGAACACTCACCAATTGTTACAAGTCCAGAATTATATATCTTAGGAAGTTTAACATTAGGTACTTCTTCTCCTACACCAAGCTCTACGTTGTCACCTATAACAACTTCCTCTGCAATTATTGACTTATTAACGATTGTATTCTTACCAATAACAGAATTATTCATAATAATTGAATCTCTGACTACGGCACCTTCTTCGATAGTAACACCAGAACCTATTACTGAATTATATATTCTTCCATATACTTCTGTTCCATCACCAATAATACTCTTCTCTATAAATGTATTATCCGCAATATACTGTGGTGGAATTGTATCTGTTCTTGTATATATCTTCCAGAATTCTTCATAAAGATTAAATACAGGAATAATATCTATAAGTTCCATATTAGCTTCCCAATATGAGCTTAATGTTCCTACATCCTTCCAATAACTGTTATATTCGTATGCAAATATCCTCTTATTATTATTGAAGCAATACGGAATTACATGCTTACCAAAATCACATTCCTGCTGATCCTTAAGCTTAATAAGTGCGTCCTTTAATACACTCCACTTAAATATGTAGATACCCATTGAAGCAAGATTGCTCTTAGGATTAGCTGGCTTTTCTTCAAATTCTGTTATTCTGTTGTCTGAATCGGTAACAACTATACCAAATCTGCTTGCTTCCTCAATTGGAACAGGCATAGCTGCAATTGTAATATCGGCATTATTAGCCTTGTGATAATCTAACATTATCTTATAATCCATCTTGTAAATATGGTCGCCAGATAATATAAGAACATACTCTGGATTGTACTGTTCCATATATTCAAGATTCTGGTAGATAGCATTAGCAGTTCCTGTATACCATTCACTATTGGTACTCTTCTCATATGGAGGAAGAACTGTTACACCACCTACATTACGGTCCAGATCCCAAGGAATACCTATTCCGATATGGGAATTAAGACGAAGGGGACGATACTGTGTAAGGACACCTACAGTATCAATTCCTGAGTTAATACAGTTGCTTAATGGAAAGTCTATTATTCTGTACTTACCACCAAATGCTACTGCTGGTTTCGCAACCTTAGCCGTCAGAACACCTAGTCTGCTGCCCTGTCCACCGGCTAACAGCATTGCTATCATTTCTTTTTTAATCATGCTACCACCTCTGATGTTTATTTTACTATCTTAAGTTGTATAAATTATATCATATATTTTCCATTAAGTAAAAATAATTTTGCATTTTTTTGATAATTTTTCGTACAATTTCTTAATCAGTATTTTTTATGTACTTAACAACAAAACAATTTGAAAAAAAAAGCTTTTAGGCATATAATCTTACTTGAATTAGTTTAAGAAAGGAAATTCCTATGTTTACAATTGATTTTAATACTCCAATACATGTACATTTTATCGGAATCGGCGGAATAAGCATGAGCGGTCTTGCAAAGATTCTTCTTGATCGTCATTTTACCGTATCCGGTTCTGATGCACATATATCAGATTTAACAACTGAATTACAGCAGGACGGATGTATAATCTCTTATCCACAGTCTGCTGACAATATCACAGGTGACATTGACCTTGTTGTATACACAGCCGCAATCCACCCTGATAATCCTGAACTTAAAGCTGCTGTTGATGCTGGTATCCCAACACTGACAAGAGCTGAGCTTCTCGGACAGATTATGAAGAATTACCATACCGCAGTAAATGTAGCTGGTACTCACGGTAAGACTACTACAACTTCTATGATTACTGAAATTCTTCTTGCTGCTGATGCTGACCCTACAATCTCGGTAGGAGGCATACTTAACAGCATAGGCGGTAATATAAGAGTTGGACGTTCTGACCTTTTCGTTACAGAAGCCTGCGAATACACTAACAGCTTCTTATCATTTAACCCTACTATCAATATTATACTTAATGTCAAAGCTGACCACCTTGATTTTTTCAAAGACCTTGATGATATACGTCATTCATTCAAGCTTTTTACTGAAAAGCTTCCATCTGACGGAACACTTATCATCAACTCAGACATAGACAATTATGAATATTTTTATAAGGATACTGACTGTGAAGTCATAACATTTGGTTCTGACCCTGAAAAGAGTATGTATAGTGCAACAAATATCACTTACGACAAATATGGCTGCTGTTCATATACTCTTCTTATTAATAAAGAAGATAGTGGAACAATTGAATTATCAGTTCCTGGTCTTCACAATGTATACAATTCACTTTCAGCTGTAGCTGCAGCCTTTAAGCTTGGCATAAGCATAGACAATATCAAGGCCGGTCTTAAGCATTTCACAGGTACTAACCGAAGATTTGAAAAGAAAGGCGAATTCAACGGTGTCACCGTAATTGATGATTATGCACACCACCCTGATGAGATAACAGCTACCCTTAATTCAGCTAAGAATTATCCACATAATAAAATATGGTGCGTATTCCAGCCACATACTTATTCCAGAACGATCGCATTCCTTGATGATTTTGCTAAGGCATTAAGTCTCTGTGATCATGTGATCTTAACTGATATCTATGCAGCCAGAGAGAAAGATACTGGTATCGTAAGTTCCAAAGATATCGTGGACCGCATGGCTGATTATGATGTAGATGTACACTATATTAAGGAATTTGATGACATTGAAAAATTTATTTTAAAAAATTGCAAAAAAAATGATCTGTTGATAACTATGGGCGCAGGAAACGTCGATTCTATCGGAAATTCTCTCGTAAATAGATAGTTATCCACATTATCCACAGACTTGTACACAATTGTTGATAAACAAATCTGTGGATTTCTTTTGTCCTTTTCCACAATTGTAAAATCTATGTAAATGGCTTATTTCCATTGTTTTACGATTTTTGTCCACATTATCCACATTATCCACAGACTTGTACACAATCAGGGTGTGGATTTCCCTGGTATTTACAATTTCTCCAATCTGCGTTATAGTCAGATTAACGATAATAAAAGAAGGAGAGATTGCCATGAATTACATTAAAGTAACAACCACATATCCAACCGGTGGAACGCTGCTTCCAAACGCATTTGTTGATAATTATATGATCCGTGCGAACGGTGAATACATCAAAGTGTATATTTATCTTCTGCGTATGGTTTCTGACGGTGCAAACTTCAGCATTCCTTGTCTTGCAGATGTACTGGAACTTACGGAGCGTGATGTTACTCGTGCGTTAAAATACTGGGAGAAAGAATCCCTCTTACGCATGGAGCTTAAAGACGGCGAGATCAGTTTTATAGAGCTTCTCCCTGTCAGTGGCAATCCACATTCTCCTGCACAGACTACAAAACAAGAAGACACAGCCCAAGCTACTTCTTCAGCAGCTTCTAAGACTACTGTGAAGGATCAGACGATCACTGGTGCTGAACCGATTCCTGCCATGAAGACGCTTTCTCCTGCAGAACTTCAGCGTAAGAGCGAAGATGAGCGTTTTTCTTATCTTCTCTACGTATGTGAGATGTTCTTAGGAAAGCCATTAACTTGTACGGATATGAACACTTTACTTTACATGTACGAAGATCTTAGAATGTCATGTGAATTGATCGAATATCTTGTAGAGCATTGTGTATCAAATGGTAAGAAGAGTTTCCGTTATATGCAGTCTGTAGCGATCAACTGGTACGAAGCAAATATCAAAACTCCTGAAGAAGCGAAAGCGTACAGCAAGA
>ENA-OOWO01001320-OOWO01001320.1-human-gut-metagenome-genome-assembly--contig:-NODE-1320-length-16069-cov-2.262895_pt1 | contig 16069 bp, 15 predicted proteins | sample MGYA00241579_ERZ501327 | MGnify/ENA primary metagenome ERZ501327 (study PRJEB25962, sample SAMEA2042836) | human gut metagenome | biome: human gut; feature: human-associated habitat; material: faeces...
GCTGAAGAAATTATTATGAATAAAGCAACATCTATTGGTGCTCAGGCATTTTATAACTGCAGTAATTTGAAAACGCTGTATATTCCGAACGCAACAGGACTTGCCAATGATAATTTTAATGGTTGTACTAATATAAAGTTAATTTTTGCACCTAAAATAAAATCTTTAAGACTTTCCATTCCGAGCAACGTGACTATATATGCTTATAGGCTTACAAGTGCAAGTTTACCACAAAAATATTTAGAATATAAATATACCATTATAAGCCCTGAATATGAACCTTGGATGAATAATATACCTGAAAAATATCAAAGCTCAATAACACATATAATCAGCGATGATATTGCTCAAAGCAAAGGTGCTCAAATCAGAACAAAAGATAATGGCTTGCGATTTGGTTTTGCATTTGATGAAAACAGTATAGGCTTTGATTTCAAAAAATATGCTGAAAATATTGAATATGGTTTTGTCTACACATACAAATCTCTAAACGGATTAAATGATTTCCAAAAAAATGATTCCTTGAGAGCAAATGATAGTACTGTCTATACAAAATCTGCAAATAAAAGAAATGTTGAAGGAACTGTTTCAACATATAATGCAGTATTTACCGATATCCCTGCGGAAAGTGCTGCTGACGGTATATCTGTTCGTTCATACTTTTGTATTGACGGAATGTATTTCTATTCACCTGTTGTAACATACAGCCTTTCGAGTGTGTCAGATTATAGCGATAACAGCGAAGCCGACAACGATATTAAATATGACCATATTCACAGCTACGTTAAGAAAAATATCGGTCCATTTTGTGCAACAAAGGGCTATACAATGTATGAATGTAACGGTTGCGGAAAAAGTTATATAGTTGATTATATTGAACCTGTAGGTCACAGGTATAAATTCGTTGATGCAAAGAACGGCTTGTTAAACTATCAATGCCCTTATTGTGATAATAATATTACAAAATCCAAGAGCAAATTGCCTATATTTATTGATTACGTAAATACTAAGGTAGTGCGAGGTAATGACAATATGTATCTTGATTTGAATAATGACGGATATATAAATGCAAAGGACTATGCATTACTTAATAAAATTTCAAATTAAAAATAGGCATAACAAAACCCTCCTGAATCAATCGGGAGGGTTAGTTTTATTTTTCAATATGAAGTATTTTTTCTGCCTTTTCAACCTCTTCTTTTGTAGGGGGCTTATAGCCTTCGAGAGGATATTTGATACCGAGGTTTTCCCATTTAAAAATACCTAATGTGTGGTAGGGGAGTATTTCAACCTTTTTAACCGTTTTGAGTGACGAAATAAAGCTATAAAGATTATTAAGCTCGTTATCATCATTGGTTAAATTAGGAACGAGAACTCTTCTTATCCACATATCCTTGCCGATATCTGACAAATATTTTGCCATATCAAGTATATTTTCATTTGTTCTGCCCGTAAGTTCTTTATGCTTTTCAGTATCTGTTTGCTTTAAATCAAGCATAACAAGGTCAGTATACTTCATAAGCTCATTGAATTTGGAGAAGAAAGGCTCTTCTCTTGTAAAAGCAGAGCCTGAGGAGTCAAGCGTGGTGTGTACTCCTTTTTCCTTTGCAAGTTTGAAAAATTCAGTTACAAAATCAATTTGAAGGAGCGGTTCACCGCCGCTTACTGTAATACCGCCGTTTGGCTTTCCGTTTTTTCTCCAATAATTCTTATACTTATATGCCTTGTTGAATGCATCCTTTGCCGAAACGGTAAATTTCGCATCATCAAAGCTCCAGGTTTCTGGATTATGGCAATATTTGCAACGCATATTGCAACCTTGCAAAAAGAGTACGTATCTTACACCCGGTCCGTCAACAAGACCAAAAGTTTCAATGCTGTGAATTTTACCGTCCAATTTCAACAAATCCTTTATAAGTTAATAATTACATTCTGTCGTGGCAGGTTCTTGAAATAACGTCCATCTGCTGTTCTCTTGTTAAGTCGATGAATTTCACTGCATATCCAGATACACGGATCGTGAAGTTTGCATATTCTTCTTTTTCAGGATGTTCCATCGCATCGATAAGCTTTTCAGTACCGAATACGTTTACGTTAAGGTGATGAGCACCCTGGTCAAAATAACCGTCCATAACCTGAACAAGATTGTTAATCTTTTCTTCTTCTGAATGACCGAGAGCACCCGGGTTGATTGTCTGAGTATTTGAAATACCGTCAAGAGCCCATTCGTATGGAAGCTTAGCTACAGAGTTAAGAGAAGCAAGAAGACCGCTTTGTTCTGCACCGTATGATGGGTTAGCACCCGGTGAAAGAGGAGCGCCTGCCTTACGGCCATCCGGCATTGTACCTGTTGCCTTACCGTATACAACGTTTGATGTGATAGTAAGGATAGAGGTTGTCGGCTCTGAATTACGGTATGTGTGATGCTTCTTAATCTTGTCAAGGAAAGTCTTGAGAAGCCATACAGCGATTTCGTCAGCTCTGTCATCATCGTTACCGTAACGTGGGAAGTCACCCTCAGTTTCGTAATCAACAACAACACCGTCTTCGTTTCTTATTGTCTTAACCTTAGCATACTTGATAGCACTGAGAGAGTCAACAACGTGAGAGAAACCTGCAATACCTGTTGCAAATGTTCTTCTTACATCTGTATCAATAAGTGCCATTTCAGCAGCTTCATAATAGTATTTATCATGCATAAACTGAATGAGGTTAAGTACATTAACATAAAGACCTGCGAGCCAATCCATCATTCTGTCATAAGCTTCAATTACTTCGTCATAATCGAGGTATTCTGATGTAATAGGTCTGTACTTAGGACCAACCTGCTCAAATGTTTTAGCGTCAACACCGCCGTTGATAGCGTAAAGAAGGCACTTAGCAAGGTTAGCTCTTGCGCCGAAGAACTGCATTTCTTTACCTGTCTGTGTAGCTGATACGCAGCAGCAAATTGAGTAGTCATCGCCCCATACCGGCTTCATAACGTCATCGTTTTCATACTGAATTGAACTTGTTCTGATAGAAATATCAGCAGCATACTTCTTAAATGTGTCAGGAAGTGCTGATGAATAAAGAACTGTAAGGTTTGGTTCAGGTGAAGGACCCATATTTTCAAGAGTATGGAGAAAACGGAAGTCATTCTTTGTTACCATTGAGCGACCGTCAACGCCGATACCTGCAACCTCAAGTGTAGCCCAAACAGGGTCGCCTGAGAAAAGCTGATTGTATGATGGGATTCTTGCGAACTTAACCATTCTGAACTTCATTACAAGATGGTCAATAAGTTCCTGAGCCTCTGATTCGGTAAGTTTGCCTGCCTTGAGGTCTCTTTCAATATAAATGTCAAGGAATGTTGAAATTCTGCCGACACTCATTGCAGCACCGTTTTGAGTCTTAATAGCAGCAAGGTAGCCAAAGTATAACCACTGAACAGCTTCTTTAGCGTCCTTAGCAGGCTTAGAAATATCATAGCCGTAGCTTTCAGCCATTTTCTTCATCTGACCGAGTGCTTTGTACTGCATTGTGATTTCTTCTCTGAGACGAATAACGTCGTCTGTCATTGTACCGTCGCCGCAGTTAGCAAAGTCATGCTTTTTTTCTTCCATAAGGAAGTCAATACCGTAAAGAGCAACTCTTCTGTAGTCGCCTACGATACGGCCACGTCCGTAAGTATCAGGAAGACCTGTAATAATCTTGTTGTGACGAGCCTTAAGCATTTCAGGAGTGTAAGCATCAAATACACCCTGGTTATGTGTCTTGCAATATTCTGTGAAAATTTTATGAAGTTCAGGATCCGGCTCGTAACCGTATGTTGAGCAAGCCTGCTCAGCCATCTTGATACCGCCGAAAGGCATAAATGCTCTCTTAAGAGGCTTGTCTGTCTGTAAACCTACAACCTTTTCAAGGTCCTTGTCAGCTTCGCTGATGTAGCCAGGGCCGTAAGAAGTGATACCTGAAACAACTTTAGTTTCCATATCAAGTACGCCGCCCTTAGCACGTTCTTCCTTTTGAAGACCTTGAAGAATACCCCAAAGTTTATTTGTTGCATCTGTTGGGCCTGCAAGGAAAGATTCGTCACCGTCATAGACTGTATAGTTCTTCTGGATAAAGTCACGTACATTTACTTCTTCTTTCCAGAGAGAGCCTTCAAAGCCTTCCCATTGTTCGAAATCTACCATAGTGATTATTCCTCCTTAAATAGAATAATTTATTAATTAATGGATTTTTTCTTTTCCGCTATGAATTTTAACACAAATAGAATAATAATAGTAATATAAAATATGATATGTTGCATATCACTAATGATATATAGTAACTGACATATGTCAGTATTGAACACCTTTGTTAAATTTGTATCATTTATTTGTTAAAATTTTATCATATTAATAGCAATTTCTTATAAATATACTAAATAATATATAATTGTCGATTTAATATTTACAATTTATTAATAATATAAATTGTAAAAAAACGGCAATAATACGATTTTTATACCGTATTATTGCCGTTTTCAAGCTCATATTTAATTTCAAAAACATTTTCAATAAACAATTTTTCAAAGTCAGTTAATGTGTAATTTTTAGGATAAATCAGAATATCAGAAAAAGATTGCTTGTTATCAATACATTTTTTAGTTACAAGCTTATGATTTTCAAGAAGACTTTTCGGAATGGGGGTGGTCCACATATAAGTATTAGGCAGATTTGAAAGAATATCAAATTGGCTTCCACGTTCTTGAATCAGAATTTTACTTTGAGAATCGTGCGAAGGAGTGTATCTTTTAATTTCTTCTTTTGAAACAAAGGGGATATATTCATCATCGTGAAGTAACACTGAATATTCCTTTAAATCGTTAAATTGAAGCTTTTGCTTTGTTGCAAGAGGATGATTTTGTGAAAACAGAATTTTATATTTGAAATTCCAAATTTCCTGAAATTGCATTTGTTTAGACGTAATCATCTTTTTATATTTTGCTTCAAGCTCTGTTGGAATTCTTATAATTCCGAGATTATAGCCGTTAATCATAACGTCGTTTAATACATCTGTGTTATTACATTCTTTGAAAGAGATATTGAGCTTATTGTTTTCGACGGCTTCAATGGTGTTACAAAATGCTACACTGATATATGATGAACGGGGAACAGCCAATTTCACGTTTATTGTTTCCTTATCGTTATTATATAAGAAACGGTTTAAATCATTTGTTTTTTTGATGATTTCTTCGGCTTTCTCTACAACTTTCTTTCCGCTGTCGGTTAAGATGACACCTTGCGAATTACGTATAAAAAGAGTAATGCCGTATTCTTTTTCAAATTCAATTACAGTTCGGCTCAAATTTGGTTGGTTCATATAAAGATTTTCAGCCGCCTTTGTTATTGAACCTACTCTTGCAATTTCAACTATGCAACGAAGCTGTTGAATATTCATATAATTCACCGCCATTTATTTCTCAAAACTTTATTATATATTAAAACATATTTATATAAAAAAAACAAGACAAACCGTAAAAGTTTGCCTTGTTAATGATTTATTGTTAATCAATTAATTCTTTCATATCGTAAAGGCCTGCACCCTTGCCATTCATATAAACAGCTGCATTTACAGCGCCTACTGCGAATATTTCCTTGCTTCTTGCAGAGTGTGACAGAGTAATTATTTCGTCACGGCCTGCAAAAATTATTTCGTGCTCGCCAACTATTGTTCCGCCTCTTACTGCATGAATACCGATTTCATTCTTAGTACGTTTTTCACGCTTTGAATGACGGTCGTATTCGTATTTCATAGGCTGTTCGATTTCTTCACACATTGCATCTGCAAGCATAAGAGCCGTACCGCTCGGTGCGTCAATTTTTTGATTATGATGCTTTTCTACAATCTCAATGTCAAAATCATTGCCGAGAACCTCAACAGCTTTTTTAGCAAGATTTGCAAGAAGATTAACACCCATACTCATATTATAAGTAAAGAACACGGGGATTTTTTTTGAAGCATCTGAGATTTGCTTTTTTTGCTCATCACTGTATCCGGTTGTTGCAATTACAAGCGGTGTAGATGTCTTTTCGGAATAGGAAAGTAAATCGTTAAGAAGCACTGGATTTGAAAAGTCAATAATGGCGTCTGCTTTTTCCTTGACATCAAAAATTGAAGAGTAAATAGGGAAGTGCCCGTTATCTTCTGTGTTAAGGTCAACACCGGCAACTATGTTGCAATCGTTACGATTTGCTACAATGCTTTGAATAACTTTGCCCATTTTACCGTTAGCGCCTGTTATAATTAAATTAGTCATTTTTTACTTCCTTATTTATGCTTATTTTACTAAGCCGTATTCTTCCATTGTTTCTTTAACGTATTTCTTGTTACTTTCATCCATTTCAATAAGAGGAAGTCTTAAAGGACCTGCGTTAAATCCTATAAGGCTTACAGCCTCTTTTACAGGAATAGGATTGACGTCGACAAACATAGCCTTTGCAAGTTTAACGTACTTATCCATAAGTTCCTTAGATGTTTTCTTGTCGCCGTTTAAGTATGAAGCAACAATTTCGTGAGTTTCCTTAGGTGCAATGTTAGAAAGAACGCTTATTACGCCTTTTCCGCCACGCTCAAGAATGTCAAAAATTTGGTCGTCATTACCGCTCCAAATGTTAAGCTCATCACCGCAAAGTTCGTGAATCTTAGCTACTTGGTCAAGGTCACCCGAAGCTTCCTTAATACCGTTTACTCTTGGAAGCTTAGCAAGCTCGGCAGCAGTTTCAGGTTTAATATTAACACCTGTTCTTGACGGAACATTGTAAAGAATTATAGGAAGGTTTGTTGCGTCGTGAATGGCAGTGTAGTGGGCAATAAGACCTCTTTGACTTGTTTTGTTATAGTAAGGTGTAACGAGTAAAAGAGCGTCTGCGCCGTTTTTGCAAGCCTCTTGGCTGATTTCAATTGCACAAGCGGTACTGTTTGAACCCGTTCCTGCAATAACAGGAACTCTGTGATTTACATATTCAACGCACCACCTGATGCATTCGTTGTGCTCAACAACTTTAAGTGTTGAACTTTCGCCTGTAGTACCGCATACTACAATAGCGTCGGTGCCGTTTTCAATTTGAAAGTCAATAAACTTTGCAAATTCATCATAATTAACAGTTCCATCCTCATTCATAGGAGTGATAATAGCAACTGCTGCACCTGTAAAAATAGGATTTTTCATAATGATTATCTCCTTAACAAATTTATTACAAATATATTAGTCAAAGTAACCTTCTGCTGCAAGAAGCTCACCGAGAAGAACGGCACCGCCTGCTGCACCACGAAGTGTGTTGTGAGAAAGGCAAACAAATTTATAATCGTATTGTGTGTCTTCTCTGAGTCTGCCGATAGAAACAGCCATACCGTGTTCAAGCGTTCTTTCTGAATGAATCTGAGGTCTGTCAGGTTCTGTAAAATAGTGAAGAAACTGCTTTGGAGCAGACGGAAGATTAAGTTCCTGTGCTCTGCCTGAGAAGTTTTCCCAAATATTAATCATTTCTTCCTTAGTAGGCTTCTTATCCTCAAATTCTACAAATACTGCACCGAGGTGACCGTTTGAAACAGGAACACGAATGCACTGAGCTGTGAAAGCCGGGGAGTCTGCAGAAACGATTTCGTCGCCGACAATTTTACCCATAAGCTTAAGAGGCTCTTTTTCACTCTTTTCTTCCTCACCGCCGATGTATGGAATAACGTTATCAATCATTTCAGGCCATGTTTCAAATGTTTTTCCTGCGCCTGAAATAGCCTGGTAAGTACAAACAAGTACTTTCTTAATAGGATATTTTTCCTGAAGAGGAAAAAGAGCAGGCACATAAGACTGAAGCGAACAGTTTGATTTTACTGCGATAAAGCCACGCTTTGTACCGAGTCTTTTTCTTTGTGCAGGAATAATGTTGATATGCTCGGCATTAAGTTCCGGAACTACCATAGGAACGTCAGGTGTAAATCTGTTAGCACTGTTGTTAGATACTACCGGACACTCGTGCTTTGCATATTCCTCTTCAAGAGCTTTAATTTCATCTTTTTTCATATCAACCGCACAGAATACAAAATCTACCTGTGAAGTGATTTTTTCAATATCATTTGTTGCGTCCATTACAACAATGTTTTTCATATTTTCAGGAATAGGTGTATCCATGCACCATTTTTTACCAACAGCTTCTTCATAGGTTTTACCTGCACTTCTTGAAGATGCTGCAAGGCAAACAACGTTAAACCAAGGGTGATTTTCAAGTAAAGTAGCAAATCTTTGACCTACCATACCTGTTGCGCCGACGATGCCGACATTGTACTTTTTACTCATAGTCTGTAATCTCCTTAAAAAAATAACTTGTAAAACAAGATAATATGCAATATAATACTTGTTGACGGTTGAAGTGCGCTTAAGGTTTTTTACCTCATCCGTACTTATTTGATATAATAACACTTATTATATATATATGTCAATCAAAATTTACGGAGAATATGATGAAAACTTCAGACTTTTATTATGATTTGCCCGAAGAGCTTATTGCTCAAACCCCTATTGAGCCGAGAAATGCATCGAGGCTTATGGTTTTAAATAAGAAAACGGGTGAGGTTGAACACAAAATTTTTAAGGATTTAACAAACTACTTAAATCCCGGCGATTGCTTGATTCTTAATGATACAAGAGTTATTCCTGCAAGAATATTCGGTGTTAAAAAAGAAACCGGAGCTGTAGTTGAATTTTTGCTTTTGAAACAAAAGGAAACACTTGTGTGGGAATGTCTTTGCAAGCCGGGCAAAAAAGCAAAAGTAGGAACGGAATTTGTTTTTGGCGAGGGAAAGCTTGAGTGCAAGGTTATTGACGTTCTTGATGATGGCAACAGAATTATTAAATTTGATTGTGACGCCAATATCTATGCTGTTTTGGATGAAATCGGTCAAATGCCACTTCCTCCTTATATTAAGGAAAAGCTTGCTGATAAGGAAAGATATCAAACTGTTTACAGCGAGCATTTAGGTTCTGCTGCCGCACCGACCGCAGGTCTGCATTTTACTAAGGAAATGCTTGAGGAAATCAAAGCAAAAGGCGTTAATATCGGATATGTAACGCTTCATGTAGGGCTTGGAACTTTTAGACCCGTAAAGGTTGATGATGTCACAAAACATACTATGCATACGGAGCATTATATTATGCCGCAGGAAACTGCCGATTTAATTAATGAAACCAAGAAAAACGGAAAAAGAGTTATTTCCGTAGGTACTACAAGCTGTAGAACGCTTGAATCGGTTGCTACTAAGAATGGCTGTATTTGTGCAGATGAGGATGACACGAGCATATTTATTTATCCCGGTTACGAATTTAAATGCATAGATGCACTTGTTACTAATTTTCATCTTCCTGAAAGCACACTCATTATGCTCATTTCTGCTTTCGCCGGCTATGACCATGTAATGAACGCATACAAAATCGCAGTTGATGAAAAATACAGATTTTTCAGCTTTGGCGATGCTATGTTTATTTGCTGATATACTATAAGATTTGAGAGGAAATTATGGCTAAATATACATTATTAAAACAAGAGGGCACAGCAAGAAGAGGGCAGTTTGAAACAGTACACGGAACTGTTCAAACCCCTGCATTTATGAACGTTGCAACCTCAGCCGCAATTAAAGGCGGTCTTTCAACCGAGGATTTAAAAGATATCGGTTGTCAGGTAATGCTTTGCAACACTTATCATCTTCATGTTCGTCCGGGTGATGAACTTGTATACGATATGGGTGGGCTTCATAAATTTACAAATTGGGACAGGCCTATTTTAACCGACAGCGGCGGATTTCAAGTTTTCAGCCTTGCAAAACTTAACAAAATCAACGAAGAGGGTGTAACTTTTAATTCTCATGTTGATGGAAGAAAAATATTTATGGGACCTGAGGAAAGTATGCAAATTCAGTCTCATTTAGGTTCAACGATTGCAATGGCATTTGATGAATGCGTTAAAAATCCTGCAACTCTTAAATATGCAAAAGAGGCTTGCGAGCGTACACTTCGTTGGCTTGAACGTTGCAAAAAGGAAATGGACAGGCTTAATTCTCTTGATACAACAATTAATAAAAACCAATTACTATTTGGCATAAACCAAGGCTGTGTTTATGACGATTTGCGTATTTGGCATATGAAAGAAATTGCAAAAATGGAACTTGACGGCTATGCAATCGGCGGCCTTGCAGTCGGAGAACCTAAAGAGGATATGTATAGAATTATATCTGCTGTTGAACCTTATGCTCCAAAGAACAAGCCGAGATATCTTATGGGCGTCGGTACTCCGGGTAATATTCTTGAGGGTGTCAGCCGAGGCGTTGATTTGTTCGACTGTGTAATGCCGTCAAGAAATGCACGTCACGGTCATTTATTTACAAAAAAAGGAATAATAAACATCAATAATGCCAAATATGAACGTGACGGTAAGCCTATTGATGAAGAATGTAATTGCCCAACTTGCCGAAAACATTCAAGAGCGTATGTTCGTCATTTGTTTAAGAGCAATGAAATACTCGGTATGCGCCTTGCCGTTATTCATAATCTTTACTTTTATAATAATCTTATGGCTGAGATAAGAGAAAACTTAGACAACGGTACATTTACGGACTATAAAAATGAATTTTGTGTTAAACTTGATACAAGAATTTAGAAAAGACTTGCAAATCATATAAATTTAATTTATAATACTTTTTATCATATAATTGGAGGAAATTAATTTTATGGAATCAATTTTATTATTTGCGCAAAATGCAGCTTCAGGCTCAGCTGCTAATCAAAAGACAAGCAGCATACAAATGATTGTTCTTATGGTTGTGTTGTTCGCACTTATGTATTTTATGATGATTCGTCCACAGAAGAAACGTCAAAAAGAAGAGCAGGAAATGAGAAATGCTCTTGAAATCGGCGATGAGATTGTTACAATCGGCGGTATTGTAGGACGTGTTGTTACAATTCGTGAAAACGACCTTATCATTGAAACCGGTGCTGACAGAAATAAGATGAAAATTGAGCGCTGGGCAATTAATACTAACAGAACAAAGAACGAGCAGCATCAAAAGGAAGTAGAAGCTGCAAGAGAAGCCGCTAAAGAAAAAAAGGCAGCTAAAAAGGCTGACAAGGACGGCTCAAATAAAAAGGATAATAAATAATTGTTCTAAAAAAATAACCCCTTGAATATTAATTATTCAGGGGGTTTTATTATGCCTAAAATAAGCAGTCTTAACGTAAAAAGTGTTATAATCAAATTTATTGTAAAATCCTTAGCATTAACTACGACGTCAATAATATTAATATCATCTGTTGCTTCATTTATAATTTTTAAACTTGATTTGGACTTATCGTATTGTAAATATGCCGGTTATTTGATTAGTGCGCTGACGTCTTTTATAGTTCCTTTTATTTGTCTTAAGCCTTTTAAAAACAATATACTATTCTTGTCATTTTTGTCGATTATACCGTTAGTATTATTTACTCTTGCAAATTTTATATTTTTTGGCAAGGAGTTCGTTCAATTATTTATATCATTGGCAATAATTATTGCAGTAGCATTTGTAACAGGGGTTATGTCGGCAGGGAAGAGAAGGTGATTAAAATTGAGTGATATTCCTATTGAACTTAAAAAGGAATTTAATTTAGAAGATGAAAATGAAAAGAAAACCGACATTGAAAAAATCATTGTTGATAATAAAACAGTTATATATTCAATTGTTTTTTATGCTTGCTCATTGGCAATAGGAACTGTTCTTTACAGGCTTCTTCAAAGCAGTGCGCTTGATTCTGTTTTAAAGCCGAGCAATGCAAATTTTTCAAAACTTTTCAGCCAAAATATTTGTAATTATTTGTCGCTTTTTTTAATTACCGTTTTTCTTGCTTTTTGCCTTATCGGATACGGTTTAATAAACATTATTCCATGCGTTATAGGCATTCAGGTTGGAATGAAGGCAGCATATTTTTACATAAATTATCAAGCAAAGGGTGTAGGCTATACAATTCTTATGATTGCGCCTTTTGCTGCGCTTTTTCTAACCGTTTTGATTTTTGTTATCCAAACAAGTAGCAATATGTCAAAGCAAATAGTTGATATAACAAAAAATAATCTTGATTATAAGTTAGAAGTCAAGCCGACATTAAGAAAATTTTTGATTTACGGTTTGATTATAATTGCTTTTTCGGGCGTTTGTGCACTCATTGAAACGCTTTTGAAAAGTGTTGTTACCATTTAGGTTTTTCAGTTGATAACGGGTTTGAATCAACGGCTTTTTTAGTTGCGTCATTGCTGATATGAGTATAAATTTCCGTGGTGCTGAGATTTTCGTGACCGAGTATTTCCTTAAGAAGCAATACGTCAACATTTCCGTGCTGATACATAAGTGTTGCTGCAGTATGCCTTAGCTTATGAACCGATAAACCACGGTCACCTAATCCTGCTTTTTTTAAATATTCTTCAACAATATGCTGAACGCTTCTGTTGCTTATCCTTTGATTGCGAGAACTTAAAAACAGCGCTCTGTCTTTTACACCGTCGTGCGGCCTTACTTTCATATATGTGGTGACAGCATTAATGCACGCTTGGTTTAAATAAACAGTTCGTTCCTTGTTTCCTTTACCGGTTATGACGAGTGTACCATCAGCTTTTATATCGTTATAATCAATTGATACAAGCTCACTCAGTCGCATTCCGCAGTTTAAAAACAGCGTAATCATTGCATAATCTCGCTCTTTGTATTTGCCGTCTATAACTGACAAAAGCTTTTCAGCTTCTTCAAGTGACAAATAATTAGGCAATGATTTTTTTGTTTTCGGAATGTCGAGATTTTTCATAGGATTTTTTTCAAGCAATCCTAAATTGTCTGTCAAATAAGCATAAAATCTTCTGATGCATATTACACGTCTTGCACGTGTAGTTTCGTTGTTTTGCCTTACGTTTTTGCAATAAATCATAAATTGATATGCATCTTCAAGATTTACACTCTGTATAAAATTTAAATCAATAGGGGACAAGTCGATTTTTTCGTCCTCTGTGTCAAAACTGTATAAGCCTTTTAATTTGACTATGTATCTAAAAAAGGTACGTAAGTCTGAAGCATACTCAAGTACAGATTTTTCGCTGTGACCTTTGATAGCTTCAATATAAACCAAATATTGCTGTACAAGCTTTGGTAATGTACTGAATTCTTCTTTACGCATTTCAATAAACCATTGTGATTATAAGATTTTAATGATAAAACGGAAATGATTTTTTGATAATCCAAAATAAAAAGGATAGGGTTCTTGCAAACTCCTATATCTGTTTTAATTAGCATTAAAAATTCATCAATTGCACAAAATAAATATTTTGTGCAATTGAGGGGACTCGTTTTACCGTTATTGCTTATATTATAAGCATTTTACTGCATTTAGTCAATCGAAATTATTGCACAAAAGTTTTAAGCGTCATTTTAATAACTTGATATTATCATCAATTTCTTTTTATTTCTTAAGTATTTAGTATGGAAACGGGATTAATTTTTCAAGGTTAACCATTGTGCCTTTATTGTCTATTACGACTTTTATATCATTTGAATTACTAAGTTGCCACATAAATTCACGACAAGCACCGCAAGGCGGCAAAACTTTTCCCATTTTATTAACAGCTATAACTGTATCTATCTCAATTTCACCGTTTGTAATCATTGTGGATAATGCATTTCTTTCAGCACACATACCAAGTGAACAATCTGTATCGATACAAACTCCTGTATAAATATTACCTTGTTTTGTTAGTACAACAGCACCTACGCCGCCGAAACAAATTTGTTCGTTGATTTTTTTAGGAATAGCGACAGATTTTGCAATGTTATAAAGCTTTTTTATTTGCTTGTTTTGAATTTCATCACCGTTATACTTCTTCTTTAACATTTTAATACCTCGGATATTATCTTGCTTTTTCTATATCATTTTTGCGCAAAGGTGATTTTCAAAGAACGGATTGTCAACGTTTAATGATTTTTCGATAATTTAACCAAAATCACAATTTATCATTTACTTTTCTCCATAAAGACGCACTTTTTAATATTTCTTCAATAAGCTTGCTTTTGCCATTTGTGTAAGCAATTCTATCGTTTGGATATTTCTTTGCAAGCTTTATTTTTAAATCAGAATATTCGTTTGCTTTTTCTTCATTTGCGTTTAAGTAATCACGCTTATTAATATAATCGTTCCATTCCTTGCTGTTGAATATTACAACATGAATAAAATGTGTTTGAATATTATTTTGTAAATCACCGCAGACATATAATTGCTGATTAGGGTGGTCTTGACGTCTGTAAATTATGGCGAGTTTAGAAAGCTCATCGTTATGTTTTAAAATATCTTGAAATTTTTAACACCTACAACGATATCAATAATCGGCTTGGCGCAAATGTTCTTAATTGATGTACTTCCTATATGTTGGGCGTCAACAATGTCATTATTTAATGTGTTTTTGAGTATGTCAATAGTATTTTTTGCAGAAAATTCCCATTCGATTTGGTGATTTTCAATTGCTACTTCTCCCCTTTTTAATCCTATTGACATTGTGTATCTCCTGTTTTAGCAATTCGTTTGATGATTATATCTGCAATAATTCCGTTTAAAATGCCTGTCACAAGCCCGACAATCATTAATATCGGGAAATAATAAATAATTCTGTAGGTTCGCATAACAACGGCGGCAACGAGTATTTGACCGAAATTGTGGACTGTTCCGCCGAGAGCCGATACACCGATTGGTGAAAGCTTATTACTCTTTTTGGCGGCAAACATTACTAAAAATGAAAGCAGTCCGCCGATTAAACTGTAAATCATTGCAAATGGACCGCTGAAGGCTAAGCCTGAAAGCAAAATTCTGATAATTGATATAAATAAAGCGTCCTTAGCATTCATTGTATACAACGCAACAATAACTACAAGGTTTGCAATGCCGAGTTTGATGCCTGGTATGCCGAAATTGAACGGTATTAATGATTCTAAATATGAAAACGCAAACGCAAGCGCAATCATTAATGAGAGCGTGCAAAGCCGCTTAATATTAGACTTTTTCACCTTGCCACCTCGTCAACGTCACTGCCTTTATCACTTACGACCGTTACAATTACCTTATTTGGCAGGCAAATTATTGATTCGTTATTTTTTAAATATACTTTTAATGGCCCTGCTATTCCTTTAACATCAACTTCTCCCTCTACAGTTTCATAATTTTCTGTATCGTCAGGTGTAAAAATAATTGAATATTTCTTTGATCCAACTTCTAAATTTTGTTCTGGATTTTTCCATTTCCAATTTCCTGAAATTTCTTTTTCTTTTCCATCATACATTACCACTGCTTTTCCGGTTTTTAACTTCACATTATCTAGTGTTTTTTTATCAGCATATGCAATCATTCCTACTTTTATATCATTTAAAGTTGGAGTAGCTTTTTTTATTTTAACTTTTACTGTTCCATGATATTCTTTATATTCCTTATCTCTAATATGGGTGGCTGTCTTACACCAATTGGTGATCCACCACTTCTTATGGGATTTATGAGAGGGGTTCCGTTTACATGGAGTTTACATCTTCTTCCAGTATTATGCTTTAACCTTGTAATTCTGCTTCCAATATTCTATATGATTAATTACAGACTTGATATTGCTGAGGGTAGTGTGCCTGATATAAGTAAGGAGTCAACAGAATTAAAGCTTCAGGGTGCTCACAATATTATATTTATAGTAACAATCGTAATTGCTGTTGTACTTAGTGGTACACTTACTAATGTTCCAGCATTTATTGGAGCCAACGGAGAGCTTAAGGGCTTACATATTGGAGAAGTAACATTCTCATTTGTTACAATGATAGAGATTGCAATAATTCTTTTATCAGCGTTATTGTCATTTAAGACAACACAATCTGAGATTAGAACCAAGAACCATTTCAACTGGGGTGCAATTCAGGAAGTAGCTGTACTTTTTATAGGTATATTTATTACAATGCAGCCAGCTCTGATGATTCTTAAGGCTGTTGGTCCAACACTTGGAATTAACAAGGC
>ENA-OOWO01001337-OOWO01001337.1-human-gut-metagenome-genome-assembly--contig:-NODE-1337-length-15976-cov-3.413353_pt1 | contig 15976 bp, 8 predicted proteins | sample MGYA00241579_ERZ501327 | MGnify/ENA primary metagenome ERZ501327 (study PRJEB25962, sample SAMEA2042836) | human gut metagenome | biome: human gut; feature: human-associated habitat; material: faeces...
GCATCAAAGCCCTCGCCATGGTTGTGCGGGATGGGACAGCTGGGCTATAACTTACTATAACATTTTACTCAGATAACTCATAGTTTTTTTATGCAACAAGAGCATTCTACAACTCAATCTTCTTCAACGACTTCGAGTAAATTTCTACTTATCGTAAGCGTTGCACCACTGATATACTTGATTTCGCTGCCGATGACGGCTTTCTTGCCATTATAACTCTGCACGTATGCTTCCACACCTTTCATGCTACCTGCTACCACTCGCACTTTGATTCCTTTCTTCAAAGGAACAGGGGCAGCAGTGACAGGCTCTTCATCATTCTCTACAAAATATCGATAGTTGGCAACAACCTGGTCGGGAATTTGGTATATTTTCCTTTGACCTGGCATCGTCAGCATCTTATACACATCCGAACGGAAGCGGATTTTGTCAAGTTGTCTCGGAGAAACATTGCAAAAGATAAAGGTGGAAAGAAATAGCTTTTCTTTCACTTTTCGCTTATTGGAACGTTTGTCTATATAAACTACTTTTACCTTGGGAATCCAGTAATCAAACCAAACATGATTGTGATTAAGATTGATTCGTATAGAATCAGCTATTCTCGTTTCACAATTCACTCTCACGACAGCCACATACCATCCTGCATCAGCAGGTTTTTCAAGCCCTTCATTAGGCTTTTCCGGAACCGTTTTCTTAGCGTTTTCTTCACTTTTTGCCACGGCTTCGCCGTCGTCCCCTGCAATAGTGGACGTAACCTGTGAGTGTATATTTGTCTCTTTCATCATGCGAATCAAGCTCGTTTATTGATGTCGTTCATCTGAATCTCTACATAAGAGACACAGAAAGTCTTTGCAAATATAAGATAATTGTTGGAAACTAGCAAATTATGCGTGTTAAAAAAAATAATAAAAATGATAGGGACACCTTCGTCTCTACCAAAGAAACAAAGATGCCCCTATATATAGTAAGGTATCAGATAATGTGGGTATAAAAGGATTATCAAAAAATAAGTATTGATATTTAAAAACCAGAATATACTATCTTACTGAAATCTTCTGACCCTTAGCCTGAGCACAGGACTGGGTAGATGCCTTCACAATGTAAATGCCGGATGGAACACGGAGAATCATTCTCTGCTTATCAGGCAACTGATAACTGTGAACCATCTTGCCATCCATCGTAAATACCTGAACCTTGTCGAGTTTCTCACCACCCAAAGCAGTAACAACAATCATGCCGGCAGCTGGTGAGTAAACCTTCACTGGTGCACTCTGCTCTTCTGCCTCTATGCGGTCGATGCCGGTTGAGGTACGGGTCTGGGTGAGGAAGTATCTTCCATGATCACCTGCCTTCACCTTCACAGCCTCGCCCTCATGAAGTTCGGTAAAGCTTGCCGATGCAGCATCGTAGAGATAAACAGGAGCATCGAGCTTGTTCACACCCTTCAGGGTAAGTGAAACCTCTTCAGCCTGCTGGCTCACGATGCCCAGCGGAATCCAAGACAACTCCGGAACCGCATTCACTGCCACCGCCTCGTTACCAGCCACAGTATAAACCTGCGGAATATCCTTCAGGTTCTGATCATACAAGAGATCCACATCCTCCTGATCATCATAGTCGGCAGAAGCCTCCGGACGCAAAGCGATTCGTGCCTTTGAAGTCTGGCCGCTGGAATTCTCTGTCGTCGCTTCAATGCTCTTGACATAGTCGGATGCCATCAACAGGCCAGGAGTGATGGTACGGTCAACATACATCGCAGAAGTGAATTTGACATCTGAAACCGTCGCACCTACATTCTTCTTGACAAAGAACGACTGGGTAGGCTGGATAGCATAGTTCTTCATATCCAGTTCTGCATCGGAAATCGCCTTCACTTCACCATTCTCTACCATCCATATTGCCTTTTGCAAGCCCGTATTTGCCTCGAAGAACTTAGCCATGGAGATAGAGCAGGTATATGGATTCGCCACAAGATAGAATCCACTGGTGTTATCTGTTCCCAAGGCCTGGGTCTTCTCTGCGAGATGCTTCTCATCGTTATTGAAAGCAACGAGAAGCTTGCCATGGCCTTTAGCATCCTTCGCAACCTGAGTCTTGCTTGAAGAGTTCCAAGTTCCCTTATAATCGAAGTACTGATATTCTTTATCAGCCTTCGGCAAACGGAGGAGCGCATTTGGCAATGGAGAACCATCAGCAGGTTTCTTTGGCAAGAGCGCATTACCTGCCTTGATAGAGAAACCACCGAAGGTTGCGGCATCGGAATAGCTCTCATCCACCTTATTATATACGTGACTCCAGTAGCCGAGATTAACATCAACCTTGCTAGCCTCACCACTTGGCTTATGCCATGCGTCATGGTCAGGCTCACCATCAGGGGTGATTTCCTTCACTTCACTCTTCATCCAGGCTCTCTGATAAACCGGATACTTGCTACGGCTATACGCATCTGTATCAAACGTAATATCCGTAAACGCCTTGCTTTCCTGTCTGCCATCCTTTGCTGGCACATACATATCACCGGCGTAGATATACTGCAGAGGCGAAGCCATGGTGTACCACTTGTTAGGTACCAGTTCCTTCTCTACCCAAGCCTTGTCATATACCAGATAGCACTGGTCGCGAAGCTCGCCCTGAGGCTTAAAGTAAATCTGATGACAGGTATTGCCATAGAACTTCTCGCACTTCAGATTACCTTCTGTATCCAATCCCTTATTGGCATCTGCCTCATTCCAGAACGCCATGATGTCATACTGGATATACTTCGTAGCCTCATTACCCTTACCATTGGTGAGTTTGGTAGCAATCTGATTGGTGCTACGGTAAACCACATTACCGAGGTCAGGGAATGGCAAACCATTCAGATTGCCAATGGTTACCTTGGTAAACTTCATTGGCACATAGCTGTTCTGAGTAGGAATATCCTTTGCAGAAGTTGGCGTACCCGACATACTGCTTCCATAAGCCAAATAATCAGTATACTTATCATCATACAATTCTGTAGAAGATGAGCGATGCCAGTTATCATCATTGTTCCAGTTGGCATTCATACCGCCATCGGCAGTAGGAGTCCAGGTAATAAACTCCGGTACGATCTTCAACTTGAGATAAGACTCGCCAGGGCAGTTGGTAGTTCCCTCAGAAGCAGCTCTCTTCTCGAAAGCGAATCGGAGAACATAGTAGTATCCCTCGTGGAAATTAGCAACTGCATCATTTTCAAACTTGAGGTTGAGAGTAGCCTGAGTCGTTTTATTAAAAGCAGGCAGCTCTTCGTTCTCCAATGTTGCAACCTGAGTATTCAACTTCGTTTCCCATAAAGGATCATTCGTAGATGCAACAATTACGCTCTTCGAATTAACAGCAGGGGCTTTACTATCATCAATGAAAGTAAGTGGCTCAGTAATAGCTGTTCCATCTCTCATCGTAGCACTATGAAGAGGTACCTTCAAATATCCCTTAGAAGCCTTCAACTTCTCCAGCTGTGGCAAACCGATACGAAGCGATGCCTCATAACTGCCATCATTGAATGGATAATCCACATCATTGAAACCGAAGGTAAGCTGTGGGCCATCCTTCATTACACGTAAATCTACCGGTATAGCACCTGTACACAACAGATAGGTTGTACCATTGATTGTGTATGGAATATAGCCATCATCATTCGGAGTTCCTTCTGGCTGCATATAGATTTTATGAGTTTTACCCAAAGGAAGCTTATCCTTGCTGATGATGATTTCGTTGCTGGCTGTTTCGTTCAACTTATTATCTTTATGTATATCATTAAGATACCAGTAGAACTTAACATTATCCAATGTTATCTTACCACCATTATTAGGGTCAGTTGTTGTCAATTGTCCCTTGATTTTAACCTCATAGTTGTCAGCTTGATCGCAAGGAATCTTATAATCCGTTACGATATTGCCCTTGGTATCAGTAATGATTGGATGCTGGCTAACCATTTCAAACCAGTTACTGTACAACGAGCAGACTTCAGCAGGTGTGCCCCAATTAGCATTTCCCTTGGCAGGATCCTCTGTAGATACAGATACATAATACTTCTTACCCGTAGTCAAAGGAAAGTCCTTATTGCTGATAACAATATAGGTTTCACCTTCACTATCTTGCTCAATCATATTAGTACCATCGATCTCAAAGTTCTTACAGGTTTCCTCTGAATCGTATACATCAACAGTACCATATTCTGTACCAGAAACTGTACTTGTATTACCGGTCGTTCTATCCTTCAAGGTATAAGAATAATCCGTATTTACAGGATTACCATCTTCACCCACAAATCTGAAATAGATCTTTGTATTTTTATGTCCCAAAATTGCATTCAAAGTCTCGTGGATAGCACGTATCTTCAGTTTGATGGTTCCAGTTGTAGCACCGTTACATACCGGCTTTTCCTGAATCACCTGAACCTTAGCCGGCGCAAGATACATACGGATATCATCTACGGCATAGTCGGCACCATCAGTATTGCTACAGTAATTATCAATCTCCAATCGGAAATCTGAATACTGCTCTACATTTGACTCTTTTTGCAAAGTAATCTTACCATATACCTGGTACCAAGTTGCCGGTTTCAATTTTTCTACATTAGTCTTAAAATCACCAGACGCAAAACTATGTATCAGGTGTTTTTCAACAATATCATCATTGACATTTCTTTTAACACCAAATAGTTTAAACATAATCTGTGGCTTAGTATCCGCTTTAGTCATGTCAGCAACACCCGCTGTGAAGATAAGTTGCTGTCCTGTACAGAGATCTGCCGTGAAATCTGCAGCGGCGATTTTTCTACTTTCGTCTGATGCATCCACATAGAGGAAGTGACCATACTGAGAACCATTGGTTATCTCATAAGTCTTATCATATAATTGTCCACTTTGCCACCAAAGATATCCATCTTTAAGTGTCTCACCATTACCGGAAATACCATTAACATTGGCAGATTTATACAAGCAATAATCTCCATGAAGTGGAGAATGACCGATTTCCCCCAGGTTAACCCACCAAGAAGCATCGCAGTCAATCAAATCACGATATACGAAACTATAAGCACGGCGATCCCATTTAGATGGTAATCGGTCCTGGTTGTCATCCGGACTTGTAGGAGCAGACACAGTCTGTTCTACATCATCATCATCAAATGTAATTGGCTTAGTAGCCATTTTATAATGCTCGTCAAGATAACTAATCAGTCTGTTATTCAATCCATTTTTAACGATCTCCTCTTTAGTCATCGGATGATTATTCATGAATCGAACATCGAAGTTGGCAATAGGGCAACGATGATTTTCTTCATCCATAGCATACGCAACGATGAATACAGGATCTCCATATTCAAATGTAAAGCTCTTATTTGATCCAGACAAAGATGCAGGCATCCAGTTGCCGTTGAGCTTATTCATCGTCAAATCAAAGAAACGGTCGGTCTTGGTACCTAAACATAGACAATAGGTCTTGGTCTTATCATACGCCCACCATTCAATCTTAGTTGCCTTGCATAATTTATTTTTATCGAAGTTGGATTCTACGAGTTTGTCCTTTTCATCTACATAATATACCCGATTAGTGAAACCAAAAGAAGTTCCATCTTGCTTATATACACTATTTGCTAATGGATGGAAATAATATTTCGTAGCATCTGACAAATCCAGTCGAAGAGTAACAATAGAACTTTTATCCTTCATACCAACTGTTATATACTTACCATCCTCATAAGTTCTATAACCTGCTCTTTCAAGATTTTTGCCAATAGCTGTATTCATAATGTCGTCTGCTAACTTCTTGGCAGAACGGATATGGAAAATGTATCTGATAGAGAGCGTTGGCTCATGTACAAGATAAGTTTTTGTTGCATCCAAACCATCAATATAACGGCTCACATCACAGGCGATGTCTTCACCAGCCCACCCTTCAGATGAAGCTTCTGCTGGTGCAGTATATGTAACACCGATATTATCGCTACATGGTTTATCTGCCTTTTGAAGTTTGTAAGCAAACAAACCATAGTTCTTTTCTCCTGATATTATAGAATTCAGAAGAGTCGGTTTTGTTCCAGAGTTTTGACGTAAATTATTACTAGCTAAATCTGTCTTTAAATCATACCATCTGAAATAGCCTTGTGGTTCAAGATCTTTTCCGCTATTTTCATACTCATCGAATGGCAGCACTAACTCTACTTGCTCATTAGCATCTTTCACATAGACATAATACTCCCATTCTGCAGTCTGCTGCATACCATTATCTAATGCAGTATTAGCATGGCCTACATAATGTTTGAAAGGCATGCTATACTTTGTTCCCAACGTAATATTATACAATGCATCCAAAGTTGGCTCCTTCTCAACAACACCATATTTAGTAGTCAATTCAGAGACATTTTTGGAAATAACAAAAGATAATTTTATGTTATCCCAAGACTCACTACTAGGCAACCCTAAGGTAACATCCAAGTCTTTTGCTTGGATTGAGGAACCTGTATTATTAAAGTAAATATAGTCAAAATCATTACGCTTCTGTATTTTTCCTGAAGAGACAGTAAGATTATCTACTTTGGTGCCATCTGTATGTTTTATAGTCCAACGTATATAGAAATCCTTAATACCTTCTTTAAACGAAACACCCAAGATAGATTTAATCTCATCATATATAGAAGCACCACTGAAGATACATTTGTTTCCATCTTTTAAAGCATAAGCAGATTTCACCAAAGTAGGAGCAGTTGCCGTGGTGAAAGTTACATCATCAACATCACTCTGAGAATAAAGCTGATAAGTTATAGTAATATCAGAAGTTTCTTTATCAGACTCAAAATCATTTGTATTTGATGCCTTAAATATAATTTGATACCCAGATAAGTTTAATATGGTATTAAAGAAGGTAAAATTATAAAGTTTTTCTTGATTATTCCATGTATAATCTTTCTGTGAAAACATACAATAATTTCCACTTTTTTTAACTCCACCTCCATTATAATCATTAGGAATATTTGAGAAATTAGAATCTCCCCATCGAGCTAAGACAAAATTATCTAAAGAAACTTGATTGCCATCTTTATCTTTAAAATAAATCAAGGCATAATCGTATGCAAAAGCATTATTCTTCCACATGATGTCACATAAGTTAATGTTAACCTTATGTATATCATTTAAAAAGACATTCTCTCCCCATATAGCATTTGGCAGCAATGCAAGCATTGCTACCAACATATATCTCATTACACTATTAAAAATCTTAGACTTAAACATAAGCTTCAATGTTTTTTAATATAAGTATTATTGTTTTGTTCTGAAATAGAAACTCTGTCTCGTATATTTACGAGCAGCATAGCTGCTTAAATCCTTGGTAAAAAGTATCTTGTATGTTAGATACTTGCTCGTTTCACCTGGCACAGGAATGGTGACCTCGTAGAGGGCACTCTGCTTGTCGGCAGCATCATCGTTGAAGGTACCTTCAAAATAGCCGGTGGATGGAGTCCATTTAGGAAGAGGAGTTTTAAATACCAACTCGGCATTCGCTTTTGCAGCAGCGGCATCAAGCATACCCTCTTCTTGGATTAACTCCCATTTTACATTGGCATAATCGATGGTTCCAGACACATCGGTATCATCGGCATGCACTACCTTTGGCTGGATATGGAATTCCTCTTCCGGATAATAACAGGTGTAGGAAAGAGTGGTTCCGTTATCTCTTATGGATGGATAGAGACCGATGGCAGAGAAGGACTGAACATCAAACTTCAACTTGTAATCATCTAAAGAGATTGGGAGAATGTGATGATCGTTGCGTGCTATCGTTGTCCAATCCTGGAACAGAGCGTAACGCTTGACTCCTTCTGAAGTATTCAGGTTGATGATGAAATACTTGGAAGTATTGCCCGCTGCGCTTTCATTCACATAAAATGAAATCTCATTCTCTGCCTTATAATCGGTTACACCTGCCTTTATCGTCTTTGGCGAAGACAATGTATATTGATAACTCTCTGTAGCTGTCTGCCCTACCAGATTCGGAGTGCATACCACCTGATCCTTATCAGCATCGGTATGATTCGGCAGCAACTTGATATTCTCTTTATCTCCATTCTCACTACTATTCTTTGTAATATCGCTGATGGTAATATCTTTGATTACCAAATCTGTAGAACTTGGATTCTTAAACTTTAATGTAACCTTAGCCAGCATTCTTACTACCCAAAGCTCAGTTTTATCAGGTTTACCGGAAGCATTTATCGTTACTTCCTGCTTATTGCTCATTGGAATGCCTTTGGTAGTAACATCGAAGCCATTGCCATTCATCTTCCAATTCATGTTGTCGAAATGAACTTCTGCATCTTTTGAGATCCCAAGTTCTGTAGCAGTAAGATTGGCGAAGGAATAAACCTGATAGGTATCACCTTTAGGAAGATCCTTGATTGTGACTTCATCTTTAATGCGATTATTAGCCGATACATCCGTATTCTCTGCAAAAGAAACAACCTTGTTGTCTTTCACAAAGGCTACTACCCAGCTCTTCATGTTTTCCGCATCTATGCCATCATTCCATGTTAACGTAGCTCTGGTTCCAGAAGAAGGAGCTGTAGAAAGAGTCATGTGGACGGTAACCTTGTCGCCTCGGTTAACGCCTCCACTGTCTCCCTGTATAGGGTCTGCACTATCAGTGGAGCAAGCCGTCATAAAGGCTAGCACCATCAGAATCAATGCCGTATGTATCGTCTTAATCATTTTCATTGTTTTGAAAACTATACTTTCTGTTTATCTGTTTGTTTTGTTGTTACATTGTTGTCTCCTCGTGAGTATAGGTTGCCCATTTTCTCACATTGAGGGTAATCTTTATTCCATCCGGTCCCTTTCCAGTAATTCCGTCAATACGAACTCGATAAATGTTATTGCGGACTATGCCGTAATGCATTTTATCTCTAGTTGTACCATTACCCGTAGGGTCGCTATGGCGAATGACATAGGTGTAAGCCTTGTCTTTTCCTTTCGATTCATGATCTGTCTTCGGTTCCGCATTTACTGCATCCCAGTCTTCTGCCTCATAATATTTACCCTTGAAGACAAGCCCTGTTGCATATTGCTCATCATTATCGAAAGATGTATTCTCTTTTACGTAATCGAGAATATAATAGTCGGTTTCCGGATTGAAAGTAGCCTTTCCACCTGTAGAATTCGTATGGGTCTTACCTGCATTATGTGTTCTATAGAAATCATCATAAGTATCATTTGCCCAATACTCCACTGTATTCTTTGGATATCTATAAGATGCTTTACTCTTATCAGTAGATGTTGGATCTACCACATAATTAGTACTGTTTTTAGAAGCATCTTCCGTTTCCTCACCGAGGTATTGCAAATCATCCAACGAAGCATTCTTGGCTGTACGTTTGAAGACATATTCCTGTGAAGTCAATACGTTATAAGGACGGACATACTCCAGTACAAAACCACCAATTATATCAGTACCCTGCTTAACATTATAGCAATATTTGCAGAGACCAGTTTTTTTATCAAACTTATAAAGTTCAGTATGTGGCATGATGTCTATTCTTGCAGCCAAACGCTCTATCTCATGGTCAAAAAGATAAGGATCAGTTTCTGTTCCACTACCGGTTTTCTCAGTTAAAGAACTCTGTCCACGTGAAGACATCACGAATGCTGAAAATCCGCTTAATTCTCCTTTTTTGGTAAAGGTAGCATCATCGGTGCGCTTAAAAACATCAGTAATCAACTGATCTCGCACCTCTGATAACTTACGGCCACGATAATCTGATAAGTCCCCAACATTAGCGATGACCAAGAAACGAAGATTGGTATCTTTCAAAAACTTCGGATCAACCTCAACTGGTATGGTACGTTTGCCATCAGGAGTTACAGTTGGGAAATAGATTACACGATCTATGGTAGTTTCGCCATCTGTTAAATCTGTCTTGTCTGAATGAAAGAACAGCATAGACATATTACTTACTGTTTGCTCATAAGTTTCTCCTTTAAGATCGCCATTACCATGTTCTCCACCATTAGGATTCGGTTCAAAAGTATTATCTTCCGCTCTTGTTGTTCGTGAGTCCTCACCAGCTACGTTTATAGAAACGGATAAAAACACTTTGCTATTATCATTCGCAATAGGCAAGTCGCAAGTGTTGTCGCTCGCACAGGATGCGAACGACATCACCAGCATAAGGGCTAGCAATGAGCGGATTATCGTTTTCATCTTTAACATACACTATCTTTATTTATATAGACTTACTATGAAGCCTGGTAGAACTTATTTTCCGAGTTCTTCGAACTGGATGCGCTTGCTCCAACTCAGTACATTCACGCTGATGGTGATGAAGCAATACTTGAGCTTGCCACCCTGAATAAAGAACTGAAGTTTGTAATCGTAGGCACGGTCTAGGAATTCCTGTGCACTGTAACTGTACTCCTCACTGGTGCGAAGACGGCTCAAGAGGTCTGGCAAGTCTACATTGACTACCGTATTTCCGGTCTCCTTACTCTTAATCAGGAGTCGGCCATCCAGGTTGTAATCTTCGTGCTTCAGAATGCGGGAAGTCATAAAGTCTGCATGGGCTATCTTGCCCTGCTCTGTCTCATCTACCGTATTCCATGTAGCATGAGGGGTATAAATGAGTTTACGGCTCTCATCGAGAGAGTTATCCCAAAGGATGCGGGCATTATGGTCTTCGATGGTCATCGTGTAGTCGTTGACATCCATATCCTGTGGAGAATCAAGGTCACGAAGCGCTACGTTGATCTTCTTGGTATCACGCACCAGAGGGATGGTTGCATAAGAAGGTTTTGAGGATGATACCTCTACTGCCTCCAGCAGCTTACCATGCCAGAGGGTATCGAGAGGAAGGCTGTTGTTGACAACCTCATCATACTCTCCCCTATTTTCATGGTCGAGATTCACTTCCAGTGTCTGCATCTTATCTCCTGTAGCCGATGGAGCGGTACGAACGAACTTGGCGCGGCCTGAAGTTAACTGGTCGGCGTATGCATTCTGTCCGGCAAGGGCAAGGAACTGATATTTACCTGGCTGCAGGTTCTCGACGTGCATCACATAATTTGGGTCTTTGAGAGGCGATGATAGCGCAGAATTCGTCTCGGTCTGTTGAGTTATATAGTTTCCGTTCTCGTCGAATACATACAGCGTTACCTGTCCAACATGGTCATTGAACATGTCGGCACGCTGGAGGTTGTAATCATACTTAAACTTCACATATACACCATTAGGACAATCGCTGTAATCCTGGTGCCACATATCGTGGCATGAGGTCGCGACGGTCAGGGTCATGGCAGCTGCCATGACACCCTTTAACCATTTATTTATCTTCTGCGCTATCATATCGCTAATCAATTATTATTTTCTATATTTATCGTTTTATATTACTCACCGAGAGTTGCACCTTGTGTACGCTTAGCCCATGAAAGGACGTTGATCTTAACAGAGATGTAAGCAGCCAATTCATCATCTGTATCACCAGTAACCTCAGGAACTACAGGGGAACCAAGTTTCTTGATACCTTGAACATCAATATTATACCAGTTATTACGGAGTACACCATAACGACCGAGATAATTTGCAGCCTGATTATCTGTTGGATATGCACCAGTACTTACTGTAGGTAATGGATTCTCCGTACTCTTCCATGGAGTCAACTCGTCACCAAAATGCTTAATTCTTACAGGATAGTATGAAGTACCATTCTCATAAGTAGCAACCTTGATACCATTCATTATTGCCTGAATTTTAGTATCAACTAAAGGAAGAGTACTAGAGGTATATTTGGTTGCACTTGTAGATTTTATCGTAATTGTCGGCTTGTTGTTACCAGCGCTGGTAATATCAGCAACATCCAAATCGTTTTCATCGATAGTCTCACCAGTTTTCAAATCTTTTTTAATCCATGCTTGTACATCAGTATTGTTCAAGAATGCACTCTTAACAGCCTTCTTCATACCGTCCGCATCGAGAAGATCCTTCTCGTTATCATTAACGACATAGAAAGTTGAACCAGAACCGATCTTAGCAGCAACAATGACACGTGTAGTTACATCTTGATTCTGTTGACCTACTGTGAATGTATTTTCTAAGCAATAGTCATGCTCACTAAGGCTCTTCAAGGCAGCAGGCACAGAATTCCCAATCGTATTGAAATCGTTAGCCAAGACTGTTAGTTTAGCAGCGTAGTTAGGGTCTTGTGCCCAATAGGTACGATACAGGCTACCCCCAGTTTCCATTGGATCATCACCGACAAAACGATAAGGCTTTGTAGGAACAGTTGATGTAGTCTTCAATTTGAGCCAATCTGAAGAATTTGAAGTATTTCTCAAATAATAAGTCTTCTTATTGGTATTATCCAATACCCAACCATCAACAGAATATGATACAGTTGGAGCATCATCCAAATTGCCTGTAGGTTTTGAAGCTGTAACATCTACCTTGGCCAATGCACGCTCTACATAAATAGATGCAGAAGAATTAGCCTTAGCCAAAGCCTCTGTAGCATAGATATGATCCTTATCTATCTTAGAAGCAACACTGATGGTTGCACTAGAAGGGTCATGAGCACCACCTGCTTCACTTGCCAAAGGAGCATTCATCATCAAGAAACCTGCTTTATTAAAATCAGAAGCATTCTTGGTCAATTCCAAGTTTTGCAAATCTGAGATCTTCTTAGTTGAAGGAAAGGCTTCTCCATTTACTTCCAAGGTAGCCTTTTTATCATCAACTGTAAGTGTTCCATTGTCATTCAATACAACAATAGCATAGAAATTATTAGTATCACTACGTAAGCCATTATTGATTTTTTGGGTAATTTTGGTTGTGGTTGTAATATTATCAGTAGTAGTTCCAACCAAGTTCATACTCAAATTATTCAACTTGTAAGCTCCAGCAAATGTCGCATCTGCCTCATTTGCACCTTCAAACAGAATCAAGGTACCATTTTTAACAGCATACTCATCAGCAAGTCCATCATTAAAATTGTCGTTTTCTGCACGACTCATAGAACCACTACGTGTAGGCAAATTCAATGAAAGCGAAACATAGCCATCACCACTCTGATTAGAACCTGTGTTGTTACCACCACCATTCAGATCATCACTACTTGAACAAGAACCGAGCATCAGCCCCGCCAATGCAACGGAAAATAATAAAGTTTTCTTCATCTTATTCGTTATTATTGTTGTTATTAATATTTTATTTCTTTATTTATAACCGCTCTTAAAAATCAAACTATGTTACATTTATATATGTTTGGTTTACAATTCATCTAATACGTTATATTTGAGGTACTTTATAAAGTTGTACTTAGAACGGTTTTGCCTGGTTCAGGAGACTGTCCCAAGCCAGGGCAGTGCCCTGTCTCTAAGGAATAGCTATCTTATCCTAAACAGACAGTATGTATAACTTTATAGATTCTGTAAATTTTCTTTTGCAGAAGCAACGCCAGCCTTGGCAGCCTGCTCCAGGTAATAACGAGCTTGCTTCTCGTTACCCTTCAGCATCTCATAGACACCTCGGGCATTCTGGGCATTCGGACTGATTCCTGCCTTATCGAGATAAGATTTCGCACCATCTGCATCACCGGCATTCAAACGGGTAATGGCTGCATTCAGATTCGCTGTCTCGTTCTCAGGGAACATGCGGACGGCAATCTCCATCACATCATTAAACTCCTTGCTGCCTGGCTCGTAAGTCTGGGCTACCAGGAACATCTCCTCCTGACTCAACTGTTGTGGCTTGGTCTTGATAATCTCCTTTGCCTCTTCCACATCGAAAGGTTTCACCTTATAAGTAATGTGGTAGTCGGAATGACGGAGTGCCGGATACCAGGTATCGAGCATAAAGCGATACTGTGAAGGATACTGCTTCTTAATCTTCAACTCGCGGGCATCAGGATTCAGACTCTTATCATCAATAATCGCCAAAATGGCACTCTTATGCTCCAGGTTGCTACCTTTAATATAAGCAATCAGTCCATCCCAATCCTCTGGAGTAGAAGAAACCGTAAAGAGACTGTTAGGCAACTTCACCATGCGGCGGACATATTCGGTAAGCGTCTTAGCACGATTCTTTGCCAGATAATCATTGTGAGTATAAGGACTCTCAGGGGAAGCATAACCATGAATGTTGATGCCGCTCACTTCGAGATTCTTGTCTTCCTTCAATGCATTGATGGTACGGATAATGCTATCCAATTGTTCTGGATTACGGCGGTAATCAGGATGCAGCTCTATGCGGTCTACCGGGAAATCGATATAAGCACGCTTATCCAGATGGCGGACCTTAACCGCCTCTACCTCAGGACGAACGAAGGTAGCGAACGGCTGGCGACGGCGAGTGACTGTGAAATCATTGCCATCCTGCAGATCACCACAACCGCAGAGGTCTTCGTGAATATCGAGATCGTAGTTTCTTTCCTTAGAAGAAAGAGGTACTGAGGCAAGATACTTCACAGTCTGCTGCTTCTTATTGTTTCGCTTCACCACCAATGCTTCAGGTGAAAGCTGCAACTGTTTCTTTCCTACTCCACGATCATACATAATCTGCTGTCTTCTGCCGTTGATAACAATCTCAGGCATCTTGAGCAACTCTCCCTTATGCTTGATCATCGGAGTATACACAAGCTGGTTGTTAGTAGGGAGATCCAGGGAATCGAGATTCAGATCCATCATAACCGTAATCAGGTCATTGTGATGCGACATCTCTACATGAGATACCTGAATCTTATCGGCAGCCAACTTGAGACTCTTGCAATCCTGGGCTGCAAGAGGCATAGCCATCAAAAGAGAGCTGAATAATAATATGTAGTTCTTAAATTCTTTCATACTCATAGATTATGTTTAATGAGTTACAACATATAAATAAGAGAAATTGCTGCCTTGGTAGGACCCACGTAGTTGTCATGAGATGACTTCTCCTTCTCGCCACAGGCACCACACTTGAACTTTTCGTACTGGATATAATCATATCCGAAACCTACAGAGGTTTCCAGGTTCCAGTGCTTGGAAAGAGGCCATTGATAACCAGCGGTCACACCACCACCTACATACCATCCTTCGTAACGATGGTCGCGTAGAGATTTGAAAATGCCAAGGGGTAACTTCACCCCTCCAGCATTAAACTGTCCGCCCATGGCATGAACACCCAAGAACCAACCATTGAAGCTCTGGCAGAACCAGTAACGATATTCTGGTTGCAAAAGCCAATGACGGAGGCTTGACTGGTCGCCACCGGACTGTTTCCAAGGATTGAAGCCAAAGAATACCTGAGCGGTATGCTTCTTGCCTAAGGCAGTCTCGACACCGAGATTAGGAGTTGTTGTAGCCCAATATAAGAGGTTGGACTTGACTCCAATGTTTTGCGCATAATTAGCTAGTGATACAAATATGAGTAACACTGTTGCTAAAATTAATCGTTTCACCATCTATTAAAAGAGTTTAGTTAAATCTATTTTTTTTTTCGCTTTTATTATATAAATAGGTAATTATAAAATTAACCGTTTACATGATAGTTCGCATTTTCTTGGGGCAAAAGTAATAAAAAGAAATGAATAGGGGGGGGTATTTTTCGTAACTTTTTGGTGGAAAAAAACATTTTAGTACGTAATTTTGCTGATTTTATAATGAAAATCCACCATTCATTAACATTTTATACATAAACATCAGTAAAAGGAACTGTAAAAGGTAAAAGAGTAAAAGGGTAAAAAGGTAAAAGGAGCTGCGACCATCTGCGAAATCCCAGACCGAACAGGTCAAAAATCTGGGCACATCAGTGAAATCTGTGGAAAAAAGAAAAAGCATCAAAGAAAAATCTGCGTCATCTGCGAAATCTGCGTGACAAAGAACCAATCCGCGTGAAAACAAAAAAGCCTCAGAAATCTTTCGAAATCTGAGGCTCTCGATAAAAGGAGGCGGCTACCTACTCTCCCGCATTGCATTGCAGTACCATCGGCGCAAGT
>ENA-OOWO01001344-OOWO01001344.1-human-gut-metagenome-genome-assembly--contig:-NODE-1344-length-15945-cov-2.354374_pt1 | contig 15945 bp, 8 predicted proteins | sample MGYA00241579_ERZ501327 | MGnify/ENA primary metagenome ERZ501327 (study PRJEB25962, sample SAMEA2042836) | human gut metagenome | biome: human gut; feature: human-associated habitat; material: faeces...
AATCGATAACCGACTCAACCGCCAACGAACCATCGGGCCTAAACTGTCTCAAATGCACGACAGGGGCTCCATTCCCCGCCTCCGGCAATTCATTCACCAACAAAGTATATCCCTCGGTCCGAGGAGCGACCCCGAAAGAAAAAGTTCCATTATTTCGATAACTTGTACCTATTTGCTGATCAAACGCATAAAGAGCTTGCTGTACATCGTCGGACTTTAAGCTGAAACCCAAATGTTCCACTCTGGGAGGATTCACTTCGAATGAACGAACCGATGCGTAATTCGTGCGAGTAGATTCGAGTCTTTTCAATCGGACATATCTGGCCTTTACAGGCTCCCCGTTCCAACGAACGATATACTGTTTATTCAACTCTTCCGTCAACGGAGTCCATGCTTTACCATCAATCGAATATTCCACTACGGCATGGTCGAAATAATCGACATCGTCCACAGAATTACGCCCCTGCAAAATAGAAACTTCGGTCACATCTTTGACACTTCCCAAATCAACCCCGATCCGATCGCCGGCTTTTTGAGCGATTCCCGATGTATAATAAGTCGTAGTATCGTGATCAAACATTAACTTGCTCAACGTGGTTTTCGCATTATGGAACGAACCTATACCCCTATAACAGATAGGAGTCTCGCCCGACAACCGAGTTAAGAAGCCGTATGCCATATCGTCCATAGCATTTTCATAAAATGGTTGCAGTTTCATGGTCCCGCTTTTATGAGCCTCATAATCTTCTCGATCCTTCTTACTCATCAAGTTCCGAATATACTTATTCCAAAAATCGGCATCATCTTTACCGTCACGATAAACACGGGCAAGTTCCAAAGCCCGTTTTCCTCTCGTACCCAACTTTCCGAATTCTTGGAGCCACGGAGTCAACTCACTTATCAAACCTTTATTGGTGCAACCTTTTTCTATTTCGGCAGGAGCTTTCTCTACCTTATCGAATTCTGCCCAAAGAGCCTGAGCCTCCGTTTCATTCCAATCACCGATTCTGAAAGTCTTGGTTTCCCACGATTCATCGCGGCGATAACCGGTCTCCGTATCGCAGGAATGAATAGCGAATGTCCGATAGGCCTCCCTTGCTTTCGGCATCAATTCGCCGAGTCCTCTCTCCCAATTATCGATAGGATTATAAGCCGCTATATTCCAAGTATAATCGGCAACCCCGTATAAAGCCAATTTCGAAGCCTCTCCATGTTCCATCGGATTACTTGCTATTCCGCAAAGATCATTAGAATCCAACGAAGTATTCAAGCCATAAACAGGTCCTTGCAAAATAATATTGCGCACATAGTCGGTAACCGGATAATTCCACCAAAAATATGCCGGCCGCTTAATTCTGGAATTAACCCAATCCAAAGTCTCCGGTGTTAAGTCGCTGCATACTACGTCTCCTGTCCAAAACACTTCTATCGACGGATCAAGAGTTTCTCCATAAATAGCAAGACTTCCTTGCGGTGTGGGGTTTGCCCAAAGCTTGGAATAATCGGTCGGACAAACCGTTAAATATGCTACATCGCCTTTGGACTTCACAAAATCCTTAGTCAATCTATTCAAAAGCTCCGTCTGTTTCACCGGATTTGTCCCTTCACCCGATATATCGTCGAAAAAGAGGGCGAAAGCCCGTACACCGAGGTCATACATCAAATTAAACTTATTAACGAGGTTTTGATAATCCTCCTCGTTCCATTTAATATCTTGTCCCGGGTGTATCGCCCAGACAAAATCGACCCGATTACGTTTACAAGCCTCTATCAATTCTTTGATATTTCCGGCCTCTTTTTCGGGATATGGAAGCCTCCAATTCGGACAACTGTGGTACGGATCGTCTTTCGGACCGTACAAATAACTATTCATCTTGAACTTTCCATAGAAATCTATCAAAGACATTCTCACCTCATGAGACCACGGCGTTCCATAAAATCCTTCTACTACTCCCCGGTATTTCAAATCGGGGTAATCGTCGATTTCCACATATGGTAATTCGCCCGTTACAGTCGCAGGACTCTCGACTAACTGGCGAAGGGTCTGCAAACCGTAAAAAGCTCCCCGCTCGTCATAACCGACGATCAATATACCATTCTTTCCGATATTCATGCGATATGCACCCGAAACGGGTTTTACCCCATACTTAGCCGAAGCCTTCGAACCAAAATCGACGGAGAGTTTTACCCCCTTCTTGTTAAAAGTGACAAAATCCAAATCCTCGGAAAATTTTCCATGCTTATCTTTTAGACACACTCCACCCGAAATATCGAGCCTCCCGGTTGGGTCGAGAACCAGTTTATGAGGAGTAGGGTTAATAATTATCCCTTTATGATCCAATTTTTTACCCGGCACAGCAAAAACGTCTTGCGCTTCCGATCTCTGCGATGCCAAATCGAACTCCGATTCCTGCGCCGAAAAGGTTCCGCACATCAACAAACCGATGCATACCATCAACGACTTTCTACAATCTATCATTTTCATAAAACTAATTTAAGCATGGAAATTTTACTATCTATCAAATAAACCCCATTAACGGGGTTATCCCTAGCGTTTTTTCAAAAATTTCTTGCTCAACCACCGTCTCACCGGCTCGTCATAAAGTTTCAAACAAAGATAAGCTACCAATATATTCCTACTTGCCACGTTTCCTCGAATGTAAAATACTGGTTCTCAATCAACCAAGAATAGAACAAATACATAAACGGGTAATGCGTGATATAAAGCGGGAAAGAAATATCTCCCAAAAATTTACATATCCGCGTAGATGTTTTATCGGTCGTGTTTCCCGACGCACCCAATATAATGAGAACAGGAAATACCACGACTATACAAAATGCCTCAAAAAGACCATTCATGCATATAGGTTCGCCCCCTTCTACATAAGGAACACAAAACAAAACCAACAATACGAAAGAGCATATCCAGAATGCCCCTCTCACTTTCACCGGTTTGAAATTACGAGACAACAACAGTCCCAAAGAAAACGGGAAAAGCATTCGCAACAGTCCACCCACAAAATTCACCGAATCGAGCGTCCAGCCTACCCCTATCATGCCATACCCCGATACATCGAAGATAGCGAAACAAGCCAGACAGATTCCCAGTAATACGACAAAAACAGTTAACGCCTTAGTAGACAAACGACGAATAAACAAAGCATACAAAATATTACCGATATACTCGAAAAATAATGACCAACTGGGACCGTTCAAAGGAAACATTTCACCATTACCCCGAACCTCATAACCTGCACCCGGATAGGCCGGAATGAAAAACATCGCGAAAAGCAAAGCCCACATCACCATCGACGTAGCCACATGAGTCCCGTCCCACTGTTCGCTACCCTGGATACAAAATGTAATCACACCTAAAACTGCACCCATGACAACCATCGGGTGAAGACGAATCAACCGCCGCTTAAAGAAATTTTTTACCGTCAGGCTCTTTCCCCAACGATCATCATAAGCATAACCGATAACGAAGCCCGATAAAATAAAAAAGAAATCCACGGCCAAATATCCATGATTGATGCTTTCTATAAGAGTACCACCGGCAAAAGCATACCCTTCGAAGACATGATACCACACGACCAAAAGCGCAGCTACACCACGTAATCCGTCAAGCAACTCATAATGAGGTTTGGTATCTGAAAACGCAGCGGAAGAAATTTGTTGCATAATGAATTGGTAATTTAGATTTTTGATTTTAGTGATGATTAATATTACGGCAAAATTACAGGACTTATATAATTTAAAATTTGTCCTATGTCAAAAAATCCTCCGAAAGGTCATTTTCGGGCTCCCCTGAGACGACTGAGCGTCGAGAGTGTTATACCCAAATACGATGCGATATACCCAAGTTGAGCTCGCTGGTTCACCTGAGGGAATTGCTGCCTGAACTCCTCATACCGTTCTTTTGCCGATAAAGTCAAACGTTCCTTATGGGAGCGATGCAAACGCCGGTACTCGTCTTGATGAATAATCCGCCCCCAATTAGCCAGTTCGATATTGGTCTGAAACAGCCGGAGCAGATCGGTCAGTGATATTTTGTATGCGACAACGTCCTCAAGCGTTTCCACAAATTCTTCACTCATCTTATTATAATACAATTCATCCATGCTGAAGACAATCGCTCCCTCACACGCAAAGGAAGTCGTTATTTCCTCTCCGTTTACCAGCCAGAAAGAGCGGGTCATTCCTTCTTCAATAAAATAAGCCGATTTGCAAAATTTGTTAGCCTCTATCAGTTGATGTCTCTTTGGAAAATGACATAATACTGTATTTTCTTTTAGTATTTGTATCGTTTCATCCGAAATGGGATACAAAGAGTTCATCTTATCAATAATGTTTCTCATAAAGTAGCCTTAATAATTTTCTGTCAAGTGCAAAAATAGGAAAAACAATTCTGCCCACAATAGATGCCGGTGAAAAAGGGGGTGTTTTATCGATTCGTTCACTAAGGAGGAGAGAAACAGGAGAGTGGGAACTGCTGCTGAAAGACAAAGAAGGTACACTTCATTCTTTGGTGAAATGTACCTTCTTTGATATCGGGAAGAGGCTAAACACGTGAGTATAGCCAGCTTATTCCGGAAACGGTATACATCAATTGACGTTGCTTACCTTGGATTCTGCTGTATATTCGGATTGGCATCTATTTCGCTTTGCGGAATAGGCAGGGCTATTCTCAGATCGGTAGCTTCTATCTTTTGTGCGTTAGACGCTTTCAAGGTCTCAAGATGCCAGCTGCCCTTGCGTTCAATAGCCAGACCATTGCGCAAGTAGTCATAGAAGACTTCCCCTTCGCCAACCAGTTCCTTGCGGCGCTCTTTAAGAATCCTGTCCAGAGTAAAAGTCTCCGTTGATACTTGCTGACTGGTATCCGTGGTACGGCGGCTGATGATGTCATTCAGATAACCTTGTGCTTCTTCAATATCCGTTCCTTTTTTCAGTCCCGCTTCAGCCGCGTTCAGATAGACTTCGGAAAGGCGGATGATGCAAATGTTATTAGTTTTGGGATCATCTCCGGTCTTGCCGGGGAACTTGGCAAGATAGACTTTCTCGTGCATGGCGGCAGCCGGAAGTCCGGTGTTGTTTTCGATGACAGATTCCTTTGTCAGGCAGTGGCGTACATCCTTGGAGTCTTCATTCAGCAGGTTCAGGAAATCTTCCGACAAGATCAGATTATTCCAGTCGACCGTTGCTTCGTTGGCATAAACCATCGGAGCGCCTTCACCGCCCGTACCTCCTGAAGGTTCGGATAAAGTGATGTAAAGTTCGAATAATGATTCCGACTGGAAATCCTGCCCCCATACATTGGGATATTCCTCATAGCTGTAAAGCTGATAACGTCCGCCGTTGTTCTTGATCACATCCGTAGCGGCATCATAAGCCTTCTGATATTCACCCATATTCAGATAGACTCTTGACAGTAATGCCTGAGCTGCCCAGTAGTTTATATAGCCATTGGATGTCTCTTGTTTCAACCCGGACAGTGCATTGCTCATGTCGCTGACTACCTGTTCGTAGCATTGCGCTACAGTGCTGCGTGACGGTTTATGCGTGGGATCGGAAGGGGAGGTCTCGATGGGTACTCCCAATGAAGCCCCCTTGTCATTCGTATAAGGCATTCCGAACAACCGGGTCAGGTTGAAGAGGGAAAGTCCCCGCATCACCAGCGCTTCGGACTTGATGCGGTTCAATTCTTTAGTATCACTGCTTTGAATACTGCCCGACTCTATTTTCTGTATCAGATTATTCGTCTGTCGTATTACTTTATAAACAGTATTCCACGGCAGTACAATATTCAGATTATCGGAAGCGAGCACATTGTATTCATAATAGGGAGATACGCGTTTTCCGTCTCCTTTGGTGATACGTGCCTGTACATCGGCGGCACGGCAATCGCCGTAATACCAATAGTTGTCTCCGTAATAGCTATGGCCGGATGCCAGACGATAAATTCCGTTCAGAGCGATCTGGGCATCGTCCAATGTTACGATGGCCTGTCCTGTTTCTACCGAGCTGGTGGTGTTAAGGTCTAGCCAGTCTGCCGAGCAGGAGCTGTTCAGTAGAGCCATTGCTGTAAGTATGTATATATGAATTCGTTTCATTATGTTGTTTATTTAGTTAGAATGATAGGGATGTTAGAATGATAATTGAGCTCCGAAACTGAAAGTACGCATGGCGGGAGCCTCGCAAAAGACTTCACCGTTAACGGGTGTTTCGGGGTCATACTGTTTCCATTTGGCCCAGGTCAGCAGATTGTTTCCCGAGAAATATATTCGTACTTTGTCAATCATCAGCTTTTGAGTCCACTGGTTGGGCAGTGTGAAGCCGAGGGTAAAGTTTTTCAGGCGTAAATGATCGGTGCTGTGGATATAGCGGGACGAGTTGGTGGAAGTAGCCGGTTCACCATATACGAAACGTGGGATATCCGTCTGATCTCCGGGCTTTTGCCAACGGTTCATCATGTATGCGGGCAAGTTGTATCGTGAACTGTAGATGGAACTGCTGCCGTTTTCAATATAAGTTCCCAGTTTGTCGAACGAGTAACCGCCCAGTGAATAAGTCAGTGTAAAGGTCAGGTCTATCCATTTGTAATTCAGAATATTGGTGAATCCTCCCGATACTTTGGGAGTAGCGGTTTTGTACGGAATGGATTCTGCTTTGGCAGCATCGGTGGTGAGTTCCCGATTGTAGCTTCCGTCTTCATTTTTTGTATTCAGATAATATTGGGCAGAACCGGTCAGCGGGTCTACTCCGGCAAACTCTTTTACATAAAACGTATGATAGGGGAGGCCCACTTTATGGATGAACCATGTTCCCTCAATCGTCTGGTCTAATAGTCCGTTGAGTGAAACGATCTTATTCCGGTTATGGCTCAGGTTGAAAACACTGGTCCAGTTAAAGTCGTTGGAAACTACGTTCAGTGTACGCAATTCAAACTCTACTCCCTTGTTGTTCAGGCGTCCGATGTTGCTTAAATAACTGGTAAATCCGGTAGTGGCGCTGATGGGGAGACTGTAAAGCAAGTCTTTGGTATCCCGATTGTAATATTCCAGACTCGCAAAAATACGATTGATAAATGAAAGGTCGATGCCCAGATTCAGGCTGTAATTCTTTTCCCATGTCAACAGATCATTGGGTTGTGCCGATTCATACGATCCGGCTGCCTCCATATAGTTTTCTCCATAACTGTACAGTCCTTTGTAGCCGTAGTATGAACCGGGCTGATTTCCGTTTACACCATACGAGGCACGTATCTTGACATCACTCAAAACCGGCTTTACGGCTTTCATGAAATTCTCGTTGCCCAAATGCCACATCCCCGACACAGACCAGAAATTTCCCCAGCGGTTGTTGGGTGAAAGGCGTGAACTTCCGTCGCGACGGTAACTTCCGGCGATGTAGTAACGGTCGTCATAGTCATAATTCAGTCGTGATAGATAAGAAATCATCCGATAGGCTTGGGTGGCAGACTTGAAACTGTTCAGTACGGCGGCATTATCCGGTTCTGTCAGTTTATCACTGGGGAGTTTGGACTTTTCACCCGAAGCGTGGTCTGTCTGATAGCTTTCTATTTCATAAGCCGCCAATACATCGAGATGATGTTTGCGGGCGAAAGTACGCACATAGTTCAGTGAGGTCGATGAGATCAGTTTGCCGTATTCAATGAAGCCTTTGGCTGTCTGGGCATCGCTTCCGCTTTTAGGACCTGCCGAGCTCAAAGGGTTATAGTAGCGTGAATCCTTCTGGATAGTATAATCATAGCTTAATGTCTCTTTCAGTTTGAGACCTTTGATTGGCTCTATCGCTGCGTAACCGGTTGAAAACATACGTGTCATACGCACGCGGTTGTAATCGGTGAGTATGTCGCGCAACGGGTTCAGGCTGGTGCCGTCATAAGCTCCTACGTAGTTTCCTTCTTCATCACGCACCACCATGGAAGGTGTCATGGTCATGGCTACGCACAGGAAAGGGTTGATAGATGATCCGCGTTCCTCATTCATTTCCTGATTCATTTGCGAGAACATCATATTTGCTCCTACTTCCCCGTATTTGCCGACTTTCTGCGTAACGTTCAAGCGTGCTGAGTAACGGTCCAGACTGGAGTTTTTGGCCAATCCTTCCTGATTGTTGTAGCCGAGCGAGGCATAGAATGTAGAACGGTCGTTACCGCCGGAGACGGAAGCTTCATAACTCTGATGCATAGCGGTGCGGAGCAGCTCTTTTCGCCAGTCCGTGTATCCCATGGCCGGCTTATACGCATATGTGCCGATATTGGAACTGGCATATTCAGTCGGAGACTCCATGCCATTGTCTGTTGCGTAGTTCAGCAATCCTTCATAGAGCAGCTCTTCCCGTTGGTCACCGTTGAGGGTAGGGCGGAAGTCGACGGCCGCATGAGAGAAGCCGCCTGATACGTTCAAATCCACGCGTACCTTTCCGGTATTTCCTTTTTTAGTCGTAATCAATATGACGCCATTGGCGGCGCGGGAACCATACAGGGAAGCCGCTGCCGCATCTTTGATTACAGTTACGTTTTCAATATCCGACGGATTCAGCGTACTCATTATATTGGTCTTGGAATTGTTCATATATGCTGCATCAGGACCACCGGAACTCATACTCCCGGAAGTAACCGGTACTCCATCTATGACAAACAAAGGTTCTTGTGAAGCGTTGAACGATCCCATTCCTCTGATGCGAATACTTTGGTTGGCGCCCGGTTGACCGGAACTGCTGGTTATTTGTACACCGGTAGTCATACCTTGCAACTTTTGCTCAACGCTCATCACGGGCACTTCTTTCAGCATATCTGTACGCAGCGTATTGGCCGATCCTGTGAACGAGGATTTGGAGAAATTACCATACCCTGTTACTACTACCTCGTCAATATCCATCGTTTCGGGGATCAGTACTATTTTGAGTTCTTTCTCTTTGCGGGGGACGCGTATTTCCTGTGTCTTCATTCCCACATAGGATACGACCAGCAGCTTGGTTCCGGTTTCCACGGACAATTGAAACTGACCGTTGATATCGGTAATCACTCCTTTGGTGGGATTCCCCTTTACACTGACGGTGGCACCGATAAGTGGTTCATTATCCTCTGATGATATAACAACACCGGATATGTTCAGTTGCTGAGCGGATGCATACGAAATACTCAACAAACAAAACAGGAAGCTAAAACATAATGTTAACCTTTGATTAATCTTCATACTTTTATATTTAAAAATACATTTGCTATAAAGTCGATACAAAGGATATACCAATAGGATATAAAGAAATGCTGAAAGGATAAGATACAGATTAACAGCAGAGTTGAAAAAAACGATATTATTGGGGAGGTGTGGAAAAATGTGGAAAGGTGTGGAAAATATCCCCAATCATTGGTACGATAAATAGCGTGGCTATATGGATTATCGTACCGATAATGATTGGGTATATAGGTCTTACAATTTAATATCCCGGATTCTGATACTCACTGCCGTTGATAATGGTAGCGGTAAAGGTCGTAGAAATGGGACGTAAAGCATAATTCGGATTAAAGAACCGTGCGAGATCCGGGTGAGTATCTTTCAGATAATCGGAACTCTTGAACATCCCTGTCCGTTTCAAATCGTAGAAACGGCAATATTCACCGCATAGTTCGCGTCCTCTTTCGTCTAATACGTTACGAACCGTCATGCCGCCCGTTAACGGATTTGCTCCGGCACGCCCGCGAACCTTATTCAGGTATTTGGCGGCATTCGTTCCTCCGTTCAGATAAATGTCAGCCTCTGCGGCAATCAGATAGACTTCCGCCATACGCATGATAAACGTAGCGTTTAAGTTTCCGTTTCTTTGTTTGGAGGCGTTTGCAACGTAATAGTTACTGCTGTTGTGCTTGTTTAGTGACGGATAATAGTAACGGAACAGATTCTCGCTGGTACCGTCGTTCTTGTAATTCCCTGTTACATTTGTATACGAGTAGTTCATGTTCACATTGTTGTTTTCATCACTGTAGACATGATTGTAATCAATCAACAAATAGTCGGTCTTGTGCTCATTCTGTTTTTCCGTAGAATAATCCGCATCCTGCGGCATGATAAATTTAATGGCCGGATCACCTTTCTTCAGAGCTTTGCCGATGACTGTTTCGTCTTTATCGTACATGTGTACGGCACTTTCGTCCCAAGTATAACTTTTATTGGCCTTCCATTGGGTAGTGAATGACTGGTGGAATCTGGGGTCTAACGTGCCGTCATTCTGTACATACAGATTCAGCAAGTGTTGCGTAGGCATGAAGATGCCGCTGATGGAGCCTTCCCATGTCAGTCGTGTTTCCTGATTGTCTTCACGGGCACCGAACTTATTGATGTCACACAGGAAATACTCGTCATTGCGGTTTAGCTTGTAGTTACCGTTGCTCGAACCGTGTCCGTCCGTGCCTGCATACCAGCGATGTTTCCAGAGCGCTTCCTTGTTTTCCCAGTTATTGCTTTCTTCGAATACTTCACTGTATGTAGGATACATATAAGTGTTGTATTTCCCGCCACCCGATTCGCAGTCGGAGATCAGCTGTAAAGCTGCGTCGAGAGCTTCCTGCAGGTATTCCGTGCTTCCATACTCGTAGGTTTGCAGACAGGCTTTTGCCAAAAAGCCGAGAGCGGCTTTCTTGGTCGGAGTGGTAGTCGTGGCATGATTCCCGATTGACAGCCATTCGGATGCGAATCTCAGGTCGGGCAGGATGACTTCTTTGTAGATAGTCATCGGGTCGGTGCGGACAGGAGAGTAGTTAAGGCTGGTTTCCGGTTCCGTAAGCATGGTTACCCCTCCGAATTGTTCCACTGCGTTGAAGTAATAGACAGCTCTCATGAAGCGGGCTTCGGCAACTTTCGCATTCCGTTCCTCTTCTGTGGCGTAGGGAGGCTTGTCGCCTAAGGCGATGGCTTCGTTGCAGGAACCTATTCCGTCGTATGTCCCGTTCCACCAGTTATTGATGTAGGTCGTGTTGGGCGATGTTCCGGTGAAAAACCAGAACCATTCGGTGTAGCTTGTCGATTGGTTAGCCTTGTACGTCCAGAGGTCCGTATCCCCTTCGGTCAGCGACATCCAGTCTGCGGCACCGTAGTAAAACCTTTCCATTGCGAAGTAGCACTGGTTGATCAGTGTTTCGTATCCCTCGGTCGAGGTAGCCAATGTTTCATTGGTAAATGCGCCCGGGTTGTACTCTTCCAGCGAGCAGGAATGCAGGAATAGTGCAGACAGCAGGACAGAGCAAAAAACTGTTTTTAAATGTATACTTTTCATTGTCATTTTCTTCTTTAATTAGAATGTGAGATTAACTCCAAATACAAATTGCCGATAGGTGGGAAACGCGTCCGAACCGTTCGTTTCGGGGTCTGTGTCCTTCAGTTGCTTGTCTTTCACAAAGATGAACGGATTGTAGGCCGTAGCGTAGATGCGGCATTTCTCCATCAATACCTTGCGGGAAATGTTGGCGGGGAGGGTATATCCCAAAGTGATATTCTTGATCTTGATGAAGGAGCCGTCGTGTACTCTCAGCGAAGGATATACCGTTTTTTGTTCGTCTCCCGTTCCGGGACGCGGGAAGTATGCGCCCTGATTGTCCTCTGTCCAGTAATCCACGCCTGCCAGCTGATTCTTGGTCACACTTTGCTCTGCGGTATAGTAGCCGAGCAGGTCACTGTTGATTGTCTGCCCGTAGCGTGCCATTGCAAAGACGGATAAATCGAAGTTCTTGTAGGTGAAGGAGTTGTTCAGTCCGATGATCCAATCCGGATTCGTATGTCCCAGAATTTGTCTGTCGTCGGTGCTGTATTTATGTACTCCGCCGTCTCCGTTTTTATCCACTGTCTCTATCTTGATAAATCCCGGATTTACGCCATATGCATCCAGCGTCTCCTTCGGAGTGTCACTTCCCCAGATACCTGCATATTTATAGCCGTAAATGGCGTGAATCGGTTCGCCGGTAAACAGGTTCTCGGAGATCAGGTCACCGTCGGGCAGCTTGTCTATCTTCTCCTTACTCCAGGTAGCGGACAAGGTCGTGTTCCATGTAAAGTCCTTGTGCTGTATATTGTGGGAGTTCAATATCACTTCCACGCCCTGATTGCTGGTTTGGGCGATATTCTGCCAGATAGACAGAGGAGAACCCCATCCGGTCAGTCCGCTGGTGATGGGCAATATACGCTTGAATAATAATCCTTTGGTGGTTGTTCTGAACCATTCAATGGAACCGTCGATGCGGCTGTTCAGTATGCCGAAGTCCAGACCGATGTTCCAGTTGTACGATTTTTCCCAACCGAGGTCGGCACTGCCGTAAGTCTCCGAGTATTGTGTGAAAGGAACGATTTTTCCATTGACGGAGACTCCGCTGGCAGAATATACGTAGGCTTGTGTAGTGGTGCTGTAAGCGTCTGTTCCGCCAGAGTTGCCTGTGATGCCGTAGCTGACTCTCAGTTTCAGGTTGTCCAGCCAGCTTCGTGTCTTTTCCATAAAAGCCTCGTCGGAAATTCTCCAGGCTATGGCGCCTGCCGGGAAAGCATCCCATTTGTGTCCGGCGGAGAATTGTGAGACACCGTCCCAACGGGTGGAGAAGTTGAATAAGTACTTGCTCTTGTATGAATAGTTGAGGCGGAAAGCAAAAGACATTTTCTGTGTCTGTGCGAAGTCCGATTCCACATGTGGGGAGGAACCCGAAGTCAACCGCCAGAACGACCATTGGTCTACCATTTGTCCGCTTGCGGCAGCCATGTTGCTTTCCGACTGGTTCTTGTTCCACGAAGTGATTAAAGAACCTCCTACCGTATGCGCTTTGGCAAGGGTTGTGCTGTATGCCAGAATGTTTTCCCACGTGTAATTCCATGCGTTGTCATTGGTGATGGAAGCGTGAGGCGAACCTGCATAACTCGGACGGTTGGCGTTGCATTGGTTTCCCCAGTATTGTCCTCGTCGGGAATGGTTCAATGTCCCGTTGATCCGGCTGGTGAATGTGAAATCTTTGAGAGGAGTCAGCTCGACATACCCGCTCATATTCAGGTAAGTGGAACGGGTGTTGTTCGCATATTGATTCTCTATGAAATCTCCCATCGGCGAATACTGCCCTGTGATATATTCGTGATTGATCTTGCCTTCCTCATCATAGGCATCCCCCAACGGGAAAGCGGAGAGGGAGCGGGTAAACGTGTTTTTCACGCCGGAATTCAAATCACGGTACACCAGATTGGAGGTGAAACCGACTTTCGCCCACGAAAAGAGTTGCTGGTCGATGTTGAGCCGCAAAGAGTACCGGTTCAGATTTTCATTGCTGAGCAGGCCTTCTTCCCGGTTGTAGGAGGTCGAAGCGAATATCCTTGTCTTTTCCGTTCCGCTGCTTACCGAAAGGCTGTACTTTTGTGTGGTAGCTGTATTGCCGGAAACTTCGTCTACCCAGTCAATCCATTTTCCGGCATTATACGCATCTGTAAAAGCCTGCTTGCCCAGTAGGGCAGACATATCGGAAGGGAAATCACCGTTCTTATATCGGTATGCCTCTTTCTGGTAAGTCACCCATTCATCCTGAGTCATTCCGTGTTTGTAGTTGGGCGATCCGCTGAAGCCGTAATACGCGTCAAAGTTGATTGTGGCTTTGCCTTCTTTTCCTCTTTTGGTGGTGATAATCACAACACCATTTGCTCCTGCCGAACCGTAAATGGCGGTGGATGAAGCATCCTTCAGAACATCGACACTTTCAATGTCGGAAGGGTTGACCTGACTATAGCTTCCGGGGATTCCGTCGATAATAAACAGTGGCTCGTTATTGCCATATATGGAACGCGAACCACGCAGCAGGATGCTGACTTCACCGCCTACCTGTCCCGATGTTTTGGTGATGTCCATGCCGGGTATCTTTCCTTGAAGGGCTTCCATCACATTACTGGTAGGAGCAGCCAGTACCTCGGCACTTTTGACAGAGGTTACCGCTCCTGTCAGATCCCGCTTTTTGACGGAGCCGTATCCTACTACTACCACTTCGTCAATCAGTCGGGCATCTTCCACCATTGTGATTTCCAGTTTGCTTTTATTACGTGTGCTGACTTCCTGTTCTATGTATCCCATATAAGATACTTTGAGTACTGCGTTGGGCGACACACGCAGTGTGAAGAGTCCGTCTACATTTGTAATGGTTCCGTTGTTTGTGCCTTTTTCTACAATATTAGCTCCGATTATCGTCTCTCCCTGAGAGTTTTTCACTACGCTGGAGATGGTTCTGCTCTGTTGGGCGTAGACTTGTGTGGCTCCGATTACCAATATTCCCCCTGTTAAAAGGAGTAGCAGGTAGAACCTTATCATATAAACTGTCTTTAGGGTAACGTATGTCCCTATGTTTGTTTTATCAGAAAATGATTTCATGTTTTTTGTTTAATTGTATGTTCACTAATTGGTTTTTGAATAGTTAAATCTCTGAATGATTTAAATCTATGTTCCGATTATACCGATTTGATTTACTCCATAGGCTATTAGATTTTATTGGTTAAAACTGCGATTGTACCGTGAATTGACGGTCAATCTCTGAGTGTATGTATTTGATGTGGCGCCACTATCAATATCAGTTTATTTAGACTGATTGGACAAAAATAGGCATAGAGCGTTGTGGATTGAAAAAAAATAAAGTTGACTTTGAATCGGAATGGGTTGATTTTTACTATCTTTGTCTCAATGTAATCACATAAAGAACAATAATATGGATGTCGAAGTAAAAAATAAAGCAAACAGGAGGCACGTCGGACATAACCTGCAAAAGATCCGTGTTTATTTTGGTATGAAGCAGGAGGCTTTAGCGGCTGATCTTGGTGTAAATCAACAGGTCATTTCAAAGATTGAAAAACAGGAGGAAATCGAAGAAGGGCTTCTAAATCAAATAGCTTCTGTATTGGGGATATCTGCTGAGGTGATTAAGGATTTTGATGTTGAGAAGGCAATATATAATATCAATAACATTAGAGATAACACCTTTGAACAAGGAGCTACATCAATAGCCCAGCAGTTCAATCCATTGGATAAAATCGTGGAATTGTATGAACGTCTGCTGCAAAGTGAGAGAGAGAAAATTGAATTATTAAAGAAAAGGTGATTATTATTAGTTGATTAACTAATTTAACTAAGAAATAAATATTATGGAAACAGAAACTTATACAAACAGTTCACATTTGGGGCGTAAAATAGAAAGAATACGCCGTCTTCGTGGTATGACTCAAACGGATTTGGGGGAGTTGCTAGGGGTGACAAAACAGGCTATTTCCAAAATGGAACAAGCGGAAAAGATAGATGATGAGAAGTTAAAACAAGTGGCTACTGCATTGGGGGTTACAGAAGAAGGCTTAAAGAAATTTACAGAAGAAACTGTATTATACTATACAAGCAATTTCTATGAGAACTGCCATGTAAGCGCATCTAATATAGGGCCTATTACTCATGTGGAAAATCTCAATCATTTTTCAATGGACCAAGCTGTGAAACTATTTGAGGAGTTACTTAAAATCGAAAGAGATAAATATGATAAGGGAAAAGAGGAAAGTGCTAAATAATAATAGGTTTATCCTTTTCCTTATTTAGGATTCTTAGAAATATATGATAAAGCTCCATTTAGTTGTTCGGACATTGAAGAATAACTAAATGGAGCTTTAAATTGATAGATATCCTATAAATGTGTTCTAATCAAATAATTGATAGAAGTCAGCAATTGAATTATTGCTTCTTGCCTATCATTTAAAATGGGTTGAATGATTCAATAATGGGCTAACCGATACGCAAAAGAACTAAATCGTCCAAATATGAATTCAAATCATATAAATCTAAAAGTCGTTTATTGGATAAAGAATTCCTATACTAAATTTAGCTCCGGCTTGTGCAATAAATAATCTCTTTCAGTACATAAATTAATTCGTCCGACTA
>ENA-OOWO01001351-OOWO01001351.1-human-gut-metagenome-genome-assembly--contig:-NODE-1351-length-15883-cov-2.901504_pt1 | contig 15883 bp, 18 predicted proteins | sample MGYA00241579_ERZ501327 | MGnify/ENA primary metagenome ERZ501327 (study PRJEB25962, sample SAMEA2042836) | human gut metagenome | biome: human gut; feature: human-associated habitat; material: faeces...
CCAGACACCGTTGTTTACCGACTATCTGATGCAGCGCGTCGGGAATGGCCGATTCGATCCTCGAAAAATGCACCTGGCCAGTCTGTATGCAGCTTATAAGAACATCCGTTACGGCTTGTTTGCCTCGCTGCAGGCCGGCTATACCTATCGTCCGGACGGCACGCTATATGTCCACCAGTTAGACGGCATCATCTACCAGTCGCAGGCCACCGCACACCAACGGAGCAGCCGGGCATTTCATGTAAACGGCAAACTTACCAAGGACTTCGGTTCCCGGTTCTCTGTCGGACTGAATGCCTATTTCAGTCAAAGCCACTCCTACAGCTTGTGGAAAGAGACTCCGGTGCCTAACCGTTTCCGAAACGTCAATGCTTCGGTTTCCTTGTCTTACAGACCTTGCCCCTGGTTCTCGGTGGAAGAAAAATCTTTCCTCTTCCACACTGAAAACAAACGGGAACAGACCGGCGAGAGTGTGACTTCCATGCAACGGACGAATACCTTTAACCACGAACTGAACTTCTTCATTACTCCCAAGAAGTGGGTGGTACAATGGAAGAATGAGTTTTACCACAGCAACGACCATTCTGCCTCATTCAACTTCTTCTCAGACTTGTCGGTGTCTTATCAGTTCAAGGACAGCGAAATATCCCTCAGTCTGAACAACCTGATGGGTAACGACACCTACGAGCGCCGCATCATCCGGTCAGAGTTCATTACCCATACCGTGCACCGCCTGCGCCCGCGTGAGTTCATCCTCAAGTATTCCTTTGCTTTATAGCTTCATCTATATCACTTTATGCAAACCCCCTTCAACATCTGCTTGTTACAGCAGTCGTTGAAGGGTGTTTACATTTGTTAGGTCTTTATACTCAGTGCAACATGCCTCAGTACTTAAACCGCAGCGAAATGAGGAACTCGCGGCCACGCAAGGGCACGTGGTAATACTGAAAGTTGGCTCCCTGATAAAGCGATACTTCGTAATCCTTGCGGTTGAGCAGGTTGCTGAGGTCGGCACTCACCGTCCAGCGCGGATGGAAGTCGTAGCGCAGTCCGGCATTCAGGAAACTGTTTACCGAGTAATGACTGTGGGCTATCTCGAAGACCGATTGCGAGAAGTCGGCATACAGGCGCAGTTTGCTGACGGGGTAGAAGTCCATTGTCAGAGAGTAGTAGGCATTCTTCAGCAGGTTGTCGGTCGCCGAAAAGGCATCGGGCTTCTTCCAACTGAGGTTGCCGGCCAGGGTGAGTTTGGGCTGAAACCACGAAAGTCCGCTCCACTGGGTGGAAAGCGAGGCGTGCAGGGCATGGTAGCGCAGGTAATCGGCCCGTTCGTTTTGTGCCACATACTCTTTGTTATAGGAGTAATCGGTTTGTCCGCTCAAGCTGAGGTGTGCCTCGCGGAAGTTCTTGCGGCACGACAGGGCCACACTCCAGGTGGTTTTCGTGCGGTCGTCCCACACGGGAGCTACCAGGGTATAGTCGGGCAGGTAAAGGCTTTCAAAATAATGGTCGGAGGTGCTGCGCGTCCAGCCTGCATACAGATTCCAGGAAAAGAGCGTAACGGTGTTCAGATACGACAGGCGGAGGTTGGCCAGCGTGGTGCGCTGCACCGAAAGGCTGTCTTTGCCGACTGTAAAGGTGCGGTAATTGTTCATCATCGTGCCGTTGAACCACGGGGCGGTGTTCGAAGCATTCTGATTATAGGCCACCGAAGCATCCAGGCGCAGCAGGTAACCGAAGCGTTGGCTGACATCGAGCGAGGGCGAGCACAGCACTTTACGGTCGTTCTTCGTCCGCCAGCCACAACGGGTGCGGATGTATTCCACCGGCAGGAGCAGTTCGATGTTTCCGCCGCTCCACTCTATTTGGTACGAGGGTTCGAGCGTGTGCAGCCAGTATGACGATGTGGCAGTCTGTTGCGCGTCGTGCAGTCGGTTGTGCTTGTATTCCACGATGTACCCCAGTGTCAAGGGATAGCCTGCCACGTCGAAAGCCGTGGAAAGGCGGTGGCGCATGAACCAATGGTTCAGCCGGTAGTCCTGCCGTTCGTGTGCTTTATCGGCCGTCCAAACTGCTGATAGGCGTTCGCGGGTCTGATAGGTGCGCACGATAGAGGCCAGGGTGTAAATGCGGGCCGGGGTGGTCAGGTTGACGTTCGCCACATTCTGGAGATAATAGGGCTTTCGGTCTATATCTTCTACCACCGAACCTACGTTGGTTACGTTGCGGTTGTTGGAGCGCATGTCCTGCCATTGTCCCGACAGGATGTTCTCTACATACACCTTCTTTCCGTTCAGTTCATAGCGCACCTGTCCTTTCACCACGTCTTCGCGGGCCTGCAGCCGGTTGTTGTCGAACACGCTCACGGTGTCGGCAGCGTAATACTCGTTGCGGGTGCTGTCCTCGCGGTTTTCGCCTTCGTGGTTGTAGAGCAGGTTGAAGCGCAGGATGGAATAAGGGGTAAAGGCATGCAGGTAATTCACGCCGGCAAAGTATGAGCGGTTGTCCAGGTAATATAAAGGCGAAATGGGCGGACGGCGGTTGGTGGCAGAATAAAGGAAGGGGGCTGGTAGGGCTTCCTGGGTATAGATGCCCGTAAAGTTCGACATGCCGCTTTGCAGGCTGCGCAGTGAGGCTCCGCGGTTGTTCAAGGCTCCAGTAAAGAGCAACTGATTTTTCCGGGCCACCTGTATGCCGGTCAAACTGCCGTCCCACACCACAGGCGTTCCGCCTACACCGACTTCCGCATCGCCGAAGGGGCGCATCTTGTAGTTCTTTTTCAGTTTGATGTTCAGCGTGGCGCGATTGTTGTGCACCTTTCCTTCCAGTGCCCGGATAGGTTGGTTGTTCTCCATCACCTGAATGGTCGATACGGCTTCGGCCGGCATGTTCTGCGTGGCCTGGTTGTACTGATCGCCCATCAGATCCAACCCCTCAATGTTCACCTTGTTGATGCTGCTGCCTTGATACATAATCTGTCCGGAGGGCAGCACTTCGATGCCGGGCATGTGCTTGAGCACGTCCTCGATGCTGTAGTCTTCCTTTTGGCGGAACGACTCCACATGGTAGTTGAGTGTATCTTTCTTGCGGGTGATAGGGGCGGCCTTCACCACCACTTCGTCAATGGCGTAGGACTTTTCGATGAGTTGCACGTCGTAGCGCCACTTTTCCTTTTCCACCGGAATGCACTGGGTGGCATAACCCATTTTGGCAAAGGACAGCTTGGCAGCCTGCTTCTTACATTTCAATATGTATTGTCCATCACTCCGGCTGATGCTGTATGCCAGCAACGAATCCTTGGCATTCAATGCCTTACACAACACATTGGCTATGCCTTTGCCGTTGGCATCCGTTACCGCACCCTTAAAAACAAGGACTGTTTCCTGCGCCCATACGGACATAGGAAACAGAAGCAGGAAGAAGAATATGTGTATGATCTTTACCATTGTAGTTCCAGCATATTACTCGGGCGCTTCGGGTTATTGGCTTCGGGCGTAACCATCTTGCCGTTTCGCTCTTCCTTTACCTTAAATATTTCAAGGCCCAGGTTGTCGAAGTCTTCAATATCATTGCGATACCCAGTCAAGGCTTTCTCGCGCGTAGTTACTATCAAATCCTGGATGTATTGCTTCTTATAGAGGTACATGGAGGAGTATTTCGGCATCTTGCCAAAACCGTTGTTGGTAAATATCCAGTTACGTTTGGTGTCATGAATCTCCATAATCAAACCGGGCAGTCCGCCAAACAGATAAGGTCCGTAAGGAAGCGGAATAGACTCTGTGTACCAGGCCACATAAATCCGTCCGGAGAATGTGCAGGTAGCTTTTTTGCAGGGACGGTTCTGAATGAGTGTATCGCCCGGTATTAACTGCCATTCCATGTGGGGAGTCGGATAGGTATATTCGTAACTCCGCAATATATCATAGGCCTGTACAGTAGTTTGTTGCTTGGTCAGGTCGGTCAAGGTAACAAAGAAATAAGTCCACTTCTCAATAGCCTCCATCCATTCATCGCGTGCCTGGTCGTTGCGGGCATTCCGTTTGCTTGCTGCCAAGCAGTCGTTGATGGAATCAAAGGCCAACCGGTTGTAATCACCAAACAACAAGTAATTATCCGAAATCATCAGCACCGTTTGCGCTTTAGTGTAATCATTCAACTTCGTAGAATCTTTGCGAAATTTTAATTCATAGAAAGCCCCAAGTTTAGCGTTATCAACAACAGCCCTCTTTGATTTTTCATAAATATCACCAACTTCACTATAGAGCCTTTGCGCTTCGACTGTATTCAAACACAATATGGCTGCAATAAACATCAATAGTCTCATATCAAGCCTCCTTACTTGGTTAAGATTATAAAATGGCCGTATAGCCGATGCGAAAGCTTTACATGATTTATAATCAGATGATTACCATTGTAATTCCAGCATATTGCAAGGGCTTTGTGGATAATTCGCCTCCGGCTTCTTGCCATTGACTTCGATTTCCCATTCATCGATTGCCAAATTCATGAAATTCTCTTCCTCGTTCTTGCAGGCGGTCAGTGCTTTTTCACGAGTAGTTTGAATGATATTTTTATTCTTGTACAGATACATGCTTCGCAACTTCGTAGCCTTTTCTATGCCGTTGTAGGTAAACACCCAATTGTAGTGGGTATCGTGCAGGTACATAATCAGTCCCGGAAGTCTGCCGAACAGATAAGGGCCGTAAGGCAAATTGACCGATTCGGCATACCAGGCTACATAATTGCGTCCGGCATACGAGCCAACCGCTTTCTTGCAGGGCTTATCAAGGATTAGGGTATCTCCTTCTACCAACTTCCATTTGAAATCAGGTAGAGGCTGTTCGTACTGGTAATTGCGTATGCCTCTTCGCTGCACAGTGGCAACCGACTTTTCTAGGTTAATGGCAGAGCGGAAATTCATAACTAAGCAGCACTTCTTGCAGGCTTCTTCCCAATCTGCTCGGTACTTACGGGCATTTTTCTTGCTCTCGGCACACAAGTCGTTGATGGAATCCAGCGCAATCTTGTAATATTCGGTGAACAAGGCATAGCGGTCGGAGAGCCTCAATACAGTCTGTGCCTCTGTGTAGTCTTGGATTTTTGTTGAATCTTCCAAATACTTCAAGCGGTAAAGCACATCTATCTTTGCGTTGTCCAAGACCAACCGTTGTGTCTTTTGGTAATGATCCATTCCACCGTCCGGACTGAATAAGGTTTGCGCTTGCAGGGAACATACGCCCACCAGCCCCAGCAAACCTCCATGAATGATTCGTTTGATTAAATGGTTCATCATAAAATGGCCGTATAGCCGATACCACAGCTTGTTTTTTATCCGACAATCATAATTCCGCTATCTGGACGTTTTGTAAGAACACCATGTATGCCTCGCTTATTCATATCTGCAAATTTTATGGCTGCTTCTTCGGGGCTATTTGCACGAAACATGGTTCTAGAACCGTCAGCTTGCGTCACATAATACTTGTACGCTGACGCTGTTTGCGGAGCAACAAAACTACCAAGAGCAAGAATTGCTGCAAGAGAAAGAAATATTACCTTTTTCATAGATAAGGAGATTAAGAACTACAACCGACTTCTCAAAAGTTGTGATTTTGTCTATTGATGCAGTTGGGAAGTTTGTACCATGAAGTATAAACTGCATAGCTTTCGTAAAAGAAACCACAGTCGGATCCAATACCATGGAATTACAGTTACTAATAACCATTGCTAAAGTACATAGATCCTTTGTACGATGCAACCTGTTTTGTATCGAAACGGCAAAAAAAGGTATTAAACCGTCAAATTTCGGCATTGAAACGTTTCTATACAGTTTCACATCATAACCTATTTTCCCTAAGGAACGGCTCTGCCTGATATTTAGCAATGTCTGTTTCCTACACCCATACGGATATAGGAAACAGAAGCAGAATGTATAGTATATGTATGATTTTACCATTGTAGTTCCAAATAGTTACTGCTACGACGTGGAAAATTTTTCTCCGGTTTCTTGCCGTCAATCGTTAAATCGATTTCATCTACAGCTAAATTCATGTAATCTTCCCATTCATTCTTGCAGGCTGAAAGAGCTTTTTCGCGAGTCGTCTTTTGATAGTGTTTGTCTTTGTACAAATACATATTCCTTAATTGGGTTGCCTTCTGTATCCCGTTGCAGGTAAACACCCAATTATATTTCGTGTCATGAAGATATATGATTAAACCGGGAAGACCGCCGAATATATAAGGTCCGTAGGGCAGATTAACTTCTTCGGTATACCATGCCACATAGTTTCGGCCGGCATACGAACAAGTAGCTTTCTTGCAAGGCTTGTCAAGGATAAGGGTATCACCAGCCTCCAATTTCCATTGAAAATCAGGTAGAGGTTGCTCATACTGGTATTTGCGTAAAACATGCCACTGAACAGTGGCCACAGACTTTTCAAAATCAATGGCTGACAGAAATTGAAGTAAATAACAGCGTTTTGCGGATAAAGAGTCCCAAGCAGCTCTATATCTTTGTGCATTTTTCCGGCTTTCGGCACAAAGATCATTGATGGAATCATGTACTATTCCATAATAATCAGTGAATAAAGCATAGCGGTCTGAAACTTTCAGTACGGTTTGCCCTTCTTCTACTTCGTTGGTCTTTGTGGAATCCATGAGAAACTTAATTCGATAGAAAATATCCAGATTGGCTTTATCCAAAATCTGACGCTTGGTTTTACTATAATGGTCTATACCATCTGCACTCATTACCTCCTGAGCTTGAATGGGAAGGGTCACAAGACAGAGTAAACTTAATTGAATGATTCTTTTGATTAAATGGCTCATAATAAAAAGGCCGTATAGCCGATACCGCAGCTGTTATGCTATTTTACATCCATAATCCCTGCGTCAGGCCGTGATGTGAGTACAGCGTGATGACCTTGCAAGTTCATACTTCTAAATTCATTGATTGCATCTTTACGATTATCACATTTCATCATGATGCGTTTACCATTGTCAAGCGTCACATAATACTTGTACGCAGACGCTGTTTGAGGAACAACAAAACTACCAAGAGCAAGAATTGCTGCAAGAGAAAGGAATTTTACCTTTTTCATAGATAAGGAGATTAAGAACTACAACCGACTTCTCAAAAGTTGTGATTTTGTCTATTGATGCAGTTGGGAAGTTTGTACCATGAAGTATAAACTGCATAGCTTTCGTAAAAGAAACCACAGTCGGATCCAATACCATGGTATTACACTTGCTTATAACCATTGCAAAAGTACATTGGTCCTTTGTACGATGCAACCTGTTTTATATCGAAACGGCAAAAATAGGTATTAAACCGTCAAAATTCGGTATTGAAACGTTTCTATACAGCAGCACATCATTTTCAAGTAACTTTTAGCCCTCCAACCATTTTTTGAATAATATGCTGCGCTCTTTGCTTACCAATATCTCTTCATCCTGGCAATGAAGCAAACGAACCTTTAACTTTGAATTGAAAAATGGAGTGATTCGCTGCAAAGCACGTATATGGATGAAGTATTGGCGGTTCAGGCGGAAAAATTTTTCCGGGTTAAGTTGTTCCTCTAAATCCTGCATGGTCATGTTATGCACGTGATATTGCTTACCTTCGGCTGACATGCAGAGCAAATCTTTACCCTCCTTGGAAAAATAAAGAATATCAGACATTTGCAAAGGAATAATTTCTTCTCCTTTATATACTATCAATCGTTCTTTATAATGGGTTATATCACTCATAACCTGATGCACTTGCTCCATGTTTCCCTTCGTCCCCAAAGATACCTTTCGGATGGCCTGACGCAATTCCTTTTCATCTATTGGCTTGAGCAAATAGTCTATACCATGATTCTTGATGGCTTGCATGGCATATTCATCATAAGCCGTAGTAAAGATAACAAAGGAGGCGGGCATGATTTCTTGAAAGGCAGTAAACACATCGCTATCCGACAGCCGGATGTCGGCAAATATCAAATCGTAATCATTGTGTCGGCGCAGATGCTCAACTACTTCTGATACACTCGCCAGTGGTCCTTCAACTTCTATTGTGTCGTCAATTTCGCGAATAAGTTTTTCAAGCCGGATGGCACTGATGCGCTCGTCTTCGATAATCAATACTTTCTTCATGTTTTATCCTTGATTTACAATGGGTAAGTAAACAGTAAATAACTCTGAGGTTTGTTTCACGCTGATTTCCTTACCAAACTTTACAAAATATCTTTTGGCTAAGTTGTCTAATCCCAGTTTATAAGAGGGGACGGTTTGTTCCGATTTATAAGTAGGGGGAATGATGTTATTGCTCACCACCAGCATATTCTCTTTACGTTCAACAACTATAGTCAGTTTCTCATGCTGGTTCATAGCATTATGCTTTACGGCATTTTCTACCAGTACCTGTAAACTTTGCGACAAAATGTACTCATCCTTCCGTCTTTCCATGGGTTTCACTTGCAGTTCGATATTGGTATAGCGCAACTTCAGCAAATTCATGTAATCGTCCAACCATTGAAATGCCTCGTCTAAGGACACTACATCATTCTCTATATGTCCCAAAATATGACGATAGATTCTTGACAAGCGGATTACATAGTCTTCAGCCCGCTTGGCGTCTATGTCAATCAAACCGGCCAGCACACTCAAACTGTTGAACACAAAATGAGGGTTCATCTGCATTTTGAGAAGCTTCATTTCAAGCTGACGGTTCTCTTCATACTTTTGTTCAGACTCCTTGTAATAATACTCCACGACTACAATCAACGCCTGAATGGAGGATATCAGTCCCATCAAGTAGGCATTTCCCCAAACTTCGCGATCGGAAATATCCACAAACAGCACGTCTATAAGGTTCTCGACAAGAAAAGCCAGAAAGGTATTGGCTAACAGAAAAATAGCACTCAATATGAGTATCTTTTTTTTCGGAAAGAAACGCAATAATCGACTTTTCAGAAGAAGAGTTCCAAATCCCAAATTATAGATAGAGAACAGGAAACAATAACATAAATCAATCCATAAAATTGTGCATCCCTCTTCTAACAAACGATTGAACTCTTCATGGTCAGCAAGTACCCAAACCACATCGTATAAGAAGTACATCAAGAGGGATGTCCACAACCAAGTTGTCAAGTAGTCTTTTGCTTTCATAAGTATACAAAATTACTAAAAGTTAAGTGATACAACAAGGATTATCTGCCTTTTTACAAAGCCTACGTATAACGTCATAGCGTGAACATTCCAAGAAATTCGGAACATTCACGCTGGCAATCACTTGGTTTCAAAGTGTCCTTTGATAGAAATAGAATCATTCCCATGATACAGCACGGCATCGATATTTCCCTCTATCAGTTTAGGTTGTAGTGTATAGGGGTTGCCATCGTCATCGTAGAAATATTTTATATGGGTGATTTCTAACTTGACCGGGCGGGATGCCTTCACTTCGAATTCATTGCAAACATTTGTGCTATCCGTCGCCCAGCAACTAACCGCATTATAATCGTCTTTCTCCGAAAATGGCGGAATTGAAGCGGTTATAAACTGAGTGCCTACTTCGAACTGCATTAAATTACACCTAAGGCGAATATTCTTCTTATCAAATACATTGATATTGATATAGTAGGCCCGCTTACTATCGACAAACTTATTACTGTGGGTATACCGAGGTCCTTTATTGATGTAATCTTTGTAGACCGTATTCTGCAAATGCACTTTCTCGCCATTGATTTCTCCATCAAAATACCCCCAACTGCTAGAATCTTGGGGATTCCAAGTTTCTTCGTCTTCACAAGAAAACAAAAGCATGGAAGAACAAAGAAGTGTTATGTAAACTACAGAGCAAGAAATGAATTGTTTTAATTTCATATTACATGTCATTTTATAGGGTAATCACATCCATTCTAACAAATGAATGCGATTACCACTTATTCATACTAAATTGGAACACACCTATTTTCGAAGCACCATTTCATCAAATCGCTTATCTGTACGATAAAACATTTTGTTACTGAACATAAGTGTATGGTCTGTAATCATATATTCTTTATTACCAATGACAATAATTTGATCATTCTTTAAATGATAATCAAATGAATCCAAAAGCCGCAATACTTTACAATTAGAATCTATTGCAAAATATTCTACTTGTTTCTTGCCAAAACACAATGCAGCACCAGCAGCATCTACGATGTTATCTTCAGGGCTGAATTGATGAATCCAAACACTGTCATTTAAATAGGGTATATCATTATGCTCATCATTGCAAGAAGTAATTGCAACTAATAACAATGTGCAGCATACTAGGCCAATATATCTACATAAAACATTTTTCATTTTTCAATATTCTTTATGGGTAAAACTTTTTTTTAAAACATATAAGTCAATCCCAACTGAAGATCTTGAGCTTTTACATGACCTCCACCTTTAAATAAGTTGGTAAAACTGCGACTATACGACAGGTTGATTTGATAGTGACGCGCAATTTCTGCACCAACCGAGATATTCATTCCCGCGTTGACCCGATTCAACAGCTTATCTTTGTAGATATTGGATGACAACTTTTTACTGCTCTCATGCCCTTGCTCATCTGTAGTAAAAAGTTTATCTTTTCCAGTTAACCCAAAGTCAACATAAGGACCAACAGCTGCTAACAAATTCAATTTGTTCGACACTTGGAATTTGTAGCCAACATTCAGCGGAATGTTCAGTGAATAGGTTGTATATTTCCATTGATAGCTGTTTCGAGTGGTTGAGTCAAAATAATTCTTGCTGTCAAGATTTCGATTGTTGAATAAAACAGCTACATCCATAAACCAACCGTTTCCCATACTACTGAAATTAACCTCTCCTTTGGCACCGATAGCGAACCCAATGTGAGCTTTTGTGTCTTGCGCAATATTAAGGTTACCTACTACAGATGGACCAATACGAAATGTTTGTGCATTAGATGTAATAAAACAACTTAATGCAAAGAATAACACTGTGAACTTTTTAAATCTCATAGTAAAAATATTTTATTGTTAATTATTCACAAAAACTCCATTCCCTTTTTCGTAGTATCCTAAGCAATATATTGGATAACCATAAGTTTCTCCATGCTGGAAAGGATTATTCAGAAATATATCCAGGTCTTGAAATGTTTCTTTTATTTCAGCTTCTTGATTAACATTCTTCGTTATCAAGGCTATTATCTGCGAATCGTGTAAGACTCCTTGAGGGGTATTACTGCTTTCAATAAAAGATTGTTTTAGTGCTGCTAATACATCATTGTATGAATACTTACTTATTATCACACAATATGCACTAACACCATAAGTCAGCGATTTAATATAAACAAGACTATCTGTTGAATTATACCCATCTACAAATATTCCATGTAGAGGAGTATCCATTGATACCGTAAAGCCTTTAAATATAATCTCACCAAAACAAATACTTTTTACATTGTGCAAACTAAACTCCTGACTACATATTTTAGTTAGTACTTTTCCAAAAGACGGATTATTATGGAATAGATTTTCTACCTCAGAAAGATTCTTCAAAGCTGTAAATCTAACAATATGCGGCCTTTTGCATGATGAATAATTGGTATAGTCATCCGAATGTATGGCTTCTTTCATTTTTTGGAGGTATTCACTTCCACTCCCTTTCTCCATCCTTGTTAAATAGGGATTTGGAAAATTGAACGACAAATCAATAGGATTTTTTTTACCTGTAATTTCTTTGTCGAAGGAACGAGCAAATGAACTTGATGGGAACACTGCACCTACATAAATATAGGGTGGAGTTGCTAAATGTGACCATCCTTGTATTCCTAAATATTGATTTCCTATAAATATATCATTATTAGGGGTACTATTATCAACTATCACATCCCACTGTAGGTTGTTTGTAGATAATGTATCAACAGGGCTCAAAGGCTTTGAATCATGTAGGGTATATTCCGCAGCCTCTTCTTTCTCACATGAAGATAGCAAAAACACCAGTAGTGTTAATAAAATAGGAATTCTCATTCTTTATTTGCTTTATAATGTTTAATAAACTTGTAAATATCTGGTTCAAAGGTAATTTGAGCACTTTTAATCTGCAACACCTTTAGTATCGAAGCGGCAAAAAAAGGCATTGAAGCGGCAAAATTCGGTATCGAAGCGATTTGGTAGTCCATCCTGCTATCTGTATAGCTAAAATGAAAGTAATAGGTATTTGGAGGCACTGGTAAAGCAGGTAATTCTCTTCATGAATTAGAAACTTTCTGTTGCTTTCTTCCTAAGGCAACCCAACTCAGTTTGCTGAGTCGCCCAACTCAAAGAGCTGAGTTGCCCAACTTACTGAAACAAGTTGCCCAATTCAGCAATTCGAGTTGGACAACCTGATAAAGTTTACATTCACCTTTCATGGGACTGCCTACTGCAACCTATTCGGGCATATAGATTGAAAAACTCTGGTTTATCCGACTTATTTACCCATGTTTCTGCAATCTCAAGCACATTGATGTTGTGCATTTAGGTTTTCTATATCTCTGCACATACTTTTGCTTGCAAATTTAATTCAAGCGAAAAACGACATGATACAGACCCCCGTCATAGTAACCTTTGCCAACCAGAAAGGAGGAGTCGGAAAGACTACTCTTTGTGTGACCTTTGCCAATTACTTGGTGACGAAAGGTGTTCGTCTGGTAATAATCGACTGTGATTTCCAGCACTCGATTATGAAGTGCCGTAAGACGGACCTTAAAAAATATGGAGAGGAACAGGTGCCTTACGAAGTATGGGCTTATGAACCGGATGACAAGACGGCCATGACCTCCCTAATTGAAAAGCTGCATAATGATCCGGAGATTGATGTGGTGCTTATGGATTCACCGGGAAGTTTGAAAGCGGAAGGTCTGGTCCCTATGTTTGTCAATTCAGATATCATCGTTGTTCCTTTCCACTATGATCTGGTGACCGTTCCTTCCACAGCCAGTTTCCTGCTTTTTCTTGACAGACTTCGTCAGGTAGTTGGAGACCGTATGAATGCACAGCTCTTCATCATTCCCAACCTCAATGACAACCGGGTAGGCAAGCGCTCTGAACTGATACTTTGGGACAACACACGGGAAACTTTTTCTAATTACGGTTATGTAACCGGGAAAATACCGAGGCGGGCTGATATGGAGCGGTTCAGTACAGTGGCTGCACTGGATATGCAGATTCGTTATGTTGGCAATGTTTTCGACAAGATCTATTTCAGCATTTTCGGCAAGGTAACTCCAGTGAGGGAGGTAAAGCTTACCGGAATACAACTGACGGATAATCTTAATCCGAAAATAGGCAAGAAAAAAAATCGGGAAGAAGGTGTTACACATATTGCCATGGATGAAGATGGAAATGAAGAAGAACGCGAAGCAGGAGGTTTGGCTACCGATACAACCGATAAAAAGGAAACGGAATATGAATGACGAGATTAAATTTATCAGTAACCATCAAATAACATAGCGCATGAAAAATGACATTCCGGAAATTGGTGACTTGACACAAGGCATCAATGATTCTGACATTATCCTGACGCACGAGTTGCCCGAAATGTTGGAAAAATCATCCGGCCTTCAGGATCGGACGAATGATACAAGTGAGAAGAAAACGGAAACTGACGGAGAACCTATCCATCTTTCTCCCTCAAAGGAGGTGGAAGATTATTGGATAGGATTCCTGAAAAATTTGGAAATCTCCGATGAAAGTAATGTCAAAAGCGAACGACTGGTATGCAGGCTGGACCGGGATCTGGCAGACTCGCTGGATGACTGCAACATCCATAACAGCAGCCGTTCGGATATGGTCAATGCCATTGTCCGTACATTCTTTGATATTTACCTTCTACAGCTTGTGCCATTTCGCAGAGAAAAGAAATCACTGTTTACAAACTTCAATCAGAAAGATTATGAGAAAGAAAAGGACTAATTGGACAGAGCAGAAGATTGCGGTTCTTATTCAGCTCTATCCCATAGAAACAACCCCGAGAACCGCAGAGGTATTGGGCATGTGCGAACGTGCTGTAAAAGAAAAGGCCCGCAGCTTGGGGCTGAAGAAAGCGGTAAAAAGCCGTTGGATGGAGCATGCAGATTATGTACGCAAGCATTTTGCTCACCGGTCTTATGCTGAGATAGGCAAGGAATTGGGAATTTCACGGGAATATGCCCGGCGCATTGCTGTTAGAATGGGATTGAAGCGTACTGCATTGGAAGATTTTAAGGTGCTTTCACGAATCCATTCTGATATCATGCGGAGGGAAAGACGGAGGGTTATCTTCGGGCTGAGTCCCATTACCCGCATCAAGGTTGTGTCCAACCGGGCACGGGTAAGACTCCGTTCATGGCTCAAGTCCAAAGGCTACATTGCCGGAGAGGAATACGGCATTCTTTATTATACGGATGACCTTCACCGGATTCAGGAATCTGAGCTGAGAGGAGCTAAACTGGGCTTCCGCTTCTTGCCTTATCCGTCAGAGGAAACCATTGTATTGTCAAACCTCCTATAACTACAGCTATGACCTACGGACAAGTAATCTTAATCCTCTTTGTTGTATTGATAGGCTATTATGGCTTTCTGATATTCATGGACATCCAGTATCTGAAAGCAGCCGAGGCAGCAGCGCAGGAGAATCAAGCCGAAGAGGAAATCGACATCACGGATGAAGCCCGTTCCTTCCAGCCCCAACAGGTGACCCGGGACGATAAGAAGAAGGAAGAGGAAAAGAAGCAGGAAGAAGCCGGAAATGAAAATGATTCCAATACGGATAAACAGCAGACAACATCTGATGAGCAACTGAATGAGAGTGCTTCTTCTGAAAGTGTTGAAGAAGTTTCCAGTCCGAAAGAAACATCTTCAACTGAGAATCCTTCATCCGAAACAGAATTACAGACCCAAACAGCTGAGCCGGATAATGCGGATGACACATCAACTTCTGATGCTACTGATGAAGATGAAATTGAAGACACTTCCAATGCGGATGCCGAAGCAGCCCCATCGGAAGCTGGAACTTCTACCGGATCAAACTTCTCACCGAGCTATCGGGAACCCATCCTGACAGACGGCATCCTGGTGGATGATATCTTCAAAGCCATCGACCAGCTGGCCGAAACCGGTGAATGTGACCTGGGTACCATTATCTATCACTGCGAAAGCATGCGATATGCCGGGTAATACACCCGAAACCAACCGGACGAAAGTCCACCGTTCCTTTAGCGACCTCTGATACTTGAATGACCTCTGTTTCTTTGGCGACCTCTGTTCCTTTGGCGATGAAATCCATTATCAAAGAAATACACAATGAAACAATTCAATCAACTCGTATGCGGAAACCCAAGCATCTTTCGCTCTATCCAGCGTTCTTCTGAAAAAGCAGTCAACCGCCTCAAGGCCTGCAGTGTGATGCAGAAATGCCTCATGTTCATCTTTGCCCTTACGGTATCGGTCGGTGAAGCGATGGCAGGCAGCAAGGGAGCCGCAGGTTTTACCAAAGCCACTCAGGAAGTGAGTTCCTACCAGACTCCGGTGTCAAATTTGATGAAAGCGATTGCGGCCGTTATAGTTTTAGTAGGAGCTTTTAACGTTTATTTCAAGATGCAGAACGGTGATCAGGATGTCAAGAAAACTATCATGCTGACCATTGGTGGATGTATTGCATTTATTGCTCTTTCTGAGGCTCTTCCGCTCTTCTTTAAGTAATCTAAGTTGTCAATATATTATCCAGAATTATGACGATGAATCAGGAGGGTTATCCCGTTTTCAAAGGCTTGCAGAAACCGCTGGAGTTCATGGGCATACGCGGTCGTTTTTTGACATTGGCAGCAGCGGCCATCGGTGTGTCTTTCGTGGGTTTTATCGGCTTCTCCATCGCTTTGGGAAAG
>ENA-OOWO01001365-OOWO01001365.1-human-gut-metagenome-genome-assembly--contig:-NODE-1365-length-15808-cov-6.703675_pt1 | contig 15808 bp, 12 predicted proteins | sample MGYA00241579_ERZ501327 | MGnify/ENA primary metagenome ERZ501327 (study PRJEB25962, sample SAMEA2042836) | human gut metagenome | biome: human gut; feature: human-associated habitat; material: faeces...
TGCGGACAGCAATGGGGATGGAATGGGAGATATTCCAGGAATTACAGGGAAAATTAAATATTTAAAAGAGCTGGGAGTGGATGTGCTGTGGATCTGTCCAGTTTACCAGTCCCCACAGGATGATAATGGATATGACATTTCAGATTATCGCGCAATCTATCCGGAATTCGGAACAATGCAGGATATGGAAGAACTGATCACAAAATGTCAAGATAATGGCATTAAAATCATCATGGATTTGGTCGTAAACCATACATCAGATGAGCATCCCTGGTTTATAGAAGCAAAGAAAAGTACGGAGAATCCATATCGTGATTATTATATCTGGCGGAAAGGAAAGGATGGTCAGCCACCGAATGACCTGAAATCGAATTTTGGCGGAAGTGCCTGGGAGTATTCCCCGGAGACAGGCGAGTATTATCTGCACTTTTACAGTAAGAAGCAGCCGGATCTAAATTGGGAGAACCCAAAACTCAGGCAGGAGATTTATGACATGATGAACTGGTGGCTGGATCAGGGGATCGCCGGATTCCGTATGGATGTAATTGACCTGATTGGAAAGATACCGGATCAGAAGATCAAAGAAAACGGTCCGATGTTACATTCTTATCTGCAGGAGATGAATGAGGCGACATTTGGCAGCAGGGACAGTATGACGGTCGGAGAATGCTGGGGAGCAACTCCGGAGATCGGAAGGATGTATACGGATCCAAAACGGAAGGAGTTGAGCATGATTTTTCAGTTCGAGCAGATCCAGCTGGATAAGAAAGCGGGAGGTCAGCGCTGGGATTTGAAACCATTAGATCTGCCGGATCTGAAGCGCGTGTTCAGCAAGTGGCAGACGGAACTGGAAGGACATGGCTGGAACAGTCTGTTCTGGAATAATCACGATCTTCCGAGAATTGTATCCCGCTGGGGAAATGACGGAGCATATCGTGTATTATCAGCAAAAATGCTTGCAACATTGCTACATGGGATGAAAGGAACACCTTATATCTACCAGGGAGAAGAGATTGGCATGACAAATGTTCCTTTCCGGACAATAGAAGAATTTCCGGATATTGAAACCCAGAATATTTACAAAGAACGTCTGAAAGCCGGATTCACGAAAGAAGAGACCATGCATGCGATCCGTGCGAAAGCAAGAGACAATGCGCGGACACCAATGCAGTGGAATAGCACAGAGAATGCAGGTTTTACCGAAGGAATCCCATGGTATCGTGTGAATCCGAACTACACGAAGATTAATGTAGAACAGGCAAGGAAAGATCCAGATTCCATATTTTATCATTACCAGAAACTGATCAGTCTCCGGAAAGAGAACGATATTATGGTGTATGGAACCTATTATCTGCTATTCCCGGAGGATGAAGATCTTTATATTTATACAAGAACACTTGGAATAGAGCAATGGCTGATCGTTTGCAATTTTCATGAGAAGACAAGAACCTTCCGGTGCAAGCAATCCGGGCAGGTATTGCTAAGCAACTATAAAGATACCCCTGCCCTGGATAAAATGACAGAATTGCGTCCCTATGAGGCGGTTATTTATCGGATGGAACGCAAGGATGTGAGTCGTGAAGTACACGCACAAGATCATAGTTCTGATTTTGAATTCGATATTGAGTTGGAGTAATTCCAAGAGATTTTCGGAAAACTTTACAAAAATAGTTATCGTTTGAAAATCCGACCATCGAAGCAATATCACCAATTGTGTGATGTCGGTTTTGAAGGAGTAGAATACAGGATTTTTGAATACGCAGATTCGTTAGATATTTTCCAGGAGAAGTTCCGTATAAATGAGTAAATTCCCGACATAAATGATACTTTGATAATCCTACGGCATCAGAAATTTCATCTAGATTCAGGGAAACATTGTAAAAATGGGTATCTAGATAATTTTTTGCCAGTGTAACACGTGGTGAAGTTAGTTTAGGATGATATAATGCATAGCTTGTTAAATCCAGAAGGAAAGAATAAGCAGCTTTTGAATTATCAAATACCGATTCCAGCTGATTTGAAGTCGCGTTTAAATATAAATCTCTCATTTGTTCTGGCAAGGTACAAGATTCATCAAGGTGAAAAGTGGGACCACTGGACTGATGAATGTAGTACAAAAGGGGAAGGCATTCCGTGGAAAATTCTAGGTACAGTACATCCCAGTGATCTGAATCAGACGGAAGAGCGTACTGGCTGTCTCCGGGAATCTGAACAAGAAACAGATCGTTAGCCTCCTGAATATAGGATTTTCCGGAAATATGAAAAATTCCTTTTCCAGATAGTGTGTATTGAAGAAGAAGATAAGAGTTCTTTCTAGTGTTGTTATCCCAGTTATAATCATGCGATGTAATATGGTGTAGTCCGATTCCTTTTAGTGTTTGAAGAGGAAGGGCAGAAGTTATGTGGAATCCAACAGAACCAAATGTTAGGTTGGAAAATAAGTGATTGTTTGTCATATTTATGAGTTCCTTTAACTATATTTGAATTTAATTATAAATGAAAAATGAATAAATAGCAAGAATTTACCATTCAACGATTTACATTACCATTGAAACGGAAAGAATATAGACGTTATAATACATGAGGTCAGGAGATAAAAAGAAAAAAGGAGGAAACGAATGCAGATCATTTTCGATGAAAAACAGCAGATTTTTCATTTATATAATGAGAAAATCAGTTATGTGATTCAAGTAGAAAAACAGCGCTATTTAAAGCACTGTTATTACGGGAAAAGGTTGAAAAAGTGGCGCGGTGGCATTCAGAGCTTCTATTACGACAGAGGATTTTGTGCAAATCCGGTTGTTGAAGACAGGACGTTTTCGCTGGACACACAGCAAAGAGAATTTCCGGAATCCGGCCAAGGAGATTTCAGAAGCCCGGCCTATGAGCTGATGGACGCACAGGGAGACAGAAACGCAAGATTTTTCTATCAAGGATTTCAAATTCTGAAAGGAAAGACAGCACCGGAAGGACTCCCACATGTCTATACAGAGCAGGTTGCAGAAGCAATGACACTGGAAATTACGCTTCAGGACGAAGTGAGAAACCAGAGAATCCTGTTATATTACACAATCTATGAAGATGCGGTGGTCACAAGATTTGCTAAATGGATTAACGATGGAAAAGAGCCGGTGGAGATTACCAGATTCTTAAGTATGAGCATGGATCTGCCGACACAGGGGTATGATGTGCTGACCTTTGCCGGGGCGCATGTAGAAGAGAAAAATATGTACCGGCGTCCACTCTGTGCAGATGCAGTTGTGATCGAGAGCCGTCGTGGAACGAGCAGTCCGCAGGCAACCCCGTTTCTTGGATTGTTAAGTCCACAGACGACAGAAGAGCAGGGTGAAGTTCTGGGCGTAAATCTGATCTACAGCGGAGATTTTTATGGGAGTGTCCAGTGTGGGCAGTATGGAACGACACGGGTACAGATCGGGCTGAATCCATTTCAGTTCCAGTGGAAGTTGCACCCGCAGGAAAGTTTCTGTACACCGGAGGCAGTCCTTGTATACAGTGAACAGGGATTGGGCGGGATGACAGAGATCTTCCATAAATTATACAGAGAACGTGTCTGCCGGGGGACGTACAGAGAGAAAGAACGTCCGGTGTTATTGAACAGCTGGGAAGGAATGTATTTTGATATTAACGAAGAAAAAATATTGAATTTGGCAGAGGAGGCCGCGGAGCTTGGAATCGAACTGCTGGTGATGGATGATGGTTGGTTTAAAGGAAGGAATACAGATACGACTTCCCTTGGAGACTGGGTAGAAGATAAGACGAAATTTCCAGACGGGCTGCAAAATCTGGCAAAGAGGGTGAAACAGAAAGGAATTGAATTTGGAATTTGGTTTGAACCGGAGATGATTTCGGAGAAAAGTGATCTCTACAGGACACATTCGGACTGGGTGATCAGAAGTCCGCTTTATGATCCGATCCGCAGCCGGCATCAGCTTGTGCTTGATTTGTCCAACCCGGCAGTATGTGAGTATCTGATTCAGTCTGTTGGAAGGATTCTGGAACCGGGAAATATCAGTTATGTGAAATGGGATATGAACCGACATCTGACGGATCTTGGAAGTGCATACCTGGGCAGAGAAAACCAGATGGAATTATCTCATCGTTATGTACTTGGACTTTATCATGTGATGGAAACACTGACGGAAAGATTTCCACAGGTTTTGTTTGAAAGCTGTTCCAGTGGCGGTGGCAGATTTGATGCAGGAATGCTTTATTACATGCCGCAGACCTGGACGAGTGACAATACCGATGCAATCTGCAGATTGAAGATCCAGCATGGAACAAGTTTCCTGTTTCCGCCGGTTACAATGGGGGCTCATGTATCTGCGTGTCCAAATCATCAGGTGGGAAGGACAACACCGCTTGCTACAAGATTTGCGGTTGCGGCAGCAGGGAATCTCGGCTATGAGCTGGATCTGAAAAATCTTTCTAAAGAAGAGAAAGAGGAAGTGAAAGCACAGATTAAAGAATATAAAAAGAGGCGAAGAACGGTACAGTTTGGAACCTATTATCGTCTGGCAAATCCATTCTGTGAGAATCAGAGCGCATGGAATATCGTGTCTGAAGATGGAATGGAAGTAATTTTCACACACGTGCAGATCCTCGCAAGAGCAGCATATCGGATGCCGGTCATCCGGCTGAGAGGTCTGGACCCGGACGCAATCTACACAGACTGTGCGACCGGACAGGAATATGGAGGGGATGAACTGATGTATGCAGGCATCCGGATACCAAGAATCAGACAGGACTTTTCAAGTACAACAATAGTATTCCGGAAATCCTGATTGAGATAGAAAAGTAAGAAGTTATAGGAGGAGCTACAATGGGAAAAGAACAGAGATATCAGAATGCAGCAAGTCAACTTCTGCGTCTGGTAGGAGGAAAAGAAAATGTGATCAGCGCGGCTCACTGCGCGACCAGATTGCGACTGGTATTAAAAGATGAGAGCAAAGCAGATGTAGATGGAATTCTTAAGACAGAGCTTGTAAAAGGCCAGTTTTCTACAGGCGGCCAGTTCCAGATCATTATCGGAAGTGGTACGGTGGATGAGGTGTACAAATATTTTATCCAGTACGCAGATATCAAAGAAAGTTCCAAAAATGAAGTAAAAAAAGATGCAGACCAGAAAATGAATCCGCTTCAGAAACTAGTCAAGATGCTGGCGGACGTATTTGTACCGATCATCCCTGCGCTGGTTGCCAGCGGTCTTCTGATGGGACTCAATAATGTCCTGACAGCAGAAGGACTCTTTATTTCAGGAAAGTCACTTGTGGAAGCATATCCGAATATTTCTGATCTGGCATCTATGATTAATACATTTGCCAGTGCGGCATATGCATTCCTGCCGATCCTTGTTGGATTTTCAGCAACAAAGATGTTCGGAGGAAATCCATATCTCGGAGCTGTTATGGGAATGATCATGGTATCCGGAGATCTTCTGAATGCGTATTCCTATGGTACAGCAATCACAGAGGGAACGGTTCCGGTATGGCACATCGGAGCTCTGACGATCGAAAAGGTTGGATATCAGGGAACTGTCCTCCCAGTACTTGCAGCAGCTGCCATCCTGGCATTCATTGAGAAAAAACTGCACAAGGTAGTTCCCGAATATCTGGACAACCTTCTGACCCCGGCGCTGTCTGTGCTTGTAACTGCATTCCTTACCTTCACTGTAGTAGGTGGTGTAATGCGTACAGCAGGTGACTGGATCACAAATGGTATTCTGTGGTTGCATGATACATTAGGTGTTGTTGGAGGATTCATTTTCGGATTCATCTATGCACCGCTGACAATGACAGGAATGCATCACAGTCTGTTGCCGGTAGATATTCAGCTGATCGCGGCAGGAGGTTCTTTCCTCTTTGCAATTGCAGCGTGTAATAACGTGGCTCAGGGTGGAGCAACACTGGCAGCTATGTTCTGTGCAAAAGATAAGAAAATGAAGAGTATTGCTGTTTCTTCCGGTATCTCTGCTCTGCTTGGAATTACAGAACCGGCAATGTTCGGAGTCAATCTGAAGATGAAATATCCATTCTATGCAGCTATGTTCGGTTCTGCTGTCGGATGTGCTTATGTGACACTGACGAATGTCCAGAATATTTCCCCAGGGGCAGCAGGAATCATTGGATTTGTATGTATCAAGTCCGGCGGTATGCTCAATTATATGATCGGAATTCTGATCTCACTGGTAGTCGGATTCGCAGTGACAATGGCACTGTCCAAACATCCGAAATTCAAGGAAGTGTAAGAAATTGGAATAATCTATGAGATACGGTGCAATTTGTTTTGGCAAGTTGCACCGTATTTTTACTTACATTACGATTCAAAATCACATTACCAGCCTCAAAATTCTTGTCTTATCCAAAATAAAAATCGAACAGACCATAAACAGATGCGCCAGGAGTGTGCTGACGATCACGCCGTTGGAAGTCAGCAGGAATCCAATGTGGAATCCAAACCAGCAGATAAATCCGGAGTAGCTTGTCATTAAAATCAGAAGTGGAAGTTCTTCCCAAAATCCATGAATCGTGGAAAGAAAATCATCCATCGTAAAGTCAAAGTAAATGAAGCGTCCGACTGCAAGTGTGATGAAATACATCATCAGTGAATCATAATTATCATCATTATAAATGAATTTAATATAAAGCAAAATCAAGATAATATAAAATGAAGACACCAGTCTGATGGAAGCCTTTTGGTTGGAATCTATTTCTTCCAATGGTACAAATACAATATCAAGCCATCCATTTAAGATAACGGAGAAGCAAAGGAAGAGTAAAAGGATAATATCCTGATACTTCTGCCAATAGATGGATACGCCAGGGATCCTCTCGTCGATAACATAGTAAAGAGACAGAAAGATCAGTACAGAGGTGCTGGCGAAGACCATCTCAAAGAAACTTTCAATAATGCTTCTTTTTCGCTCCTGATGGTGGCGGTTGATACGACGGATTGCTTTGTGAGACAGGGAGTCATCCTGGAGTCGCTGGCGTGTTTTCAATTTGGCTACGCCAAGAACAATACCGATCACAACGGCCAGCCCGATCAGCGAGACGAGCAGGTAGATTCCGATGTATTCAAAGTTAAAATAGTGTGTAACATAAGTTTTCATTAAAATGCCTTCTTTCAAAATCCTTAGCAGATGGTAAATGTTTCTAACCACCTTAATTTTAATTATAGCACGGTGATGCAAGGGATAATCAGGTTTATGGTTAGCGTATACTTATAAGATTTATAAAATAGTGGACAAAATTGAACCTAGTCAAACAAAATAAACTATGTTAGACTATCAATAGATTGATAAAAAGATAACAAACATGGTATCTGTCAGAATGGATTGCCAGTCGTATGTAGTGCGAGTAGTAACCAAAACAGTTTACCAGGGAGTGGAAAAAGGACAGGATGAGAATAATGAAAGCAATTGTATTCGACGTAGACGACACATTATATGATTTATCAACTCCATTTAAGGAAACATGCAGGGAGGTTTTTCCAGAAGATAAAGATCTGGATCTGGAAGGCGCATTTTTGGCAAGCAGAAGATACAGCGATTCCGTGTATGCACGCTGCTTAAGTGGTGAGATGTCAATGGAAGAGATGTATATCTATCGATTCAAAAATGCATTTCTTGATTATGGGAAGAAGATCGATGCACTCAAGGCATTGGAATTCCAAGCAATTTATGAAGAAAAACAGCATGAAATCAAGATGACAGATGCAATGAGACAGTTGATGCAGAACTTGAAAGAGAAGGTGACTCTGGGAATCATTACAAATGGGCCGGCGCAGCATCAGTGGGATAAAGTGAATGCGCTTGGCGTAACGGAATGGATCCCGGTAGGTCATGTATTTATATCAGGAGCACTTGGTGTAGCAAAGCCGGATAAGAGGATTTTCAGTCGTGCGGCGGAAAGAATGGGGATTTTGCAGGAAGAGATCTGCTATGTAGGAGATTCTTTTGAAAATGATATCGCAGGGGCGAAAGCTGCGGGATGGAACGCAGTCTGGTATAATCATCGTGACCATCAGGCAGCAGGTGATGTAAAGCCGGATGCAGTAGTAAGAAGTGAGGAAGAATTGATTGCATGCCTGAAGAAGATCAGCACGAAGGAGTGAGCAGAACAATTAGATACAAAAAAGAAAAATAACAGCTGTAAGAGAAATATGTTTCAATAACAGCTGTTATTTTTCTTTTTATTCGTTATTCTTTTACTTTTTCACTTTTATCTTTCGGCAGGATCAGACTGAGCAGCAGTGATACTACGAACACACCTGCAACAGCATTTCCGTTGAAGATATCTCCCACAGCCTGTGGGAAAGCGCTGAAGAAGTTCGCATCTGTTTGTGTAAGACCAACGCCGACGCAGAAAGCGAGAGATACAATGATCATTGTGCGGTCATTGAACTCACAGTCTTTGAGCATCTTGATTCCTTCGTACAGGATTGAACCAAACATCATAACAGTACATCCACCAAGTACTGACTGCGGCAGGGAGTTAAAGAAAGCTCCAAGCGGCGGGAACAGAGATGCCAGGATCAGGATCAAAGCTCCCATAAGGATCGTGAATCGATTGATTACGCCAGTCATAGTTACAAGCCCGACATTCTGGCTGAAGGAAGTCAGTGGCAGACATCCGAAACATCCGGAAATTGTACTGGAGAATCCGTCAACTGCAAGAGATCCCTGCAGCTCTTCAATCTTAATGTCACGGTCTAAAGATCCTTTACATACTGCAGTTGTAGCTCCGGTTGTCTCAGCAGCAGAAACCAGGAAGACAATCGCAATTGTAAAGAATGCTCCAAGGTCAAATACCGGTGTATGACCGGTGAAGAAGACAAGTCTTGGAAGGCTGAAAAATCCGATTTCACTGATTGTTTTGCTGATTCCGGAGAAATCGATCATTGGAGCAATACCGGCAACAGTAAAGATTGCGGAAAGGATATAACCGAAGATCAATCCAACAAGGATGTTCAGGTTTTTGTATACACCATGCAGTAAATATCTTGAAACCAGACAGACAATCAGTGTCACAAGACCTACAAGAAGGTGATACCAGGATCCAAATGATTCGGAACCGCTTCCACCACCCCAGGAATTCATTCCAACCGGGAGAAGAGAAAGTCCGATCGCGATAACAACACAGCTGGATACAACCGGTGTTAAATATTTCTTCCAATACTGGGCACTTAAACCAACAACTCCCTCGAAGATACCACCAAGGATAACGGCACCGACCATGCCTTCATATCCGAGATCCGGATTTGTACAGATCATCAGAAGACTTCCAAGGAAAGTGAAGCTGACACCCATAACGATCGGCAGTTTCGAACCAATCTTCCATATAGGGTAGAGCTGTAAACAAGTACCGATTCCGGCTACGAACATGGCGCACTGAAGAAGTCGAGTGATTTCAACAGCGGTCAGATGATCACCGGTGCCTCTGACAAGAGCGGCACTGCAGACGATTAATACAGGAGCAAGGTTGGCTACGAACATGGCCAGTACATGCTGTAAGCCGAAAGGAATCGCTTTTCCGAGTGGTACGCGGCCGTTCAGGAGATAGATATTTTCTTCGCTGACGGTTGTGATATTTCGTTCTTTATCTTTCATATTTACATACCCGTTCTTTCTAGATATTTCATATAATGGTTCTGTATCTGTTATACAGATCCCCAAACAGAAACCACTATATACTGGTTCGCAGATTGTTGTAAATGAAAATCTGCGAACCTTTTATGTGATTGTAGTTACAACGTTACTGTTCACTTTTAGACAGCGTCTGCTTCTTCATTTTTTCCGAGTCTGCGAAGCATTGTCTTCTTGACTGCACGGAAAATGTTTTCATAACCTGTGCAGCGGCACAGATGACCGGACATCATTTTACGAATCTCATCATCTGAGAATTCTTTGCCGGCATTTAAAAGTTCAGTTGCACTCATGATGAATCCAGGTGTACAGAAGCCACACTGAACAGCTGCTTCGTCAATAAATGCCTGCTGAATATCGGATAACTCACCATTTGGTCCGGCGAGACCTTCAAGAGTAAGGATTTCTTTTCCCTCAGCCCATACACCGAGATAGATACAGGAGTTGAAGCATTCCCCATCAATGATTACATTGCATGCTCCACATTCTCCGACTTCACAGCCTTTCTTTACGCTGGTCAGACGGAAGTCATCTCTTAAAACATCTGTAAGTGATGCACGGACATCGATCATTTTCTCAACTTTCTTACCGTTGATCGTGCAGGTAAGTAATTTGTACTGTTTATTCATCGATCACACCTCCTGCCAATCTGATAGATTCTGTCAGTGCACGCTCTGCAAGAACAGTAGCGATGTGCTGACGGAATGCCTTGGATGCTCTCCAGCTGTCACGTGGATTGATATCTTCCAGAACAGCCTGACCAAATTCATGAACAACAGCTTTTGTAAGCGGTTTGCCCTTTGCTTTTGCCTCAGCAGAAGGTGCACGCATCGGAACAGGTCCTGCAACTCCGTAAGCAATTCTGACATCCTTGATCGTCTTCTTATCTTCAGAGAGTTTTACATTGACAGAACATCCTGTTGTTGCGATATCCATTGCATTACGCATTGCGTATTTAATGTAATGTCCGTGGTAGCCTTCGTATGCTTCCTTCGGAATGATGATCGCTGTCTGAATCTCTGCCGGTTTCAGATCAACGACTCCTGCTTTAATATAGAAGTCATGGATCGGGATTCTGCGAACTCCGTCCGGTCCTGTGATCTCAACAATTGCATCCCATGCATGAAGTGTTGAAGCGGAATCAGCGGATGTAACACCATTACATGTGTTTCCACCGATCGTTCCGATGTTACGGATCTGTGGTCCACCAACCATATCAACAGCTTCCCCAAGTACGTTGATATGCTTCTGGATGATCGGATCCTTTGTAATATGAGAGAAGCTGGTCAGAGAGCCAATGCGGATCGCACCGTCTTCTTCATAAGATATGCCTCTCATTTCATCAATTCTATAAATGCTTACAAGTTCTTTTCCTGCGCGACGTCCTTCACGCATCTGTACAAGAACGTCACTTCCGCCGGCAATGATCTGTGCTTCCGGATGTTCCTGTAAAAGCTGTATAGCATGGGCTACGCTTTCAGCTTCATAAAGTGCTTTAAGATCATACATTTGCTTCTCCTCCTTCCTCAAACATATGTTGTTCTTTCATACTGCGGAACAGATGGTGTGGATTCACCGGTGCATCATTTACATAGACACCTGTTGCCTGATAAACTGCGTTACGGATTGCAGGTGCAATAGAACATGTCGGTGGCTCACCAAGAGATTTTGTTCCGAATGCACTTGTAGGCTCCGCATTTTCTACGAAATAAGCACGTAGTCTCGGGTGATCCATAAATGTGGATAACTTGTAATCGAGCAAGTTATCATTTAATGCTCTTCCGGTCTTCGGATCAAAGAGCAGGTTCTCAGAGAGTCCGAATCCGATTCCCATACTCATACCACCGTGTGCCTGAGCTTCAGCAAGTGCCGGGTTAATCAGTGTGCCGGCGTCATGTACATTGACGAGATCAAGCAGTTTTACCTTACACATCGGGATGTCAACTTCAACTTCTGCAAATGTACATCCGAAGGAGTAAGCATTGGACTTAATCTGTGCTGTACTTTCAGCTGACAGATGCTCACTGTGTGAAAGGCTGTAAAGTGCTTCTGTTGAAAGATCTCCAAGAGACATCAGAACACGGTTATCTGTGATACGAACAATCTGTCCGTCAATGATATCCAGGTTATATTCAGGCATTCTTGTCAGTTCATGCGCATATTTCAAAATGCGTTCTTTCAGGAGCAGTGCTGTCTGGCGAATTGAGAATCCGGCTGTATAAGTCTGACGGGATGCATAAGCACCTGTTCCGAATGGCGTAACATCTGTATCCTGACAGGAAACAACGTGTACAGCCTCAAGCGGAACGCCAAGAATATCTGCAGTCATCTGTGAATATGCAGTATCAGCACCCTGTCCGATTTCTGTCTCACCAAGCTGAACCTGAAGAGAACCATCCTGATTCAATACCATACGGCAGGAAGATGTCTCAAGTGAGATTGGCCATACAGCTGTGTTGTACCAGAAGACTGCCATACCGATACCTCTGCGGATATCTCCTGTCTGGTTCTGGTATTCTTTGTATTTACGAAGGTAATCAGTAACTTCAATTCCTTTGTCGAGACACTGGTTGAATGTGTCGCTGTATAATTCATTCTTAGAAAATGCATCCTTGTATCCGACCGGCATCAGGTTTTTGCGGCGGAATTCAAGTGGATCCATGTTAAGTTTTGCACAAATGTCTTCTGTATGACATTCTACAGCCCACATTGCCTGTGGAATTCCGTAACCACGCATCGCACCGGCAACGGATTTGTTTGTGAATATTGTATAAGCATCAGCCTCTACGTTATCACAAGGATAAAGCTGCGGGAATGCGCCAACACCTTTTGCACAGATGCTGTGACCATGGGAAGCGTAAGCACCCTGATCGGAAAATGCTTCCAGTTTTCTTGCAGCAAATGTTCCATCCGGTCGAACCCATGAAATGATGTGGCTCTTGATCGCATGACGTACACGAGTAGAAACAAAGGTCTCCTCTCTTGGTACATCAAGTTTAATAAGATGTCCGTGAAGCTGCATGGAAAGCCATGCACAAAGTGGTTCATACAAAACATCCTGCTTATTTCCGAAACCACCGCCGATGTAAGGCTTAATGATACGGATCTTACCCCATTCAACTCCGAGTGCCTGACCGACAACTCGACGTACGATATGAGGAATCTGAGTAGAACTTACAACTTTGATGCGGTCTCCTTCCATCTCAGCATAGCAGATAAAGTTTTCAATATGACAGTGCTGAACAGTTGGTGTGCTGTACCAGCCTTCTACTTTGATCAGTCCAGGTTCTTTGATAGCTTCTTCATAATTTCCTTTACTGATTGTTGTATGCTTGAGAATATTGTTTGGATATTTATCATGAAGTTGAGGAGCATCCTCTTTCATAGCATCCATAACATCCAGAACAAATGGATATTCTTCATATTCTACTTTGATCGCACGAAGTGCCTGTGCAGCGGAAACCTCATCCTCTGCTACAACCGCAGCGATATCATCCCCATAAAATCTGACGCGGTCTGTAAGTACAAGACGATCGGCAACATCCTGATGTGATTTATCTGTGGACCATGGATGTCCGGCAGTTGGGAAATAATGCTTCTCCTTTAAATCAAAACAGGTAAATACTTTTACAACTCCAGGTATCTTTTCAGCTTCAGATGTGTCAATAGAAAGAACACGTCCGTTGGCAATTGTAGAGTGTAAAATACGTGCAATATAGGCACTCTTATCACAGAGATCATCTGTATATCTTGTACGTCCAAGTACTTTATCGTAGGCATCTACACGAGTAACTTTTTTTCCTACATACATGTTATCCCCTCCTTAAACATAAGTTTGGATCAACCGTTTACGTAAAAATCAATATCCTGTTTCATCTGAAGATATTGGGCTTTGGTAATCACGATCTTTCCTTTATTCAGTGTCAGAAGATTCATCTCTTCCAGCTTTCTGATGTTTCTGTCCAGAGTTTTAATAGAAATCCCCACTTCTTCGGAAATGCGCGCCCGTGTCTGGTTAAGTACCAAAATCTCCGGTGCCGGGATCTTTTGTTCATATTTACGAACCAGATGAACCATCAAGCGGTCTTTTCCTTCCATAAACAGATACTTCCTGGCCTCCGCAGTTTGCAGAACGAGGCGACTGATATTTTCCTGTGTTCTCATGAACAGTGCATCAACATCCATATGCATCCACTCCATATAATAAACAGATGGGATGGCAAGCAGCCGACATTTTGTTGAAGACAGAATGCTGATCCGGTATCTTGGAAGTCCGGCAAAACATTCAATCTCACCAAAGAAGTCACCCGGTCCAAAGTCCTTAAAGAAATAAGATTTCTCGTGCATCGGCCATTCGACTCCGGTTACTTTCCCTGATAAAATGATGTATATGTACTTGCATTCTTCTCCGGCTTTGATAAAAGTCTGGTCAGCTTCCACATCGATCACGGACATGTAATACTTGACTTCCTCCGTACAATTTCTGAAAAGCCGGTTCATATATTCCTGCTTTTTAAGTGGTAAGCTTTTAAATAAATCCACGAATCTTCCTCCTCCTTTTTGTTAATTATAGAGAGAAAAGCTGATACATTAAAAGGCCATGTGACATCTTTTCTCCGCTTTTTTGAATTATGGCGTTTTGGACAAAAAATGACTATAAATTAACAATATTATAACGTTTATTTGGCGAAAATGACAGTTGGAATTGAGGAAATATTGATTTTTGAAGTTATCTACAGATTATCAACAAAAAAGATGAGTTATCAACAAGAAACACATTGCAATTAAAAGTGAACTGGGATATTCTGAGAACATACCAATTCATGAAGTTGGTGTTGGACATTCTTTATTCTAAACATCGCATCAAAATAAAAGATGAAAAACAAATTACAAAACTATTTTCCAATGATCAGAACCAAAGGACAAGTGCTTGAAGAAATTCGGAATAGCCCGGAAATGTGGAAGACATTTTGCGGTTGGGAAGAAAAATACCAACAGGAATATCTTGACATTTGCACTGGAGTGAAAGGTGTAAAACTTCTCTATGATACTTATTTTAAAGTTATTATGAATCCGGACACTAGACCTGAAAGGTTAAATGATTTTCTATCAGAAATATTGGGAAGAAAAATTAGAATCTTAAAAGTACTTCCGAATGAATCGGCGCGTATTGCAGCGGAGAGCTCCTTATTGATTATGGACATTGTTGTTCAGTTTGAAGATGGTAGTATAGCAAATGTTGAAGTACAAAAAATGGGATATTTATTTCCCGGACAGAGAAGTGCCTGTTATTCTTCCGATTTATTGTTACGACAGTATAAACGAGTGCGCGCAGAATTAGGAAATTCATTTACTTATAAGAGAATTCAGAAAGTCTATACAATTGTATTATTTGAAAAGAGCAGTGCTGATTTCCGCAGGTTTTCGAAAGAAATATATATTCATCATTGCGAACAAAAAAGTGATACAGGAGTAGAAGTGAATTTACTGCAAGAATATACTTTTATATGTCTTGACATTTTTGGTGACATCATTCAAAATGAAAACAGAAAGATAAAAAATAGATTGGAAGAGTGGCTCGTATTTCTTAGTCAGGATGATCCGGAGATGATTATTAAACTTTTGAATCAGAATTCGGATTTTCAGAAGATTTATGAAGAAATCTATACACTCTGTCTTAATATGGAAGGAATGATGGAGATGTTTTCGAAAGAACTTGAGATTTTGGATCGCAATACAGTGAAGTTGATGATTGACGAGATGGAAGAAGAATTGGCACAAGTAAAGGCAAGTGTTGCAAAACAGGTCGAAGAACAAGTGGCAGAGAAAGTAGCCGAACAGGTGGCTCAAGCGAAGGAGAACATTGCAAGAGAATTAGAAGAAGAGAAGCAGAAGATAGAAGAAGAAAAGCAAAGAGCTGATAAAGCAGAAGAGGAAAATATGAGATTAAGAAAGAAATTGATGGAATTGCAAAAATTGTAATAAGGTAGATACGAAAAATCTAAAGTATTTAGAAAAATTTAAATTTGTGCTTGCATATCTCTGGCATGTATGATAAGATATAACTCGTGTCAGAGATAACACAAGACACGCGGGTGTAGTTCAATGGTAGAACACCAGCCTTCCAAGCTGGATACGTGGGTT
>ENA-OOWO01001407-OOWO01001407.1-human-gut-metagenome-genome-assembly--contig:-NODE-1407-length-15523-cov-1.832687_pt1 | contig 15523 bp, 17 predicted proteins | sample MGYA00241579_ERZ501327 | MGnify/ENA primary metagenome ERZ501327 (study PRJEB25962, sample SAMEA2042836) | human gut metagenome | biome: human gut; feature: human-associated habitat; material: faeces...
ATGGGAGTGAAACAATATTTTCATGGGTATGGAATTCTTATTTTATCGTAGTATCCGATGATTTTCGAGAATAATTTATGAAAAAAGTACCGAAGGAATCACAAAATAATGTACATTTGCTTTTTGATGATGAACGAATAAACAATATCTACGTATGGAGCGATATTTAATAATTAAGACGAGAGATGAATTATTGCGTATTAAAATAGGGCAGATCCTCTATTTTGAAGCAGATAGAAATTACACCAAATTACTATTATCCAACGGAATTCAATTCACATTTGCAATCAATATAGGAAAAATTGAAGAAATATTGGAGAAACAGGTTGCAGGTTGTAACACAATCCTGATGCGTGTAGGTAAAAGCCATATTATTAATAAAAATCACATCTTGCAGATAAATTTACCCAAGCAGAAGCTGTTATTGCTAACGCAGGATGGAAAACCAAGGGAGTTGGTGATATCCAAGGATCCCTTGAAGGTATTGAAAGATACGCTCGAAAAGGAAATGGGAAAACCTGAAGAACCAAAAGTTGTTACAGAATGATCATCAGAATTGGAAAAGCAAGCGATAATGATTTTGTAGTAAACGACCCTCATGTAAGCCGGTATCATGCAAAGCTGGTCCGTGAAGAGGGAGGATATTGGCTACTTGAAGATTTAGGGTCGACAAACGGAACATTTGTTAATGGTGCTCAGATTGTTAAAAAACATGTTACTCCCAGCGATACGATCAAGCTGGGAGATAATTATGTGTTAAACATTTCCGAGGCCTTGAAGTCCAACAATGATTATAGCGAGGAGTTTGCAGTGTTGAAGCAGATATACGATGATTACATTCAAGCAAAGGTTAAGATACAGTCTTCTAACCAATTTAAAACTAGGTTATTCCAATCACTTCCGTTTGCTCTTCCTGGTGTAGTGGGGGTTGTGATCGGTTTTCTAGGGAAAGGAAGTCCGGAATTGTTCGGACTGAGCTTGTTTATCACGATCTGCGCTCCGACGGTCGGTATCTATCTGGGTGCGAAACAATCAGCCAAAATCCCACAGTTGTTGCAAGATTTGACCAATCAATTCAAAATCGACTATGTTTGCCCCAAGTGTGGAACGTTTTTGGGTGAAATACCCTGGGAATCATTGCGCAATAAAAAACAATGCCCGATGCCTTCCTGTAAAGCTAAATGGGTGAGCGAATAGGATTCCGTTTCATATACTAAAAGTAATACTTTCGTACAGTAAACCCAAACATTTGATTATAAGGAACTATTTTGTGCTTGGATGTCAGCTCGTTTCCCTACTTTTGTTTCCAGAAAATTTAATTATAACATTTTATGCAAGAAGAGGATTACACATTCGTGACTTTAGACAGCGACGATGCTATACTGACCGACGCTGTTATTGTGGATGTGGACGGGGAAAACGACTTGTCGGATGTTGTAATGATTGACGAAAGTATTGATGTTTCTGATTTTATTACATTATCCGATGACACTATTATGTTGTCCGACGCAGATATGCTGGATACATATTCAACCGATATTGACGGATCTGATATATCGTTCATTTTATGATTTCCGTTAAATGTCCACATTGCCATGTTGGGTTAAAGGTAGACGAGGGGAAAATTCCCCTCGATATCACCTCTTTCAAATGCCCGAAGTGCAGACAACCGATTCCAGTCTCTTTGCTATCTATGGAGAAAGGAAGTGTCGCATCTGAATCGGAAACAGTTCTGATACAGCCTCTTCGTATGACGACCGGACGTCTTTCTGTAATTGCAAATGCTGATACGCCAGAGCAAACTTTCCCTCTTCAGGAAGGTGTCTATATCATCGGACGAAAATCCAATGCATCCACTGCTACGATCGGTATTGTGACGGCTGATAAATCAATGAGCCGAGAACATATCCGGATCGAGGTAAAAAAAGATGCCAAAGGTGGCTATAAACATTATCTTTCTGACAATAATAGTAAAAATCATACGTTATATAATAGCAATTACTTAGAGAATGGAGAGATTGTCGTACTCAATAATAATGATGAAATTATTATTGGTCGCACAGTTCTCCGATTTAATGAATAAAAATAGTCTATGCTATGAATATAACGATCGGCAACCCCTGGGCAGTCAGTGAAAAAGGAGGCAGATTGAATAATGAAGATTCTATCTTTCCTTTGCCGGAAACGGCAAATTCCAATCAAAACTTATTTTTGGTATGTGATGGTGTCGGGGGGGCTGAAAAAGGAGAGGTTGCAAGTTCGTTAGCTTGCGAGTCTTTCCAGACTTTTTTCTCAACTTTTCGTGAAGGTGAGCCGAACGCAGATTTTATAAATAAAGCGATTCGTTATACCGAAGCACGTTTTGATGACTATGTAGCAATTCATCCGGAAGCCAAAGGAATGGCAACCACCTTGACCATGACCTTTGTAGGTACGACTGGCATAACCTTGGCGCATGTGGGGGACAGTCGGATTTACCATTTCCGGAAAGGAGAAATCTTGTTCCAGACTGAAGATCATTCTTTGGTCAATTCGTTAGTGAAATTAGGAAAAATCACCCATGAAGAGGCAGCACATCACCCACAGCGGAATGTGATCATACGGGCTATCCAAGGGACGGACCGTCCGACAGAGGCTGATGTCGTACTTTTGGATGATATCAAGGCTGGTGATTTTTTGTTCATGTGTTCGGATGGTGTACTCGAACGTCTTAACAATGATGAGCTTTCGGATATATTCGAGCATTTAGGTGGTCCGGAAGAGATTAAAAACGCAATCATGTCCGCTTGCAGCGGGAAAACACGCGATAACTTTTCTTTTTACATCATACCTATACAAAATGTGTTAGATTCCGCAGGAATTAAGCAAAATATTCTTTCTTTCCTTTATTCTTTTATATAAATAACGTACTTTTGGCAGATCAATAGAATTGCGCATAGTATAGTTATGAATTTGCCAAACGGACATGTTCTTCAGAATGGAAAATATCGGATCACTCACGTAATTGGTCAGGGCGGCTTTGGTATAACATACAAAGGCATCTGGTATACGGAGGTGAAGGGCTCGTTAGGAACTGTGCAAACAGAGGTGCCTATTTGTGTAAAAGAATACTTCTTTAAAGACTATTGTTACAGGGAAGCAGAATCATTTGCTGTCAAGGTGCATTCCGAGACAGGAAAGGTTCTTTTCGATAAATTCAAAGAGAAACTTATCAAGGAGGCCAAGATACTTTCTGAAGTTCACCATCCTCATATAGTGAATGTGCTGGAAGTTTTCGAAGAAAACGGCACGGCTTATATTGCCATGGAATATATTCCCGGTTGTTCACTCAAATATATGATGGACAGGGAAGGCATATTGCCGGAACCGAAAGTCCTCAGATATGTTCGCCAGATAGGAGAAGCACTCCAGTTTGTACATGAAAAGAACATTCTTCACTTGGATATCAAACCCAGCAATATCCTGATCGACTCGTCAGGGAAAGCACGTCTGATTGATTTCGGCGTGAGCAAGCGATATGACATTGAGCAACAGGAAACAAGTACGACCATGCTTACCTTATCAAAAGGATTTGCCTCGATCGAACAATACGATAACGAAGGGACACAAAGTTTTTCACCCTGTCCGGATATCTATTCGCTCGGTGCTACCATGTATAACCTTTTGACAGGGAAGATTCCGACCGAATCTATTTTGCGGGCAACACGTCCTTTGCAGAATCCGTCGGAACTGAACAAGAATATATCTCCTAAGACAGAAGCCGCCATAATCAAAGCAATGCAAATCATTCCGGCCGATCGTTTCCAAACGGTGGATGAAATGATGGCTGCATTAGATTTTCCTGCGGAAGAAGAAATACCTGCAAATGAGTTGCAAAATACAGACGGGCAGGAAGCGGATGGTGAGACAACGGTCATACATCCGAATGAGCAATCGCCTCAGAATGAGGAGGACGAAGATCGTACGATTATAAATAGCGAAGAAATTATTTCTCAGCCCTCTAAGAAAAAAAGAAAAGGGATGCTGATATCCGTGCTTATTGCTATATTTGCCAGTGCAGGATCTGTTGTCGCTTTTCTGGTGCAGGGGAACAAAACCTCTACGAAACTGGATGTAACGGAGTTGATTAGCCCGGTCGAAGAGGAAAAAGATTCAATAGGCATCCTCCAAGACACAACTGTTTTGGAGATGGAAGAAGTATCTATGCTTAGCGAGAAGGATAAAAAAACAGAGGCAGCAATGGCCCGACAGCCGGAAAAGATGACGCCCGTTGTTGTTGATGAACCCCGGAAGCAACCGGATACAAAGCAGGTTCCGGCTGAAGGAAATAAAATAACAATACAGCCAGTACAGCCTACTGCTGAAGAAATTGAGGCGGAATATGTCGCTTTAATAGCTTCCGGCAAGGAGAAGATGGGAAAAGCGGATTTTACGAACGCAAAGAAAGATTTCACGAAAGCGAAAGAAACCAAGTTGACGGAAGAGGTCGTACGCCTTTTGATTTCTTGTGATGAAAAGGAAGCAGCCAAACTTTTAGCCGACAGGAAAGCTCAATATGAGATGAAGAAAACTTTTGGGAACTTTACAATTGTACGAAAGAAATCGACCATGTTATACGGGGCGATCGATTCGGAGGCGAATGAGCGTATACCATGTAAATACCGTAATGTCGGGATTGCCGAAAATGGCCGTGCTTTCGAACGTAAAGATGGTTTGTTCGATATCTATAATGCCGATGGCGTATTGGTAAATGAAGGATCAACGTATTATTAACGTGTTTATGAAAAGACTTTGGATTTTAACTCTTTTTGTTGCGTTGCCGATGTGTTTGCTGGCCCAACAAAAAACAGAATATAACAGAAAAGGTGACGAGGCGATGAAACGCTTGGACTATAGCGATGCAAGGATGTGGTATGAAGAAGGTGTCGTGCAATGTGATCCTTACAGTATCGAGCAGCTCACATCGATTTGGTTAGCCAACCAGAGGATGCGTCCATCAATGCACAGTCTGATGAACAAGTGTCGGGCTTGTCTGGAACTGATGGCCAATAATGAGGATACAACAGCCATTTCGCAGCTGATAATCTATTATACCGAGGGGATAGGAACTTCCAAAAACGAAACTTTGGCCCAATCCTGGCAAGATCGTCTGGAAACACTTCGCAAACCGGTAGAGTCCGTTTTCTATCCTTCTGCCAACCCAATAAAGCCTGATACCCCCAAAGAACCGATGAAGTTCTTTATTGGTTATGCCTACTCCATAGAAGCACCTTATGGCTTGACAGTGGGAGGGGTGAAATCTCGTTTGGGTTGGTTTCTGCGTTTTAAGACCAATCTAGGTTTTAAGGAGTACGACGGGGAATGCCGGGGAACAGATGAGTTTGTCGGCCCTACTCCCGATAATCCGTTTTATTTCACGAATAAGAAAAAGGTGAATAACTATGCCGGTACAGCTGGTTTGGTTGTAAAATGTACATCCTGGTTATATACGTCCGTAGGTTTAGGATATGGCAGTCGGGAATTATTATGCGAATATATCACAATCGATAATTCGGATTATAGAATAGAAAAATCCTATTGGGCGAAGAATTTGGATTATTCTTATAGCGGGTTAGCTGCCGATCTGGATGTAATGGTTAAGTTCGGTCCTGTGTTTGTAAGTGCAGGGTGTAATACGTTGAATTTTAAATATGTTGATTTGAATGCCGGTGTCGGTCTGTTTTTCTAATAAGAATTATTTATGAAATACATATACTCAATCTTTTTATCAGCTGTTTCACTTTTATGGATGCTTTCCGGATGTGTGGAAGATCCGGATATGGATACGCGTTTGCAGAAAGCAAAGGCTCCGGAGGTTTCCGAGACTTCAATGGAAGGTGAAGCATATGCTTCTTCGATCACTTTAAAGGCTCAAATAATGAAAGAGAACGGTTTGCCAGTAAAAGAATGTGGGGTTTGTTGGAGTACCCAAACAGGAACGGAGCCGCTTGAGAACATGCGTAACAAGCGATATACAAAAGCTGATAAAATAGAAAACCACAATTTTACAGCTACCATATCCAATTTGGAAGATAGTACAAAATATTATGTATATGCTTATGCTATTAATGATATAGATACTGCATTTTCAAAAACAGAAGGAGCGTATACGACAATAAATGGTATTGGAGAAGTTGCGACTTTGGATGTGGATAGTGCCACAGTAAAAGCAACTTCCACTTGGGTAAAAGGGAAAGTTAAGAATCGGGGAGTCGGCATTGAGAAATTAGGTTTCTACTATAAGAAAAAGAAACAAACCGGAGATATCGAACCCTCGGATCAAGATTCCGTTATCACATACGAAGGGAGTGACTTGGCAACTGTCGATACTTTCTCCTGCCAGATTACGAATCTAGAGCCGGAAACTTGGTATTATGTCCGTGCTTTTGCCAAAAATCAGTTTGGCGAGTTTGCTTTTAATGTGGACTCTTTTAGGACTACAGATGGCAAACCTTTTGTCGGTAAGTTGAGTCTGATAAAAGATAGTACGACTTTCACCACAGCCGATCTGTCTGCTTTCTTGATCAATGAGGGAGATGCACCTGTCAGTGCCTATGGTTTCTGCTGGAGTGTAGAAGAAGAGCCAACGATAGAAGCCGATACAATCACTTGTACGAATCTTGCGGATAATGGCAAATTTACAGGAAGGATCCGGGGCTTGGAATCGGCCAAAAAATATTATGCAAGGGCCTATGCCATAAATGACTTCGGTACGGTATATAGTGAAGAAGAAATTACGATTTCGACAAAAAGCGAGAAGCCGAATATTATAACATTCCCCATCACCCCTGATTCGATCAAAAGCGATGGAACAGTTCACATTGGCGGGGAGTTGCAGAATGGCGGAAACAGTGCTGCTACAGAGTGGGGAATTTGTTGGTCTTCAAGCAATAAGGAGCCGAGTATCAAGGATAATCATGTTGCTGTAGATGATACACTCTTTATGTATGCATTGTCTTCGTTAAAGGGTTCAACAGTTTATTATGCAAGAACCTATGCTGCCAACAAAAGCGGTTTGATCGGTTATGGAGAAATTAAATCTTTTACTACTCCTGATATTTTTGAGAATAAAAGTATTTATTCGGGAGCTAATAGGCAATTTTCTGCCGGATTTATCCTTAATGATCAAAACTCAGGTTCTCGTATCTATGTTGTAGGAGGAGACTTAGGTGGCGAACGGAGTAAAGAAATGTTTGGATATAATGTGCAGGCTGATGAATGGATTCCTATGGCTGAATGTCTAAATGCCTACTCTCAAATGAGTGCTGCTGTTTATAAGAATCAAGCCTATCTCCTTGGTGGTATAGACAAACAGACGATAGGGGCTAATTGCCAGATATACAATTTGGACAACAATTGGTCGGAACCTACTCAATATTCACTACCGGGAGGTCGTTTCGGTGCCGTCAGTTTTGTCTATCGGGACTCTTTGTATGTGTTGGGGGGATCGGATGGAAGCAATAATATGAATGAGATATTACGCTATGACCTGTCTTCACAGGATGGATATGGAAGTTGGGACGTAATCGCTGAATTCCCAGCCCATCAGCGCGGTGGTATTGTTCTGGTTGTAGGAAATAAGGTTTATGCCGGATTGGGAGAAGGCGGAAATGGCATAAGAAGTGGTTTTTGGGAATCTTCCGATAGTTTGAAGATATGGAATCCGATATCTATTCCTGATAAAATAGGAAGTGTCTCATCTGGCGTTTATGATGAACAGAGAAACAGCTTTTTTATGATTGATAATAACGGGAAGATATGGGAATATAATCTGTCAAGTGGTGAATGGACAGCTCGTTCTTTATTGGGTTATCGCATGAACAATTACCATATGTTTATGTTAAATGGTATAATCTATATTTTAGGACAGGATCTATATTATGCCAACAAATTTATCATGTATAATCCAATATGGGATAATTAATCATGAGCAGAACAAATATATTAGAAGAGATTCAAAAAAACGTAGAACTTTTGTCGACTACAGGTTTAGCGGAGTATCAATACATTCCGCTACACCAGAAACCTTCACCATCGGTGACGGCACTCAGGGAGATCATGACCTTGCTCCGCAAGGTTATTTTTCCCGGTTTCTTCGGAACGGAACAGGAGGCACAGACGGATTCCATACAATATTATACGGGTGTATATCTGGAGCAGGCCTACGACCTGTTGCAGGAACAAATCTATAATGGCCTGTGCTTTGAAGTCGAACGTTGTTGTGATTCCAAAGATCGTGCTTCTGAAATAGCCATTGCTTTTATCAATAAGGTTCCACATATCAAGTATCTGCTATCGACAGACGTGAAAGCTATCTTGGATGGTGATCCGGCAGCCAAAAGCCCCAGTGAGATTATTTTCTGTTATCCGGCAATTCATGCCATTCTTTATCAGCGCGTAGCACATGAGTTACTGAAGCTCGGTGTGCCTGTGATTCCACGTATTATAACAGAAATGGCCCATTCGGATACAGGAATAGACATTCATCCGGGAGCGCAAATCGGAGAATATTTCAGTATCGATCATGGTACGGGTGTTGTGATCGGGCAGACGGCTATAATCGGTAATCATGTCCGCCTTTATCAAGGTGTGACATTGGGTGCAAAAAGCTTTACCTTGGACGAAGAAGGATTGCCTCTGGACGTACCGCGCCATCCGATTATCGAAGATTATGTTACAATCTATTCCAATGCCTCCATTTTAGGGAGGATCACTATTGGTCACGGCTCCGTGATTGGTGGTAACATCTGGCTTACCCATAGCGTTCCACCTAATTCCAAAGTATTGCAGACTCGTGCTGTCGAGGATAAATAACAGGACGACATATTGTTTTCACTTTCATTTCAAAATCCATAGCTTTAGACTCCATAAAGCATAGTATTAGATACCCTAAAGCTATGCTTTATTAATCCCCTAACAATTTTTGCACAATAGCCTTGGGATTAAAGAGAAAAGGTAGGCTTTATTCCGGAAAAATATGTATGTTTGCAGATATACCTTATTTGAGCGAATTATACCTTAAAATAGTGTAGACCATGAATAAAGTGAAAACATTGGATGATCTTCGGAAGATGCGTGAAACCTTGCGCTCGACCTTGGATATTAGAGAAAAAAGTAATCATCCTGAACAAATGGTACAGATCCGGATATCTATGGCAACTTGCGGGATCGCTGCCGGAGCCAAAGAGATCATGAATTATTTCATTGAAGCACTGGATCGTGAAAAAGTAGATGCATTGGTGACACAAACTGGATGCATGGGGTATTGCTATGCCGAACCAACTGTCGAAGTTACCCTACCTGGCAAAGAACCTCTTGTGTTTGGACATGTGAAGAAAGCAAAGGTGGATGAAATCATCGACCGGTATATCCGGAATGGGGAACTGCTGGACGATATTATCCCGGTCACTTACACGGTTGTTAAACCGGAATAACAAAACTTCCTTAAACACTGAATACTTACATAATGGCACAGTACAATAGTTATATACTGGTGTGTGGCGGTACTGGCTGTCGTGCATCACAGAGTGAACTTATACTTCAAAATCTGAAAGAGGCCGTCGAACGACATAAGTTGCAGGATATTGTCCAAGTGATCCGTACCGGTTGCTTCGGTTTTTGTGAAAAAGGGCCGATAGTTAAAATGGTTCCGGACAATACGTTCTATGTTCAGGTAAAACCGACGGATGCCGAAGACATTGTCCGGGAGCATTTAGTGAAGGGACGTAAGGTAGAACGGCTTCTATATGTCAATCCCGAAACTAACGAGCAAGTACCGGATTCCAAGCATATCAATTTTTACAAGAAGCAACTCCGCATTGCTCTCAGGAATTGTGGTTTTATCAATCCCGAAAATATAGACGAATATATCGCCCGCGACGGTTATGTAGCTTTGGGTAAAGCCTTGACCGAGATGACGCCCGAATCGGTGATCAAAGAGATCATGGATAGTGGCTTACGCGGTAGGGGAGGAGGCGGTTTCCCTACCGGCCTGAAATGGCAGATAACCCGTAAGGTGAAAGCTCTCCAGAAATATGTCGTCTGTAATGCAGACGAAGGTGATCCGGGAGCATTCATGGACCGTTCCATCCTGGAAGGTGACCCGCATTCCATCGTTGAAGCGATGGCGATCAACGGATATTGTACGGGAGCCACCAAAGGGCTAGTTTATATCCGGGCTGAATATCCATTAGCCGTGGAGAGGTTGAAGATTGCAATCCGGCAAGCCAAAGAATATGGTCTACTGGGTGAAAACATCTTCGGGACGGATTTCTCTTTCGATATCGAGATACGCTATGGGGCAGGAGCATTCGTTTGTGGTGAAGAAACGGCGTTGATTCATAGTATGGAGGGGCTTCGCGGAGAAGCGACTGTTAAACCGCCTTTCCCAAGCGAACAAGGTTACAAAGGTTGCCCGACCAATGTGAATAATGTGGAAACATATGCCAACGTGCCGGTTATCCTGTTGAAGGGAGCTGAATGGTTCAGTAGTATAGGTACGGAGAAAAGTAAGGGGACGAAAGTCTTTGCCCTTGCGGGAAAAGTAAACAACGTCGGGCTGATAGAGGTTCCGATGGGGACGACGTTACGCGAAGTGATCTTCGGTATAGGAGGAGGCATCAAAGATGGAAAGAAATTTAAGGCTGTGCAGACAGGAGGTCCTTCAGGTGGCTGCCTGACTGAGAAGCATTTGGATTTGCCGATCGACTATGACAATCTTTTGGCTGCCGGTTCGATGATGGGGTCGGGGGGGATGATTGTGATGGACGAAGACGATTGTATGGTCGCTATGGCCAAATTCTATCTGGATTTCACGGTCGAGGAGTCATGTGGCAAATGTGCTCCTTGCCGGATTGGCAACAAACGGTTGCACGAGATGTTGCAAAAGATTACGTCCGGCAACGGAACGATCGAGGATCTGGAACGGCTTCGTAACTTGGCTGGTGTGATCAAAGACACTGCCTTGTGCGGTTTGGGACAGACATCGCCCAATCCAGTTTTGTCTACGATGGATAACTTCTATGATGAATATCTGGCCCACGTGAAGGAAAAACGTTGTCCGTCTCATCAATGTCGCGAACTGACGCAATATTTTATCAATCCAGAGAAATGCAAGGGATGTACGCTTTGTGCCCGGATGTGTCCGGTGAATGCGATCACGGGAGACAAGAAAGTTCCGCATGTGATTGATCCGCAGACTTGTATCCGGTGCGGTTCATGTATAGAGAGATGTAAGTTCGGTGCTATTTATGTGCACTAAAGTAGTGAAGAATGGACAATGACAATTAAATGTATGGAAACAGTAAAGCTTATTATAGATAGAAAACCAGTGGAAGTCCCCAAAGGAACCACGATCCTGGATGCTGCGAAAGGAATGGGTATCCGCATTCCGACTCTTTGCTATATGAAGTTGGAAGATTTGCACTATGAAAATAATCCGGGTGCTTGCCGTATCTGCGTAGTTGAAATAGAAGGTCGCCGTAATTTGGCTCCTTCCTGTAAAACGGAGTGTATGGAAGGGATGGTTGTGCAAACACACAGCCCACGCGTGATGAATGCCCGGAAAACCGTAATGGAACTGATCCTGTCCAACCATCCGGCAGAATGTCTGACTTGCAGTAGCAATGGACATTGTGAACTACAAGCAATTGCTCACGACCTGGGGATACGTGAGATTCGCTATAAAGGCGAGATGTCCATATTCCAGATAGACCGTTCACCGTCTATCGTGCGCAACATGAACAAGTGCATCATGTGCCGCCGTTGTGAGGCCATGTGCAATACGATACAGACGGTTGGCGCCTTGACTGCCGTGAACCGTGGATTTAACGCGGCCGTATCGACAGCTTTCGAACGGGATATGGCCGGAAGTACCTGTTCGTATTGTGGACAATGCGTATCCGTCTGCCCTGTTAACGCGCTTAGCGGACGTAATACGCAACAGCCGGTCTTGGACGCTTTGGCTGATCCCACTAAAATTGTTATCGCCCAGACAGCGCCGGCGGTTCGCACAGCGTTGGGACGTGATTTCGGGTATGAGCCGGGTACATTGGTTACAGGCAAGATGGTTTCAGCTTTGCGTCAATTGGGTTTTGATTATGTATTCGATACGGACTTTGCCGCCGACTTGACCATTATGGAAGAGGGAACGGAATTATTACATCGCCTAGGTAGTTACCTGAATGGAGACAAAGAGGTGAAAATACCGTTAATGACGAGCTGTTGTCCGGGTTGGGTTAGCTTTGTGGAACAACATTTCCCCGAGTTACGGGATAATTTATCTACAGCCAAGAGCCCGCAGCAAATGTTCGGAGCGATCGCCAAGAGTTATTTCGCCGAGAAGTTGGGAGTGGACCGTAAGGATTTGGTAGTCGTATCTATCATGCCTTGTTTGGCGAAGAAGTATGAGGCTAGCCGCCCGGAGTTTAGTGTGGAAGGTAATCCCGATGTAGATTATTCGATATATACCCGTGAGTTAGCCCGTTTAATCCGTTATGCGAATATAGATTTCAATGAACTGCCGGATGGTGAGTTCGATCGCCCGTTGGGTGAATCTACCGGAGCGAGCGTGATCTTCGGTACTACCGGAGGTGTTATCGAGGCCGCTTGCCGTACTGCTTATGAATTATATACGAAGAAAAATCTGGATAAAGTGGATTTCGAGGAGTTACGTGGGCTGGAAGGTATTCGTAGCGCTACCATCGATTTTAATGGAACTCCGGTAAAGATCGGTATCGCTCATGGTCTGGGGAATGCCCGCAAATTGATCGAGGAGGTGAAGAACGGTACCTCTCCTTATCATGCGATCGAGGTGATGGCTTGTCCGGGAGGCTGTATCGGCGGTGGCGGACAACCGTTCCACCGAGGCCGTATGGAGGTACTTCGCCGGCGTGCTTCCGCTCTTTACCGGGAAGACGCTAACAAACCGCTTCGCAAGAGCCATGAGAATCCTTATATTCAAGCTCTTTATGCTGACTATCTGGGAGAACCGTGTGGACCGCGTGCCCACAAGCTGTTGCATACGCACTACTTTGACCGCAAGGAAGCCATTAACATGTTTACGCAAGAAAATCAGGAGGGATAAACGATGGATAAGATGAAGATACATTTGATTCAGATGAAGATCGATGAATTGTTGGCTGTCTGTGATGAACATAATAACGATCCGGGAGAGCTGATCAACATATTGCATGCCGCCCAAGGCATATTCGGTTATCTGCCTCGCGAAGTGCAAGAGATCATCGCCGGCCGGTTGCATATTCCGGTTTCCAAAGTATATGGAGTTGTGACGTTCTATTCGTTCTTTACCATGACTCCGAAGGGGAAATATCCTATTTCCGTCTGTCTGGGAACGGCCTGTTATGTACGTGGAGCCGAGAAAGTCCTGGATGAGTTCCAACGCCAGTTGGAGATCAAAGTTGGAGAGACTACATCCGACGGCCTGTTTTCATTGGATTGTCTACGTTGTGTGGGGGCTTGCGGACTGGCTCCGGTCGTCACGATTGCCGGAAAAGTTTATGGACGTCTGACACCAGAGAAAGTGCGGGATATTCTTTCCGAATACTACCTACTGGAGCAAGTATAAGCGACTCGTCTGTTGTACCAATGCTGTGACACAACAGTGCCATCGCATTGGCACAATTGTGTCGCAACGATGGCACGGCCATATAATAAAGGCGATCTTCTATTCTTTGGTCTCTATATAAACGACATGCGTCTGTAAATATTCTTCAAGACCGTGTTTTCCATCTGCACCACCGATTCCAGACTTACGCCATCCGGCATGGAAACCTTGCATAGCTTCAAAGTTCTCACGATTGATATATGTTTCGCCAAATTTCAGCGAGCGCATGATCTTGAATGCATAGTCCAGATTTTGGGTATAGACGGAAGATGTCAGTCCGTACTCACAGTCATTTGCCCATGCAATCGCATCATCGATATCCGTATATTCGACAATGGGCAGGATAGGGCCGAAGGTCTCTTCCCGTATGATATCCATTTCTTGTGTGGCGCAATCCAGCACTGTAGGTTCGAAGAAATACCCTTTTGTTCCGATCCGATGACCACCACACAAAAGTTTAGCTCCCTGCTGAACAGCCTTTTCAACTTTTTGCTCCATGGCAGCCAAAGCATTTGCTTCGATCAGTGGCCCCATATCCAAGTCTGCGATCTCGTTCGGATTGCCGACTTTCACCTGCTTCATACCGGCCACAAGCTTTTCCATAAAGATATCTTTGATCTTTTTATCTACATAAACCCGCTCCGCACAATTACATACCTGTCCGGTATTGATAACGCGTGAAGCGATGATCGACTTCACCGCCAAGTCTATATCTGCGTCTTCCATCACGATTGCAGGAGCTTTTCCTCCTAATTCCAAAGATACTTTTGTTATATTAGGAGCTGCTGCTGCCATTGTCTGTTGTCCGGCACTTACACTTCCCGTAAGGCTGACCATGCCAACTTTCGGATTTGCTGCCAACTCATGACCTATCACCGAACCACGTCCGTTCACTAAGTTGAAAACTCCGGCTGGCAAACCGACTTCTTCTACAATTTGTGCAAAAACGTATGCATTTTCAGGTGTCAGCTGACTCGGTTTTACCACGATCGTATTACCGGTAATCAAAGCCGGGGCTGCTTTGCGTGCAACCAGGAAGAAGGGGAAGTTCCAGGGGAGAATACCGGTTGTTACACCAATTGCTTTCTTGAACAGGAATATACTTTCATGTGGACGGTCACTGGGGATGATTTCTCCCTCATACCGGCGGGCCCATCCAGCCATATAGTCGATATAATCTGCCGTAAAAAGAACTTCCACATTAGCCAGGCCTTGCGTCTTTCCTCCTTCACGAACAATTATATCAGTCAGTTCCTTTTCTCTTTTGCGGATACCGGCTGCAATTTTGGTCAGATAAGCGGCCCTTTCTATAGAAGGTGTCCTTTCCCATTGACCCTGAGCTTTTTCTGCTGCATCGATCGCTCTTTTAGCATCTTCGACCGTACCGTCCGGCATTAATGATATAACTTCTTCAGTAGAAGGATTTAATACCTTAATCCATTTTCCAGATTCATGTTCTATGAATCTGCCATCAATAAACATTTTCAATTCCTTCATGGTAATATCTTTTTAGGTTGAATTTTGATTTTAAAAGTACAAGAAAGAAAAAATGATCATGTTTAAAAAATGATATTACTTATTACAGAAATGATATATTTCTGTAATACAGGATTATAATGTATAGCTAAGCTGATCGGAAGATAGTTTTTTTCATTATTTCTGAACCAAACTGAATTATGTGCTGTTATATGATAAAATGAATCAGGAATTACATCCAAAGAAATTCCTAAGATGATTAAAGTTAGTAGTATTTGTTTTTTCATATAAGTAGAGTTTGTTATTTGTTTGGTCCGTATGTAACTGTGAAGTTGGATACGGGCTTTTTTTGTGTTTCTTAATATGTTTACTTTAAATAATCAC
>ENA-OOWO01001409-OOWO01001409.1-human-gut-metagenome-genome-assembly--contig:-NODE-1409-length-15516-cov-3.220361_pt1 | contig 15516 bp, 19 predicted proteins | sample MGYA00241579_ERZ501327 | MGnify/ENA primary metagenome ERZ501327 (study PRJEB25962, sample SAMEA2042836) | human gut metagenome | biome: human gut; feature: human-associated habitat; material: faeces...
TAGGTTCGCCACCTCCGTTCGGGGAGAATTGGGTAAAATATAGATTGTGATTCAATACTTGGCCGGCATTGTTGAAAATGGCTCCGTCAGACTCACGAACGATCTGCTCCAGCGGAGCGTTCTCGAATTTCGTGCCCTCAATCAGCTTATTAAGGGTATTTACATAGTTCAATAAATGTTTTCCGTAATGGAAATCAATTGTTTGTTTGCTGATAACTGGTTCTAAACCGTCGTTTGCGTACGGTAACTGGATTAACTCGAATTTCATAACTTCTTCTTTTTTATCTGTTATTTGACTATTTGTGATCATTAATAATAAACTTAAACATAATGTAAGCATTGTCTTCTAGTTTTTTATGTTGATTTACTATATAAACAGAGCCGAGGGGATGAAAGTTCTGGGTTCGGTGATGATTTTTTAGTGAAAATATGTTTGCGGCTAAAGTTTTATAGGGAAAACTATGTGTTATATATCGCAAAAGTTTCTATTTTTGTGCGCTCTTAAGCTTTTATTAATAAGTAAAACATATTTGTAGATGGTAAAGAAAGTTGGGAATTTAATTCCAAACACCTTTTTTATTACAAAAGGAAGTGGCGAATCAGACTTGGAGAAACACGCTGGTTCTTACCACATGGCTCTTTATGACGCCGGTATCTCTGATTTTAATATCATGACGTATTCGTCGGTGATACCCGCTACGGCACATCTGGCAACCATGGATGAACTAGACCTTCCTCCATTTGGTTCGGAAATGAAAACGATCATGGCTGTATCCCATGGATATCAGGATGAGTTCGTGTCTGCTGGTGTGGTTTACGCATGGATGTATAAGGATGAGAACTTTGATGAGAAGGTTGGTGGCCTTGTGTGTGAGGTCAGCGGACGTTACCGCATCGAGGAGCTTGAGTCTCGTCTGATCCGTGTTATTAACGATCTTCATCAGAAGACGTATGGGAAGTATTATCTTGGAGAGCTTAACTTTATCACCGAGGGAATTACGATCGAGAAACGCTATGGAACGGCGTTGGCCGCCCTTTGCTTCGTGGATTTCCTTCAACCGGAGATCGAGGAATAAGTCGTGTTGAGTATTTTTTGTGATATTTATAGAGCCGGTTCCTTTCAAGAGCCGGCTTTTTTGTTAACTTTGAGCAACAAAAAACATATAAATATTGTTTTCGTGATATGAAAAAGATAATTAATCCGTGGGAAGGGCTGGACGGTTATATGTGTTTCGGTTGCGCTCCGAACAATCCGCTGGGGCTGCATATGGAGTTTTTTGAGGATGGTGACGATATCGTGGCGTTCTGGAAGCCGCAAGGTACTTACCAAGGATGGCTACGTACGTTGCACGGAGGTATACAGACTACGCTGATGGATGAGTTGGCCGGCTGGGTGGTCTTGAGGAAGTTGCAGACCTCCGGGGTGACCTCACGCCTCGACGCCAAGTTTATGAAGAGTATCTCTACGGACGAGCCCCAACTGATGATACGGGGACGGATGATAGACCGGAAACGGAACGCCATCTTCATAGAGACCGAGATCTATAACTCGGCGAATGAGTTGTGTACCCGTGCCGAGATGGTTTATTTCATCACCCCGCAAGAACGTGCGATGGAGGAGTTTGGTTTTTGTGGGTGTAAGACTGAGGATGAAATTAGTATAAATAAAAAGAAAAGTTAGGTTATTATGAAGTATGTTGGGGCTCACGTGAGTGCGGTCGGTGGGGTTGAGAATGCCCCCGTTAATGCCCATGAGATCGGTGCGAAGGCTTTTGCCCTTTTCACCCGGAATCAGAGGCAATGGAAGTCGCAGCCGTTGAAGGCGGACAGTATCCATTTATTTAAGGAGCGGTGTGAAGCGTACGGTTACGATCCGGGATGTATCTTGCCGCACGATAGCTATTTGATCAATCTGGGGAACCCGGACGCCGAGGGATTGCAGAAATCCCGTGACGCTTTTCTGGACGAGATGACACGCTGCGAGCAACTGGGACTGAAAATGCTGAATTTCCATCCCGGAAGCCATTTGGGGAAGATGGAGGTGGATACCTGCCTGTCTCGCATCGCCGAGTCGATCAATATCACGTTGGCTCAGACGAGTGGCGTATGTGCCGTGATAGAGAATACGGCGGGGCAAGGCTCGAACTTGGGATATACCTTCGAGCAGATCGCCTATATTATAAATGAGGTAGAGGATAAGAGCCGGGTGGGAGTATGCCTCGATACGGCGCACACGCTTGCCGCCGGTTACGATATAAAGACACCGGAGGGATTTGCCGAGACATTCCGTCATTTCGACGAGGTGGTCGGCTTTTCTTATTTAAGGGGTATGCACTTGAACGATTCTAAAAAGGAGCTGGGATCACGTGTGGACCGGCATGAGAGTATCGGTAAAGGCTTGATGGGCCTTGATACCTTCCGCATGATCATGGTGGACCCCCGTTTCGACAATATGCCCTTAATCCTAGAGACCCCGGACGAGGCGCTTTGGCCGGAGGAGATACAGCTTCTATATAAACAATTAAAATCTTGATTATATGTTCATTTTAATGCCTGTCATTTTTGTCTTAGGAATCCTCGCTATTGCCTTGGAGGATAAGATCAAAATAAATAAAGCGGCCATAGCGTTGTTCATGGCTATCTCTATGTGGATGATATTGATGTTCGATGCCTACAATATTTTCGTCGAACGCTCCAGTACGATCTTTCAAGAGTTCTTGACCCAGAACCCGGAGATGGCCAGCTTGCCCCCGCATGAGCAATTTATTAATTTTATATCGAACCGTGCGATTGTTTATCATTTAGGAAACGTCTCCGAGACGCTTTTCTTCGTGATGTGTTCCATGTTGATCGTGGATATCGTGGATAAGCATGGTGGTTTTAGGGCCGTGACCGGGTATATCCGTACGCCGAATAAACGTAAGCTGTTGTGGTATATAAGTTTCGCTACTTTTTTCTTCTCCGCCTTATTGGATAACTTAGCGGCCGCTATCGTGATCATGGCGGTGTTGCGTAAGCTGGTACCGGATCGTACGGATCGTTTGAAATATGCCTGTATGGTGATTATAGCGGCGAACGCCGGCGGCTCATGGTCGCCGATTGGTGATGTGACGACCATCTTGCTTTGGGTCGGAAAGAATATCTCGGCGATGCACCAGATCTCTCACGTATTTATCCCCGCTTTGGTTAATATGTTGGTGCCGTTGACGATCGCCCATTTCTGGTTGTTCAAGAAAGGATCTACCTTGCGTGTGTTGAGCGAGGAGGAGCAAGGCGACGAGTACATACCAGAGATACCGAACCGCTCACGTCGGATGATCTTTGTGATCGGCGTGCTTTCCTTGGCGTTGGTGCCTGTCTTCCAGATGGTGACGAACTTGCCGCCGTTCTTGGGCGTCTTGCTGGGATTGGTGATCCTTTGGTTCTATACGGATTTGATGTATAGCAAGCTGCACATGCATGAGTCCCAGAAACTCCGTATTTCCCAATTGTTGCCGAATATCGATTTGGCTACGATTTTCTTTTTCTTGGGTATCTTGATGGCCGTGGGAGCGCTGGAGACCTCCGGGCAGTTGGGTATCATGTCCGCTTTCTTGGATAAGCATGTACATGAGCCGTATCTGATCAGCTTCGTGATCGGTGCCTTGTCCTCCTGCGTGGATAACGTAGCCTTGGTAGCTGCTACGATGGGTATGTACCCGATCGTGGAGCAGGTGGCCGACTTATCGCCTTACGCACAGTTCTTTGTATCGGACGGTGGTTTCTGGACCTTCTTGGCTTATTGTGCCGTGACGGGGGGTAGCATCTTGATCATTGGTTCGGCCACGGGCGTTACGGTAATGGGATTGGAGAAAAGCAAATGACAGATACACATATTTCAGAAAGATATGAATTTAGAAACATAAAACAGAACGAAGCAGAAGAAGCAGCAGAGATCGAAAGGATCTGTTTTCCGCCGAATGAAGCCTGTTCTAAGAAGCATATGAAAGACCGTGTTGCCGGAATTGCGGATTTATTTCTGGTAGCGATTGATAAAGAAAATGGAAAGATGGCAGGTTTTTTAAATGGACTAGCGACGGATGATGAGATATTAAAAGACGAGTTCTTTACAGATGCCAGTCTGCATAACCCGGAAGGCAAGAATGTCATGCTTCTGGGATTGGATGTACTGCCGGAATACCGCAGTCAGGGACTTGCAAGAGAACTGGTACACCGGTATCTCGAAAGAGAATGGGGAAGGGGAAGAAAAGAGATTATCCTTACCTGCCTGGAATCGAAGGTAGCGATGTATGAGAAATTCGGATTTAAAGATAAAGGAATCGCGCAGTCAACCTGGGGCGGGGAAGAATGGCATGAGATGAGTGTAAAGAATCAGAATTAGAACACTGGAAAAAATGTATCAGCAAGAGAATAAATAGGCAAGAATACGGGAGGTACAATGTGAGCAAAATAGTAAATATAAATACCACATCAACAAAAGAAGAACAGTTAAAAGACCTGATAACATCCATCCAACAAGTAAAAGATTCTCTGGTAAATATACTGGATGAATATGAAGAAGCCGGTGAAGTGGATAAAGCAGACACTCTGACGGAAGCGTTGGATGCATTGGAAGATGCATACGATGTGGTTAATGATGTACTGTTAGATGACTGATAAAATAATAAAAAATAGTCTGGAAGCTATGTTTCGCGGCTCTGAATATATTTCTTATATTCTTCTTCAGACCAGCGCCGCTATTCGGCAGCTTCGTCGTTTTTACCCTGCTTTTCCAAAATCTTAGATTTGATATCATAAAGCCAGTATTTCCGGCAATTTTCTTCACCATAATATTTATATTCATAAGTAAAAGCCTGCTCCAACGCATTCGTAGCTTTTGTGCAGTCATTCAAATCAAGATAGGCTTCTGCGATACAGATATAGGCAGGTACACAGATACCAATCTCGTTAATCCGCAGGAAACGCCTGATGCATAGCTTGAATCTACATCCCGTGGGGCATACCAGCATTTGATTCCGTGACTTTCCAGTGCCGTTACAATATGTTCCACAAGTTCAGCGGATGAGTTCCGGTGATAACTGATAAATACTTCGTGCTGCATAAAAGCACCTCGTTTCTGTATTGATAATAATTCTATTTTAGCATATGACAAACAACGGGGAAACTGTAAAAACGGTGAAACCAAGGAAGTGGGACATTGACGTCCCACTCCTTTTGATATAAACTATTATCTATATGTCTATAGTAAAATATAGACGTTATATTATAGTTGAAAAGTAAGGAGAGTACATACAAATGAAGAGTTTTTATGAGTGGTACAGAAAGCACATCACCGGTGCGATTTTCGTCGGACTGATCCTCGGAATCCTGACCGGACTGTTTTTGGCGGGACGGTTTAACGTGGTTCTGACTGCAACAAGTGTACTGGGAAGTATCTATATGAGTGCATTGAATATGATGATCTTCCCACTGGTATTTTGTTCGATCGTAATGGGTATTGCGAGCATCGGAAGTGCCAAGACGACAGGTAAGATCACAGGAGCGGCAATGCTGTTCTTCCTGTGCACAACAGCAATCGCAAGTTTTGTTGGACTGATCATTCCGAGACTGATCTGTCTTGGAAAAGGCGTTAGCTTTAAGATGGCTACATCTGATATTCAGGCAACCAAGATGGACAGCATTCTTGATACGATTAAGGGACTGATCCCGTCTAACCCGGTATCCGCATTTGCAGAAGGTAATATGCTGCAGGTGCTGGTATTTGCGCTGATCATGGGATTCACACTGATCGCGATTGGAGAAAAAGGTGAGCCATTATTAAAGGTCATCGATTCCTGCAATGAAGCATGTCTGAAGATCATCAGTACGGTGATGTATTTCACACCGATCGGAGTCTTCTGTACGATCGTTCCGGTTGTAGAGGCGAATGGTACAAAGACGATCGTATCACTGGCTACGCAGCTGATTATCTTATATGTCGCATTCTTTGGATTTGCATTTATCGTATATGGCGGCACAGTGAGCATTCTCGGCAAGACAAGTCCGGTGAAGTTCTTCAAGGCGATCATGCCGGCGGCACTGAATGCATTTGGTACATGCTCAAGTTCAGCTACCATTCCGCTGAGTAAAAGCTGTGTCGAAGATAAACTTGGAGTTCCGAACCAGATCTCAAGTATCACGATCCCGCTTGGAGCAACGGTTAACATGGATGCTGTATCGATCCTGATGTCCTTTATGATCATGTTCTTTGCAAATGCATGCGGCGTGCATGTCAGCATTTCCATGATGATCATCATCCTTCTGGCGAACGTCCTTCTGTCAGTCGGAACACCGGGAATCCCGGGAGGTGCAATCGCATCATTCGCGGCACTTGCTACAATGGCCGGACTTCCGGCAGGAGTTATGGGTGTCTATATTAGTATCAATACTCTGTGCGATATGGGAGCAACCTGTGTTAATGTTATCGGTGATATGGCAGGATGTGTCGTGCTGAAAGAGAAGATTGAGATTGAAAAATAGAACCAGAATTCCAGAGAGTAAAGAAATGTCACAAATGCAAATTTCAGAAAAACAAAATATATTAACCAGAACATGGGTAGTCGCAGCTCTGGCGTGTGTCTGCTGCATCTTATGGGGCAGTGCAATTCCCGTGATCAAGACAGGCTACCAGATTCTTGCCGTTGATTCAGCGGACACCGCAAGCCAGATTGTTTTTGCCGGTATCCGGTTCGCACTGGCGGGAATTCTTGTATTACTGTTCGCATCCATCCGGGAAAAAAGAGTTGTCCTTCCGGACGGAAAGATATTCAAGTATGCTATCCCGGTTTGCTTTGCTCAGACCTTCGTCCAGTACTTTTTCTTTTACATCGGAGTGGCACATACATCCGGTGTAAAAGGCGGGATTATCACAGGCCTAGGCAATTTTATTGCAATTTTAATGGCATGTCTGTTAGTAAGAAATGAAAAGATGACAGGCAGAAAACTTGCTGGCTGCATTCTCGGATTTGCGGGAGTTGTGATCATCAACATGGCAGGCGGCTCTATGGACATGGGATTCAGGCTGACAGGAGAAGGCTTCGTGCTGATCGCGCAGCTTTCTTATGGAGCGTCAACCGTATTGATCAATATTTTCTCCAAAAAAGTATCACCGGTTATTTTAAGCGGTTGTCAGTTCTTCATGGGAGGTGTGTTGCTGTTCATAGTCGGAATCCTGATGGGCGGACACTTGGATCATATGTCGATTGCAGGAGTAGTATTGATTCTCTACCTGGCAATGGTATCGGCTGTGGCGTATACACTCTGGTCGGTTCTGCTGGCGCATAACGAAGTATCGAAAGTGGCGATTTTTGGATTTGTCAATCCACTTTGCAGCGTGGTGTTATCGGCGTTGGTTCTTGGAGAGGTCAGCCAGGCATTTAATGCAAGAAGTCTGATTGCATTGATTTTGGTTTGTGTGGGAATTTATATTGTGAATTGTAAAAGTAAAAAATAAAAGAAGCGGAAAAAGTTGTGAATGTAAACTTTTTCCGCTTCTTATTTTATAATTTCCCTTCCGGAATCTTACTAATAATTGTCTTATAAATTTTGATCAAAAATGCCGTAGACACAATAAATGATATCACTTCCGCAATCGGGAAAGCCCACCACACTATATGTAAGCCACCAATCTTAGACAAGATATAAGCTGACGGGATCAGCACAACCAGCTGACGCATGATGGATACGATCATACTGAATACTGCTTTGCCAAGTGCCTGGAATACGGTACCGGCAATGATGCAGAACCATGCGATCAGATAATGGATACCGATGATACGAAGTGCCGGAACACCGATTTTCAGCATGGCGTCAGACGCATTGAACATTCCAAGTAATACCTGTGGGATACCTTCAAAGCAGAGGAATCCAATGAAAGTAAGGCAGAATGCAGTCGTCAGACTGATCCGGATCGTCTTGATCATACGATTTCTCTGCTGTGCACCATAGTTGTAAGCAATGATCGGCGTGATACCATTGTTCAGACCGAATACCGGCATGAAGAAGAAACTCTGAAGCTTGAAGTATACACCGAATACAGCAGTTGCAGTTGAAGAAAATTCAATCAGAATGCGGTTCATCGAATAAGTCATGATCGATCCGATAGACTGCATAATAATAGATGGAATACCTACTGCATAAATGTGTCCGATCAGACGGATATCCGGTCGGAAGCCTTTGAAACTTAATGATACGTCATGGTTATATTTGTGATTACAGGTTCCGGCAACGATTCCGGCAACACATTGTCCGATAACGGTCGCAACGGCGGCTCCGGTAACACCCATCTTCGGGAATCCCAGAAGACCGAAGATCATGATCGGGTCCAGGATAATGTTTGTAATCGCACCACATAACTGAGAAGTCATACTGAAGATAGTTCTTCCGGTAGAAGTCAGTAACCGTTCAAAGAAGATCTGTGTGAACAGACCAAAGGAAAAGATCATAACCGTACTCAGGTAATCAATTCCAAGTTCCATGATCTCGACATCTGCGTTTCCAATCTGACTTGCATAGAAAGGTCTTACGATCGTAAAGCCGAGGATTAAAAATACAATGTAACTGATGGCATAGATAAATGCCGTATTATCAGCAATTTTATTCGCCTTTTTAAAGTTATGTTCTCCCAGTGATTTTGACAGGAGGGCATTCATACCGACGCCGGTACCGGTAGCTACCGCGATCAGAAGTGTCTGAAGCGGGAAGGCTAACGATACAGCAGTCAGTGCATTTTCTGATAATTTTGCTACGAAGATACTGTCAACGATGTTATAAAGCGCCTGTACCAGCATAGAAACCATCATTGGCAGTGACATATTGAATACTAATTTTCCGACGGGCATTGTTCCCATCTTATTTTCTGCTGCAGGAGCAGATCCACGTTCACTCATAGTTCTCATTCCTCCACAGAGACGCCTGGGAATCAGGACGTCTATTCATATATTTTTTCACTCTTTTTCATTAGGTACAATGATATATGATAGCATGAATGTAGGAATGATTCAATAAATAATGTAAAATTGTTTCATATCAAACTTTAATGAGTAGTTAGTGTTCTACATATGGAAATATTCTTTCACCTGATCCAGGATGATCTGCATCAGTCTGGTACGTGCTTCTACGCTTGCCCAAGCAATATGCGGCGTAATGAAAAGCCGGCGGCTGTCCTGGATCTTGATAAGCGGATTTTTCTCACTCATTGGTTCGGCAGATAAGACATCCAGACCTGCGGCAGCAATTTCGCCATTTACAAGTGCGTCGTACAGATCCTGTTCAACAACGATCGGACCACGGCCGAGATTCAGGAAGATACAGGTTTCTTTCATCTTTGCAAATGCGCATTTATCCAGAAGATTTTCGGTGTGTTCATTCAGTGGTGCATGGACAGAGATAATATCCGAAGTGGTAAGCAAGGTATCGAAATCAACCTGCGTATATCCATCCTGTGCAGGGCGTCCGGATGCTGAATAATAGATGACATTTGCACCAAATGCCCGGGCAATTTGGGCAACGCGGCGTCCGATCGCGCCAAGTCCGATGATTCCCCACGTCTTGCCATTGATTTCTGAAAAATGTTCTGCAAAGTGAGTAAAAGAAGTATCGTTAATATAATTTCCATCTTTTACATAATCATCGTAATAGCGCAGCTTTTCAAGGAGATAGAAAAGCATGGCAAATGTATGCTGAGTAACTGTTTCTGTGGAATAACCGGCAACGTTTCTCCAGGCAATTTTGTGGGAATCCAGATAGTCTTTATCCAGATTGTTGGTTCCGGTTGCAGTAACACAGACCAGTTTCAGATTCTTTGCTGTTCCGACCGTATTTTCATTGATCGGAACTTTGTTAATGATAAGAACATCTGCGTCTTTCACGCGTTCCGGAGCTTCTTCCGGAGTGGTAAAGTTATATTTGGTAACTTCACCAAGTGAATCAAATCCGGACAGGTCAATATCGTCCCCGATTGTTTTGGCATCTAAAAATACAATTTTCATAAAATGTCCGTCCTTTCATAATTACAAATATTAACGCATGCAGATATATACCATATAAGCGGCATATAATACCAGCATGATAATTCCTTCTTTACGGTTGATTTCCTTCGAAGTCCATGCAAAGACGAGAGTGATTGCACTGATTATGATAAGGAAAGCAATGTCGATTATATTTTCCAGAGCGAATCCCACCGGACTGATTGCTGCCGCGACACCGAGTACAAAAAGGATATTGAAGATATTAGAGCCGATGACATTACCAAGTGCCATATCGACTTCGTCCTTTCTGGAGGCAACGATGGAGGTGACAAGCTCCGGAAGACTGGTTCCCATGGCAATGATCGTAAGTCCAATCAGTGTCTGGCTAAGTCCCAGACTGGATGCAATTGAGGATGCCCCGTCAACGACGAAATCACCGCCATATTTGATCGCAATCATACCGCCCAATATGAAAATGAGACATTTCCATAACGGAAGGAGGTTGATATGGGAGGCAACCTCCTCGATTTCTTTTTCGGAAAGTGAGCTTCTCACTTTTTGTGCAGAAGAAGAATCCGCAGAAGTTATATTGTGACGTGCTCTTTTGGCAGAGCGGATCATCCAGAGCAGATATCCGGCAAATATAATAAGGAAGATAATTCCGTCTATCCGTCCGAGTGTCATGCCAAGATATCCAAGCAAAAGCAAAAGTCCCGCACAGAAGATAGATAACGGGAATTCTTTCTGTAAAGTACTTTTCTGTACAGCAAGCGGGACGAATAAAGAACAGACACCGCAGACTACTAACAGGTTAAAAATGTTGGATCCGACAGCATTACTGATAGCGAGGGAATTATTGCCGGTGAGGGAGGCAGTCACGCTGACGGCGCATTCTGGAAGACTGGTTCCCATGGCTACGATGGTCATCCCGATGATCATAGAAGGAATCCGGAGACGTTTTGCTACAGCAGAACTTCCCTCTACAAAAAAATCTGCACCCTTGATCAGCAGGACAAATCCGATAATTAATATAGTGAATGATTTGAATAATAACATATGAATCTCCTTTTCTTATATAGACAATAATATAGAGGAAATAAGTGCCAGTGTCAATGTATGCAATTTATTCTTCCCAAACTTGCAGAATTACTGTATATTTATAGAGAAAAATAAAAGGAGAAAGAAAAGTATGTTAAGTATGGTCATTGATAACATCAGCTCATTTATGTACAGTAAACTGTTAGTTATCATATTGATCGGAGCTGGTGTGTATTTTACAATCCGGACGAGCTTCCCGCAGGTGCGTCTGTTTCACAGTGCCTGTAAAGCAGTAATGGAGAAACCGGATGATGAAGATGCAGTCTCTTCTTTTCAGGCACTTATGGTCTCCACTGCATCAAGAGTTGGTACGGGAAATATTGTAGGTGTATCTTCCGCAATCTGTATCGGTGTTTATTGACACATTATTATTGTGTACGGCAACCGCAATGATGTGTATGTCATCCGGAGTTGCCCCGTCAGAAGCACTTCAGAGAGCACCATGGGTACAGGCCGCACTTCAGGAATCGCTTGGAACATTCGGGCCGGTATTCATCACCGTGTCTATGGTATTATTTGCATTTACGACACTGCTTGGTAACTGCTTTTACTGTGACAACCTGTTGACATTCTGTCTAATACGACAATGAAGGCATTGAAAGATTATGAAAGACAGCTTAAAATGGGAATGAATCCGGTGTTCAAGAGTAAGGATATCGGAATGAAAGAGAAGCTTGACTGCTGGAAGTAGCGAAAGTAGTAAGAAATATAAGGTGGTGAGTGATATGTATTATGTACCGGACGGGACAAAGGAATGCGGATATTATGAATGCAGGAAATGCGGAAACCGTTTCCTGTCATTACAAACGATGAAGCATATTCCATGCCCGGATTGCGAACAGGAGATAGATTACGAGATCGGACCGGACGAGTCATTAGAAGATGTGCTGGATACAGCGGAGCTCCTTCAGAAGATTGAAGGCGAGGAGGAGGTTGAAAAGATGGATGCGCTTTTGAGTCTTGCAATTACTGGTGGGGATTGTAATTGGATTTGATTTGCGATTTAATTCTTAAAAATTAATCTATGCAGATTCTTTCTGTGCTTTAAAGTAAGCTTTCAGTGAATTGATGACAATAATAAGGCCAAGTGCCATCAGAAGAATTGCAATGATAAGCTGTAAGCCTTCTACCAGGAATGTGGCAGATCCGGCTGCGTAAGCTTTGACAAGTCCGATGGTTCTTTCTACCAGTGCGGACAGTAACTGGTTGGCAGATCCGAACAGTGGCCAGATATTGGCAGATCCGATACGTGCAACGGCGTCCAGACTGGTAAGTGCCAGTGCAGATACACACATGGTCATAAAGCACTGTGCGATGTAAACCGGGATACCGAACATTTCAAAGAATCCGGCAACGCCGCTTGAGAATACCTGGAATGGTGTTCCTGCGGCCGGTGTTCCGTCAGCAGCGGCTGCAGCACCTGCGACGCAAAGTGCAAGTACGGCCAGAAGACTTTCCAGAACCATGGCTCCGTAACCAACTTTTAACATATCTTTTTCATTCGATACAGTCTTAGATGAAGTACCGGAAGATTCATAGCCGGATGTGCGACAAGAAGTCCAAGTGCGGTACCGGCGATCATTCCGATGAACATATAAGTTGTCATTGTATCACGAGGCTGTTTGATCAGCCAGATTGGAAGTACTGCTGCAAAGAAGATGTAAACAAATGTAACATAAGTCCATGCATTTTGAGGAATTTCTGCAGGTTTTAAATATAATAACAGAGTGCACTCTGTTTTTTGCGAAATCACAAGAAGAAATGAGCTTATATTCTACGGGTAGCGGTATCCTGGAAACAGAAATAGTCCGGATAGCAGACGGTTCATGTATTAAATAATGCTTTTCTTTAAAATATCCACGGTATGTGATCCGGCGCCCACAAGCTCCGGCCGTTCACACACCGAAAGATGATACCGGATAAAAGTCTCGAATGTCTCCTCATCCATCGCATTCAGCACCGGACGCATATAATCCGAAGGTCCGTCGGCAGAGATGACCTTGATTCGTTCCAGACCGGCAGCTTTATTATAAGCATCCATATCTTCCAGGCGGACATAATCATAAAGGTCTTCAGGTTTGGGTTGTACACGGAAGTTGTCGTCAATCTTTCCGTTCTCGATACATTCTAAGATATGATTCTGTTTGAATCCATAGGTCAGCACGCTGTACTCATTCATGCAATAAGCAACAAGAATTACACCATCATCTTTCAATACACGTCTGGCTTCGGTCAGTGCTTTGACTTTATCTTCCATAGAATATAGATGATACATTGGACCAAAGACCAGAACTAAATCAAATTCCTTATTCGGAAAGCGGGAAAGTTTCATTGCATTTCCCTGATAGGCTTTTACAGAACTGTTTTTCTTTTTTAAGATCCCAAGATTATATTTAACCAGTTCAACAGCGGTAACATCGTAACCTTCTTCGGCAAGGGCTACACTGTAACGGCCGGTACCGGCACCTACATCCAGAATTTTTGCTGATTTATCTTCCGGAAGATATTCATGTATATATTTCATAGAAGTGGTAAATTCTACTTGTCCATGTCGGCTTCCAAGACGTTTTTCTTCGTTAAATTTATTATAATATTTCTCAAGTTCAGTCATCATAGTGAAAGATTCTCCTTATATAAAATAAATATCTGCTCATACTTTATCCACTTTAACATAAAGTCCGGGCTTATGTGCATAAAATATTTATGGAATTGAGAAAATTTATTTCATTCTGTATAATGAGATAACAATAAGATCCAGATGATAGTAAAAAAGAGGAAATGATCATGAGCAATACAGAAAGCATAAATGAAAAAATAATACAGAATATGATAGAAATTACGGATTTTGACGCTCCGGAACTAGATGTATATGCAAGACTTACAGAAGCACAGCTCTTGAACAAGGATCATCCGGAGGATGGACTGTTTATTGCAGAAAGTCCGAAAGTTATTAGCCGGGCATTGGATGGAGGATATGAGCCTGTGTCTGTTCTGGTGGAAAAAAAGCAGGTTTTGGAAGATGCGGAAACGATAGCTGTACTTGGAAAATGTGGCAATGTACCGGTATATACGGCAGAATTTGAAGTACTTACGAAACTTACGGGATTTAAACTGACCAGGGGAATGCTATGTGCGATGAAAAGAAGGAGGTTGCCTGGCCTGCAGGAAATCTGTAACGGATGTGACAGAATAGCAGTATTGGAGAATGTAATGAATCCTACAAATGTAGGAGCGATTTTCCGCTCTGCGGCAGCACTTCACATGGACGCGGTGATTCTGACAGGGGGATGCAGTAATCCACTTTACAGGCGGGCAAGCCGTGTAAGTATGGGGACAGTATTCCAGATTCCGTGGACATTTGTGGATAACTCTGTAATCTGGCCGGAAGAAGGAATGAAGATATTGCGTGAATTGGGATTTAAGACGGCGGCGATGGCTTTGAAAGAAGATTCTGCAAGCATTGATGATCCGGAACTTATGAAAGAAGATAAGCTGGCAGTGATACTGGGAACAGAAGGAGACGGACTGGCGCCGGAGACAATTGCAGACTGCGATTATACGGTAATGATTCCAATGTCGCATGGTGTAGATTCGCTGAATGTCGCGGCCGCCAGTGCAGTAGCATTCTGGCAGTTGGGAAAGAGATAAATAGGACAGATAAAACATTAGATATGCTGCAGTTGAAGAATTGCTTATAAAAAGAATGTAAAATAAACAGACTTGTGTTATGATAAAAAGCAAAAAGACAGAAAGTATAGGAGGAATCATAGAATGTATATTACATGCCTGGATGTTGAAGGAGTATTAGTACCGGAAATATGGATCGCATTTGCCGAGGAAAGTGGAATCCCGGAATTAAAAAGAACGACAAGAGATGAACCGGATTACAATAAACTGATGAGATGGAGACTGGACATTTTAAAGGAACACGGACTTGGAATCAAAGAGATTCAGGAGACGATCGCCAAGATTGACCCGCTTCCGGGAGCAAAAGAATTCTTAGACGAACTGCGCTCATTTAGTCAGGTAATCCTGATCAGTGATACATTTACAGAGTTCGCACAGCCTTTGATGGAAAAGCTTGGAAGACCGACACTGTTCTGCAACAGCCTTGAGATTGCAGATAACGGTGAGATCACAGACTTTAAGATGCGTGTGGAAAATTCCAAACTCAGCACCGTAAAAGCACTGCAGTCCATTGGATTTGACACGATCGCAAGCGGTGATTCATACAATGATCTGGGCATGATCCAGGCAGGAAAAGCAGGATTCTTATTCCGAACGACTGAGAAAATTAAGGAAGATTATCCGGAGATTCCGGCTTATGAGACGTATGAGGAACTGCTGGGAGCAATCAAATCGGTAATTTCTATTTAGTTCATCATCGTGGCTTACCCCGGTCCATGAGAAA
>ENA-OOWO01001414-OOWO01001414.1-human-gut-metagenome-genome-assembly--contig:-NODE-1414-length-15502-cov-1.585745_pt1 | contig 15502 bp, 15 predicted proteins | sample MGYA00241579_ERZ501327 | MGnify/ENA primary metagenome ERZ501327 (study PRJEB25962, sample SAMEA2042836) | human gut metagenome | biome: human gut; feature: human-associated habitat; material: faeces...
ATAGACGAATCCTCTCTCCTGGAAAAACTGATGAATTGCATAAGCAATCAGGGAGCGTACACGAAATACTGCCTGGAACGTATTCGTTCTTGGACGCAGATGAGAAATGGTTCTTAAGTATTCCAGAGAATGACGTTTTTTCTGCAGTGGGTAATCTCCTGCTGATTCTCCTTCTACCATAATTTCTTCTGCCTGAATTTCAAACGGCTGTTTTGCCTGTGGAGTTGCTACTACCTTTTACAATAATGGCTGCTCCTACATTTAATTTACTGATATCCTGGAAATTGTCCATGGAATCATGATAAACGACCTGAAGGGTTTCAAAAAAACTACCGTCATGAAGTACAATAAAACCAAATGTTTTGGAATCACGTACGCTTCGCACCCATCCGCCTACAGTAACTTCTTTATCAAGATACTGCTCTCTGTTTTTGTAAATCTCTTTTACTGTTGTCAGTTTCATAAATTTGTTCTCCTTTATTTCCATCCCTGTGTATCCAGTTTTTTATTACTTCTCAAAATGTAATGAAAAAAGTGGAGCAGGAAACCCGCTCCACATAAGTATAACGCATTGTAATAGGCTTCGCAAGGGAATTTTACCACTCAAGTTTGCCGATTTCTTTGTATCCGTCACTCCGGTCAAATGCATAGATTCCCTGATTCTGGCACAGATAAAAGGTATCGCCAATATAAATTCCTCTTGTTTCATTAATTACATTGTAGCTGTCGGATGAATTTCCGGTTGCCTTACTTAAACTCTGCATCAGTTCCTGTGTAAATCCATCTTCTGCTGAATAACCAAAAACTCCATAATACCCCTTCAGATTATAAGTCACTTTATCATAAGTGCCCATTGCAAATCCGATGATATTTTCATCTGCATCAATCATCACACTCCTATAATTATCTTGTGGGCTGTAAATATCAATATCTTTTAATACAATTTTATCGACTTCTTTTACGTCGGCAGGATTGGAAATATCAAACATGGATAATTTAATTCCTCTTAATTCTCCAGTATCCGGATCCGTTTCCTGTCCGATTCCAAGCAGTTTATTTTCCCCATAAAAATGCAGATACTCGGAAAATCCGGTCACCTTTAACTCTCCAATCACTTTTGGATTTTCAGGGTCTTTTAAATCCACAGAAAACAGCGGATCTACCTGTTTATAAGTCACAAAATATCCGGTGTCTCCTAAAAATCGTGCAGACTGAATACTTTCTCCAAATGCAAGATCTTCGATTTTCCCACTGACTTTCATATTTTCATCCAGGACATATAATCCATTACTTTCCTGTCCACCCCATCCATTCGGATAGCGAGTCACAACTACTCTGAGATAGCCATTATTTTCATCCAGACAAAAACTGTCATGGATTGTTCCATTAATCTGTCCGGCTGCTTTTAATTCCAGTGCTCCATCTGCATAAGAAAAGCGTGCAATCTGTGTTGTTATCTCCTGTGTCTGATATTGACTCATGCAAACATAGATATTATTCTGGCTGACATAATACATTCCACCGGCTCCAATTAAAGAACGACTTGCCATCACTTTATCCGGTTCTTCTAAGTTGACAGAAGAAATTACAAGCTGAGTCGTATCTGTCTGAGGCTCTACCGGACAAAATACATCCGAAGCCTGTATTGGCACTCCATTAATCTTCGGCACTAAAAGTTCCGGATGGTCTTTAGACGCATTTTCTTCCTGGGCATAATAGGTAGAAAACAGATACATGTAATTTCCTACTTTTCTTGATGTCTCATAATATCCTTCCTGTTTGATTGTTCCTTTTAATACGATGTTTGTTTTATCCGATACATCATAAGTGTAAAGTTTCGTATAATTTGTCGAATTGACCGCATAGGTATCTTCTCCTTCCATCGAGACATCGGTGTCATATCCGTAGGCCACGATACATACCGTATTTCCATCCACATACATATCACTGATGGTGTCAGTCATACTTTCAAGAGAAGTTTCTCCTGCCTTTTCTAATTTGCTTCCTTCTGCCTTTGTAATCATCAGTCTGCCTGAACGAGTTAACGTATAAATATAAGTACCATCTGTTTTTACCAGATCCCCTTCATCTACACCCTCTGTCCGCACATTTGTCCGGGAATAACTGTCTGAACTATTATCTTCTGAAACCGCTTTTGCCATTGAAGAGGTTGTACCATCGGCCACAGCACTTTCCTTCATAATTCCATAATCTTCATCAATATTCGATGAACTCGAATACCATGCCTCCTGTGTTTCCTGTGCCTGCTTTGTCTCTACAAATAATTTCTGATAAATTTCTTCATAGCTGGAAGCAGATTTATAACCTTCCACCTGCTTTTCTTCTGCTGAAGCTTCCTGCGAAATGGTACTGTTTCCGCTTCCGTCTTTTGCCGAAGAAGCTGTCTGTGCACCAATTTCTGCCGAATCCTTTTTATGAATAAGTACTCCGCTGGAAACTCCAATTCCGACTAAAACTGCCACCCATGCAGCCGCTACCATATATTTTCTTTTTTTCATCCCCTGCCACCTGCCTTTCTTTTTCTGTGAATTTAAAATTTCATCTAAATGTTCCGGTTTCAAGCGTTCTGGAATTTCTTCTTCTTTTGCTTCTTCCCGAATCTTTTCTATTACTTTTTCCAGGTTCAGCTCATCTGACTGCAGGTCTTTTAAATTATGATATTCTTCTTTTTTCGCCATCACTGCACCTCCTAATCCAGTTTTTCTTTCATCTTCTTTAATGCCCGGCTTACTTGTGAACGCACTGTATTATGATTTTTATGTAAAAGTTCTGCAATCTCCCGACTTTTATAACCTCCAAACACCTGAAGTGCCACCATGTAACGTTCCTCTTCTTCCAGAGAATAAAATGCATCTCTTACGTGAATAGCGTGTGCTATATCCTCTGTTTTGCTGTCTTTTTCTAACCTTTGTTCACTTTCCTCATAAGAATAGGTTTTTGTTATATATTCTTTTAGCTTTCGTTTACATTTATTGGATAAAATCTGAAAAATCCATGCCCGAAATGCTTCTTCCTTTCTCAATTTTCCAATGGATTCAAACGCATCTGCCACAGTCTCTGCCACAGCATCCTCTGCATCTTCCCTGTCTTTTAACACGTAAAGTGCAAATCGGTACATATCCTCGTATACTGTTTCATAAAGCTTTGCAAATGCCTCTCTCTTTCCCTTTTTTGCCTGTCTTACCAGCTCCCGACTTTCCTCCATTTTTTCCCTCCTCTCTCTTTAATGTACTTTCGGAATTTTTCTGTGCTTTATCCTTGATTTTACAATTTTACAGTTACTTTTCCAGACGTACTTTTCTTTCTATATTGTTATAGTGTCTTTTTAATGCCATTTTGTTGCAAAAAAATTGGAGCAAAATATTTTGCCCCAATTTTTCTCATTTTTTTATTCAATCTTCTTTTCAATGTAACTGATAAATACATTGCCTGCTGCCTCAAATGCTGCAGTACTGTCATTGATTCCCATATAAGATGTTGTCTGGTCTGCCGGATTATAAAGCAGAGTATTGTATGCATCATATCCTACAATCACACGATTTCCTGCATCTCCAAGGCTTACAATCACCGGACGCTGTGCACTGACCTGATATAACACTTCTTCCAGGGTACATCCTGTCAGATTCATCACTGTTCCGCCATCTCCCAACTGTTCTTCCAGATAAGAAACATCGGTCTTTGCACTCTTAAACCAGTCTGGAATCTCATCGACATTTAATGTCACTTTAGTCTTTGTATTTCCACGCTCCCAGACATACTGCTGTGCACGATTTAACACAACACCTGTCTGTGCATCTGCTTCTTGCACGGCACTTGCAACATCCGTATAAATTCCGTACAGCCCGCCATTTGCATACACATAATAATAATTGGTATCATCCGTTTCCTCATCAAGTTCCAGCGTCGTGCTGTCTTCCAATACCATCCACTTTGGAACTGAGACAAGCGGATTTTTATTTTTATTTTCGTCCGAGTACACCAATCTGGTAATTCCCGCCTGACGAGTTGTCGTAACCGTTGCTATTGACGCAACCTCTTCTTCTTTTGTCTTTACATTGTTCATAATGTGGTCATTTGTAATTTCAGCATAATGGTCGTTCTGCCACTGCGCTCTTGACAACTCAATCAAGCCCTGCGAAATTTTCACATCTGTAATATAAACACCATCCTCAGCATAACTCTTTACCAGTTCGCCATCAAAGTTTTGAATCCGAAGCTCATTCATCGCATAATAAAAACTTCCCGTAGAATCCGTCTTAATATCCGATTCATCTGCTACGCCATAAACCAAATCTTCATTGATAAATCCAAACGCACGAATTCTCGTTCCATCCGAAGCCGTAATTTTCTTCTGTTCACCAGTTTCCAAATCCAATTCAATAATATTAGAAGAATCAAATAACTTCATCTCTTCTAACCATGCAATATGACGGTTGGAATTGGACGTAAAGAAACATTGTGTGTCGATTCCATCTTTTACCACTTCATAAGTTTTTTCTGAAAGATTAATGCGATACAATTTTTTTTGCTGATACAAATACAGCATATTGTCTGTAGAAACATAAGAAAGCACCTGCACATCCTGTTTCATAAACTCATAGGAACTCAGACTTGGAATAAATACTTTTTCTTCCAATACATTCTGGTCGCTGTAATAGTGATAAACTGCAGTTCCTGTCTGACCTTCCCGCTCTCCACGGTTCATATATCCGTATACCACAAAGTCAATATCTCCGCTTTCTTCCACACGAACAATTTTAAAATCATGCTGAGAAATATTTTCTCTTGCATCAAAATTTTGAATTGCATCCTGTTTACGGAAACTAAACACCTGCACTAATTTATTGGTCGCAGTGTTATAAGACCAGATATCTCCCTGCTGTACAAACGCAAAAATTTCTCCTGTCTTATTTGCCACATACTGAACATTTTTGGAAGTCACACCAAGATTTACTCTTCCGTTTGCAATACTGCTTGAATCACCTGTAAAGATTTGTTTTGTACTCCGGTTAAAGTTCAAAAGATACATCTTACTTCCATCATAGCGCATCCGATAAAATTCTTCTACCTGATAAAGCTCCTGATTCTTATCATCGTCTTCTGCCGTAATGTAATAAGTAAGAGTTACACTTCCAGTCGTTCCATTGATATCTTTTATGACCGGAATTCCTTCAGAAAGAACCGACGGATTCAAATCTCCCCACATAACCATACTGACACTCGAATGAATATTGACATCCAGAAAGCTGTTATTTCTTGTTGAATCATCTGATTCCAGATAAGAGACAATCTCTGAACGTGCATCTGAATCAAACGTATCTTCAGAAAACTGCTTTGCAAATTGCAGATATTTCTCTGTATTCAATCCGGAACGCTGTAAAATTCTGGTATAGTAGTAGTATTCTCCCTCATCTGTTGTCAGTGTAAACGCAAGGGAGTACTCCTGATTCATTAAGATTGATTTCTGAAGTGAAAATGTAACCGTTTTATCCTCGCCATCTTTTTTGAAATTTTTTATCTTATCATTTTCAATGACTTTGCTTCCATCTGATGTACGGACTTCATAAACCAAATCTTTTATTTTATGACCGTTTGGTGTAATGCTGACTGTGAGTTCCTTGTCTGTCTCTAACGGTGTCAGACTTTCCCTCATAAAATCCACCTGCATCTGCCCGGCATGCCCATACATAAGGTTCGCTTTTTCACCTCCTATTTTCATGCTCATCACAGGCAACGTGGCTTCTTCAAGATCCATCTTATTATCTGTGGTCTCTTTATTCATCAGACTGCTGAAGCCTATCACTCCCAATATAAAGACCAGCAGAAGAATCCCTGCTTTCGTCAGTATTTTTTTCATTTATTTATGATTCCCTTCTAAGAACAGCTCTTTTTGAAGCGTTGGTTTTACATGAAATGCCTCTATGCAGGCTTCCCATGCTGCTTTCTGCTGTTCACTGTACTTCTTATTCTCATTTTTCACTGCCCGAATTAACAGATTTTTCGGGGTATGTTCCATATCAATAAACTCAAGAATCTGTGTGTCATATCCTTTACTTTCAAGCATCTGGGCACGCAGTCCATCTGTCAGAATCGCAGAAAACCGCTCTTTTAAAATTCCATATTCTAAAATCGGAGCGAGCGTTTCATTCTTTATCTGCCGGTTCAACTCATGCTGACAACATGGCACAGAAAGGATCACCGATGCATTCCACCTTACCGCTTTTTCTAACGCATAATCCGTTGCCGTATCGCATGCATGCAGGGTGACCACCATATCAACCTGTTCACATCCTTCATAAGATGCAATATCGCCCTGATAAAAATTCAATTTTTCATAGCCATACTTATCTGCAAGACGATTGCATTTTTCAATAACATCCGTCTTTAAATCCAGTCCGATAATATGCACATCATAATGTTTTAATTCATGAAGATAATGGTACATTGCAAAAGTCAGATAGGATTTTCCACATCCAAAGTCAAGAATCGTCACTTCCCTTTCTTTTGGAAGCTTCGGTAAGATATCCTCAATAAATTCAAGGAAACGATTGAGCTGCCGGAATTTATCATACCTTGCGTTTTTTATCTTTCCATCTTCACTCATCACGCCAAGGTCAATTAAAAAAGGAACCGGCCGACCTTCTTCCAGCAGATATTTTTTCTTTCGATTATGGGCGAGCATTGGCACAAACTCTTTGGGGGTCCGGCTTTTTTTTATTTTAATGGTTGCCTTTCCCTTCTTACTTATCAGTACCGTCGCATCGATATCTTGTCCCTCTAACTGCAACTGCTTAAAAGAATGTTCCATCCATTCTAACATCCGCTGTATAATTTCATTTTGCTCATAATTTTTATGAAGTTCTTTTTGTCCAACTGTCTGCGTTTCCTGAAATTTGATTTCTCCCTTTAATGACAGCGGACGAATCTGTATTTTAGACGGCCCCTCCTTTTTTCTGGGGCCGCTTATTATAATCCGTATCATCTGCGTATTTACATAAGTTTCTAAAAATCCCGCTAGTTCCGTCATGTTTTCTCCTAACTAAACACTTGTTTACTGCATCCATTGCAGTTTGCCTGATACAGCGTAAATCAAATATCTTTTTAATACTCGCTGTACAAAATACCATTACGGCATTTGTCTCTATTGTAAAAGCTTTACTCTAAAATCGCAAGTCCCAAAAATATTTTCCCTGTCTGTTACGGATAAAATCTTTTTCCTCTGCGACGCCTCAACCGCCTGCGATACACCTCATTATAGAACAAGACTTCAACTAAGTCATCTAAAGTTTCCTTTGGAAGATTCTGACACTTTTTCGCAAATCCTGCTTCCACTCCCATCGTCTCGCTGTCCTTTTTTATCCGGTTTGAAATCGACGCACAGTTTTTCTTCAGCATATACCTGTCCGGATATTCATCGTACATTCTACTGCCCTCATAATCCATCCGGTCACAGGCATCCTCCACATAGTTCTGGATTAATGCCGCATTCTCTGGATAATTTGCACGGAAACGACGTAACTCCTGATTTGCATACCGCTCCTGTTCATAAAAATCATCCCTTACGCTTTTTCTTTGCAACAAAAATCCCCCTTTTGCCTATACTCATTTTAGTATATGCAAAAGAGGGAAAGAGTTACCACTTAATTCGCTGTCTGTGTTTCCCCGTCTGCTGTTGTCTCTGTAGAATCGGATGACTCTGCTGTATTGGAATCTGTTGCTGTCTCATCGGTTGTCTCGTCTTCAGCTACATCTGTAATTGTTCCATACTTTTCAAGAATGTCACATACTTTGCTCCATAAAACATTGTCTTTTACAAGCTCAGCATCTGTGTATGCCTGCTCTAATGCCTCTGCATCTTTAAATCCGTATTCTTTTGCGAATTTATCCAGCTGTTCTCTGTATTCATCTTTTGTAAAGGTAATTCCCTCTGCGTCAAGCACAGCCTGTACAATCATATTTTGTTTCAGATTGGTCTGTGCTTGAGCCTCAATATATTGCGAAGCCTGGTCTTCTGTAATAGACTGAGACTTCCAATATTCATCCAGTGTCATTCCTGATGGTTTTGCATAATAATTTTCAAATTGTTTTTCCACTTTTTCTTTTGCTGCTTCCATTAAATCATCCGGATATTCGCTGATTTCTGTTTTATTGACAAGCGCTTCAAACAGATTTGATTTTTTATTATTATTATATTCCATATCTGCACTTGTTTCGAGGGTAGCTTTCACTTCTGCTTTGTATTCATCAACCGTTTTCACATCGCTGTTATTAGACACCCATTCGTCTGTCAGCTCTGCCGGCTGAGAGATTTTATTAATTTTTACTTTAAATTGTACATCTTTTCCCGAAAAATCCGGATTATTCTGATATGGGTCCGGGAATTTTAAGTTTAACGTTACTTCATCCCCTTTTTTTGCTCCAATCAGTCCACTTTCAAATCCATCAATAAACTGTCCGGAACCGATTAAAAGGTCAGTATCTGTCGCTGAACCTCCAGAAAATTCTTCTCCATCCATATATCCGGTATAATCAATATTTACGGTATCATTTTCCTGTACCGCACGGTCTTCTGTGATTTCTTCCGGTTTATAAGTAAGCTGCTCATTAATATACTCGCTTATGCTGTCATCTGTCACTTCTGTTTTTGGTACTTTTACACTTAAATTTTTATAGTCTCCAAGTGTGACATATTTTGTGATATCATCGGTATCAACAGCCACAACATGTCCGTCGCTGTCTGTCTCCACTTCTTCTGCTGTTTCTTTCTCTTCGCTGCTGCTTTCTGTTTTGGCTTTTGTTGAATCTTCGGAGTCGCTTTTTTTACTGCCGCATCCCATTGCAGATACTGCAACTGTCAATGCCAAAAGAGCAATTAATACTTTTTTCTTCATTGATTTATAAATCCTTTCTCTGTGTTGTTAAGCAGCTGCATCCCCCGTCATTTTTCTGCAGTGCATTGGCCTGAAGCGATTCTCCAAGCGTTCCCATTATACCATAACTTTCTTTAAAAGAAACCCTTTCTTGCATATTTTTTATTGCCTTTTCCAAAAAACAATGCTAAAATAATAAATACGTCAGAAAGCCATACTTAGGAGGGAATTACAAATGAGTCCATGGATTGTTCTACTGATTGTATTACTGATTATAGTAATTGGTCTTGCCGTTTTATATTTTCTCGGCAAAAAAGCCCAGAAGAAACAAGAAGCACAGCAGGAACAGATTGAAGCAGCAAAACAGACAATACCGATGCTGATTATTGATAAGAAGCGTCTTCCGATTAAAGAATCCGGTCTGCCTCAGATGGTAATTGACCAGACTCCAAAACTTATGAGACGTTCTAAGCTGCCAATCGTAAAAGCAAAAGTCGGTCCAAGAATCATGACACTTGTTGCCGATGAACAGGTATTTGATTTAATTCCGGTAAAAAAAGAAGTAAAAGCTGATGTCAGTGGTATCTACATCACAGGTGTCAAAGGTGTGAGAGGCTCTCTTGAAACTCCGCCTAAAAAACAGGGCTTCTTTAAAAGAATGCGTGCGAAAGCAAATCAGATGACAAAAGACAACAGTAAAAAATAATTTTAAAAAAGCATTGAAACTTTTTCGTCAGAAAGTCTCAATGCTTTTTTATTGCTGACAAAATTTTTTATGAGCACAGACGAAAATCTCCTGCTTCTTTTGACTGTACGTGAACATGAAGCTGACAGTCTGCGGTATGCATGCGATTAATTTCAAGCGCATAATCAATCGAGACACTTAAATTTTCTTCTTCTTCCTGAACAGCAATCTTTGTTGCTGCAATTCCCATTTCCATCTGCCCAAACGGTGTCGCATAAAAAGTCACATTTTTCTTTTCCGGTTCAAACACCAGATGAGTATTCATAACACCTTTTTTGTCCACTTCCACTACATTATCTGCAATCTTAATCATACTTTTGGTCGGCTTATCAAACCCTTCTGACATCTCTTCATAACAGATGAAATGATGTCCATTTCTAAAGTAGTAATTCCCTTTTGCAACCATTTCTACTTCTTCCGAACCATCCACGGATTCAATCGACTGCATTCCTCTTACTGTTACCAGTACATCTTTTTTCATAATTTTAGTACTCCTCAATATTAATCTGCTTTGTCATCTTTACATCATACGGAAGAATGGAATTTGCAAAGTCCTGAAACTGTTCTGCGGCATCGCTGACATAAAAGCGGTATGGAAATTCTTCCTGAACATCCTGAAGATTTTCAAGCCCTTTACTTTTTAAGAGCCGTTCAAGTTCTTTTGCTGTTTCATAAGCCGGATTCACCAATGTTACGGAATCTCCTACCAGTTTCTGAATCAGGGACCGAAGCAGAGGATAATGGGTGCAGCCCAAAATCAAGGTATCAATCCCCTGTTCCAAAAGCGGAGTCACATAACGCCGTGCCACTTCTACGGTTACATCATCTTTCAGCCATCCTTCTTCTACCAGTGGAACAAAAAGCGGACACGGCTGTCCAAACACCTGAATTTCCTTATCATATCTGTGAATAATTTCCGGATACAATTTAGAATGAACCGTTCCTTTTGTTCCGATTAGACCTATTTTTTTGTTCTTTGTCACCGAAGCTGCAACTTTCGCTCCGGGTTCTACCACTCCGATAATCGGAATATCAATTTCTTTTTTTATCTCTTCTAATGCCAGTGCACTTGCTGTATTGCATGCCACTACGATTGCCTTTACATCCTGAAGCTGTAAAAATCTTACAATCTGTCTTGAAAATTTTAATACAATTTCCTTCGATTTACTTCCGTAAGGCACCCTTGCCGTATCTCCAAAGTATACAATTCTTTCGCTGGGCAGATTTCGCATAATTTCCCTTGCAACAGTCAGTCCGCCCACACCTGAGTCAAAAACACCAATTGGCGCTTGTCTGTTCTGATTCATAAAAAAGCCTCGCTTTTCTCTTTTAATGCGTATTTCATCTTATTTTACCCTTATTGATTACGGATTGCAAGCTACATCTTAAAACCATTTCCATGAAATCCGTACTTTTTTTCGTTCTTTCGGATCATTCCAGATGGAAATAAACTCTTCTTCTGTTAAAACTTTTTTTAATTCTTCTATTTTTTCATCTGCCACCACACCATAAGAATCATTGATAAAGCACAGACTCGGATAAAGTACACACCACCAGTTATGTCCCTTTCCTGCTCCAATCGTAACTGTCAATGTCTCGTATTCTCCTTTTGGAAACGTACAGTTTCCGTAAACTTTCTCAGGGAACTCACATTTCTCCATTTTGGCTTCCACTCGATACTCATAACCACTTTCTTCCACAATTTCTTTTGCAGTCTGCTTAATCTCTGTAAGATGTCCCAGCACGGTTTCTTTTGTTTCCTCTAATCCATCGGATTCTTTTAAAAATCCATTCATATATTCTAACAGCTCTGTCTTGACCTGCATTTTTAATTTCTGGTCCTCTTTTGTATCACTGTTTGCAATCACATGAAACCGAAGCACTTCCTTTGCAATGTTCTGCTGTACTTCTCTTTCTAACCGATTTTGAAGTTCATATTTTTCTTCTTTCAACTTATGTATTCGGACACCGCCAGCCATCAGCAAAAGTGCAATTCCGGCTGACAATATCCATAATTTCCATCTGATGTTTTCGCTCTTTTTTCTCACATTTTTCATACCCTGCCTGCCTTTTTGATTTATTTTGTTTTTCATTTTCTGTTTTTACTTTTCTTGTTTTGATTCTCTCTACAGACAAAGTATCGACTTTATTTTTCTGGTTTATTCTGTACAACAATTTTTTCCTGCAAAATTTTTATTTCCGGAAGGCTCGGCTGCTTTTTCTGATTATACCAAAGCCTGTAAAGCTCCTGAAGTTTTACAGGTGGAAAGACCGTTTTTTTTGACTGGTTCTTCGGCTTTTTAGTCAGATACACCCCAAGCGGAATTTCCTGCTGTCTTTCTGTTTTCATTAGAGCTTCTATTTCATTGCAGAAAAAGACGGATACATTGGATGCCACCGCCGGCTGTGCTTCAAGATGATTTAAAAGTCCCTCATAAGCAATTTGATCTTCTAAAATTCCTTTTCCCAAAATCAATGCTTTTAAATGTCCCATATCCAGCTCATTTTCCTGACTTGACAAAAATTTATTTCTTGCTTCTTCCATACTTGTGCCTTTCAATCCGGTTTCCGATTTTTCGTTCACCTCACCGCGCTCCTCTTTCTCACTCACCTCATCGTATAAATCTGAAATGCCATACCAGACCAGATATTCACCCTCTTTGTAATCCACAGATAAAGAAAGTGCAAAAGTTCTATCCTCAAGCAGGATTCCACAGCCATTTAGAAAAACTGCTGTAACAACAGCAAGTGACGCTGCAAAAATACAACGTATTTTATTTATCTGTATCTTCTTCATGAATCTGCTCCCGCCTTCCCATCTTTCTTCGTTTATACCAGATTCCTGCTGCGAGTATCAAGACCGGAAACACAATCCCATACCCATACCGGACCAGCGTACGATATGTTTCAAATGAAAACCCAAGTTTTCCTGCAAACACAGAAAACAAAACCACACTGGCATATACTATCCATGTGCCTCGTTCTAATCTACAGCGTTTTAAAAGTTCATGCTGATAAAAGAAGAGACTTCCACATAAATAAAACAGACAAAACAACAGGCTTCCACTCCAAAAGAGATCCGAACGTTGAAAGAAATCTCCTGACAGGTTCACTCCTGACATTAAATCAATCATCGGATATTTTTTATGCATATACCCTTCTCTTCCAAGCAGTCCTAAAAGCAGGAACAGAGCCAAAAGTAAAATTCCAAGATTCAGACAGATACTTCCATTCATGCTTTTCTTTGCCGATGTATTTCGCTTCGTCTGATTTAAGATAAACGGAAAAAAGTACACTGGCAAAAACAGACATACAATTTTATAAAATGCCTCTGCCAGCTCTCTTAGCGTCATTTTTCTCCGGCTCTCCCTGATAATTTCCTCAAATGAGAAATCCCGGAAAGCAAGAAATAACATAAAAAGAATAAAAAATAAAAATGTTTCACGTGAAACATTTCACAAAAAAAGCTCAAAGAAGAACATAAAAATCTGCAAAATAACAACATAATTACTCCTATTGCACAAACGATACCGGTTAAAAGAATCAGCCAGCTTTTGTCGATGCGTTCTATAAAATAATAATTGGCAAGGTCTGCTATCAAACATAACAGTACGACCTGACTGAACCACAGATAAGATACATAGATAAATCCAAACAGTTTTCCCACCCAATTTCCAAACGAGGTGCAAAGTCTGGCATAGCACGGGCAGATACGAACAAAATAAATACTTTGCACCCAGAAAAATAATCCTGTTAAAACCAGTCCAAATATCATCGTCTTCAACGAAAATCTCATAAATTCCGGAACTGCCATCAGGCTTAAGCCCAGCATGGAAACACTTGCCTGAGAAAAAAGCTGTTTTTGCGATATTGTTTCATTTTCTGTATATTTCATTTTTTTCTTTCCTCTTCATCTGATGTTTTCATTCTAAGCTTAATTTTCTGACTTTCTTTTGCATACAGCGGGCGTCTTGTCCGAAATCTCGCCGGAAGCATCCAGATTCCATTTTCTTTTCCCCTGTATCCCGCTCTTTGCGTTCCGGCATAAGGTGCAAGATAAGGCACTCCAAAACTTTTCAGCTCGGCAATATGGCTTAAAAGCATATAGAGTCCCAAAAGAATGCCAAACATTCCAAGTGTTCCGCCAAGAAAAATAAAGCCAAATTTTAACAGTCGAAACGGTGCAGAAAATTCCTCATTTGGAATTGCAAGGGCAGAAAGTGCTGTAATCGCCACAACCACTACCACCACCGGACTGACCAGATTTGCGGAGACTGCTGCCTGTCCGATAATCAGACCTCCTACGATTCCTATTGTACCTCCAAGCGGTCCCGGTGCACGCACCCCCGCTTCTCTGACACTTTCAAATGCAATCTCCATAAATAATGTCTCTATCAGACCCGGAAACGGCACACCCCTTCTGGCCTTTGCAAAAGATAAAATCAGATTCGTCGGCAATACCTGTGTATGAAAATCCGTAACCGCCAGATAAAGTCCCGAAAACAACATTGCACAGCCAACTGCCAGATACCGTAGTACTCTTAAAAATGTTGCAAGTTCAAAGGTCTGATATTCATCTTCACTCACCTGCAAAAAATCATTAAACACCGCCGGAATTAAAAGACCAACCGGCGAATTATCCACAAGCAGGACAACCCTTCCATTTAACAGCTCCATCGCACATTTATCCGGTCGTTCCGTTGTCTGAAACTGAGGAAACGGCGACAGCCAGTTTTCTTTTGTCAGTTGCTCAATCACTCCACTGTCAAGCACACCGTCAATTTCAAAATCAGAAAGTTTCGTCTCGAGTTCTTCTAAAATCTCACTCCTTGCCAGTCCTTCGATATAAAGAATCTGAATTTTTGTCTGACTGCGTCTTCCAATTGTCTGCTCTTTGACTTTCATTCCCGGATTTCGGATTCGTTTTCTGATGAGTGCCGAATTGGTTTTAACGGAATCGGTAAATCCCTCTTTTGAACCCCGCAGTACTTTCTCTCTGTCTGCCTCGGATACTCCCATCGAAGGATATCCTTTTTCTGAAATCTTAACAGCATGCGCATATCCATCTATAAAAAATACGGCATCTCCGGCAAATACTCCTGCGACCACATCTTCTACCGTATCCAGCTGTACTGCATCTGAAATTCCCAATGCATTTTTTTCAACCCGCTCTAAAATCTCATCTCCAGATACCTTGCACAGTTCATTGATGAATTTTCCAAGCACGGATTTTTCGAGAATCATATTGCTGACCGCTACTTCAAGATAAATCACAAAACAGTCGACTGTTTTTCCCCGACCAAGTTCCATTGTATGGAACAAAATATCCGCACAGTCTTTGAATACTTCTCGAAAACAGGATTCATTTTCTTTTATCTTTGGTGAAATACGGATAGAATGGCTCATAAATCATATTCCCCCGATATTTTATAGAATATATTTTTTGCACAATAAAAAGAGATGCCCTTCTTTTGGCATCTCTTTTAACATTTCCATTTTTTTAGTTTTTATTCTTCTTTTTCTTCATTCAGGCTTCTGATAATCGCCTTTTGCTGATTATCAATATGCACATAAACATAACGCAGTGCACTTTCTTTGTCATGCGTACGAAGTGCCTCACAAATAGATTTATGCTCTTTTGCAAGCTGCCTTCTCAATCCTTTCCACATCACAATCCCAGCGCCATAATCGAGGCTGCCGGTAATAAGCGGAAGGACGATATCCTTTCTCGACAGGAAATATATATTGCTCAAACCAAGCAATTTTATTTCCCTCCTCATCAACCCAAGTCATAGGGTTTTTGGGCAGAGGCTCAAATCCGAGCTTCCTCATAGCAAAAGAAGGGAACACCTGACAGTCGCAAAAC